>PPYE01275445.1_pt1 | contig 27538 bp, 24 predicted proteins | sample 1559881 | NCBI WGS metagenome assembly PPYE01 (sample SAMN08240022, study PRJNA423297) | Human gut metagenome, whole genome shotgun sequencing project. | reverse complement strand
CGAACACAGCAGTTAAGCACATACACGCCGAAAGTACTTGGCTGGGGACGGCCCGGGAGGATAGGGAGTCGCTGATTTAAAGCCTCGCATATGCGAGGCTTTTTTTGGTTCACGTCTTTACAACATTTTTGTTGGTGAAAAAGAAATATGGTCGTTTCTCTGAAATTCCCGAGCGACAAACAGGAAAAACAAACGTTTTTGTATAATAAGTAAAGGATAACATTTTTTTTCGGGCGATATGTGGCGATATGTGAGGAGAGAGAACCATGCAGAAGATACGAAAGGCCGTTATCCCAGCCGCAGGCTATGGTACACGCTTCCTTCCTGCGACGAAAGCGACGCCGAAGGAAATGCTCCCCATCGTTGACAAGCCGACGATTCAGTACATCGTTGAGGAAGCGCTTGCGAGCGGGATTGAGGAGATCCTCGTCGTCAGCGGGCATGGCAAGCGCGCGATCGAAGATCACTTCGATTCGGCTCCTGCGCTCGAAGCAGAGCTGGAAAAAAAGGGAAAGCTTGAGTTGCTTCATGAAGTGCAGGAGACGGCGGACATCAACATCCACTATATCCGCCAGCGCTACATGCGCGGGCTCGGCGATGCGATTCTTTGCGCGAAGTCCTTTATCGGTGATGAGCCGTTCGCCGTGCTTCTCGGCGACGATGTCGTATACAATCCACAAAAGCCCGCGCTTCGCCAGCTCATCGACATTTACGATTGGACGGGCGGCAGTGTGCTCGGTTGTCAGAATGTGTCGGAGGAAAAGGTTTCCTCTTACGGGATCGTGGCGGGCGAAAAGACGGACAATGCACGCCTCATGCGCGTTTTGGACATGGTCGAGAAACCGGCGCGCGAAGATGCGCCGAGCCGTCTTGCTGTACTCGGACGCTACATCATTCGCCCCGAAATCTTTTCTATTTTGGCAACGACGAAGCCAGGCAAGGGCGGTGAGATCCAGCTCACGGATGCGCTTAAGGTGCTCGCTGGTCGTGAGCCCGTCTATGCGTATGACTTTGAAGGTGAGCGCTACGATGTCGGAGACAAGCTCGGCTTCCTGCGCGCGACGGTCGAGTTTGCGCTGCGGCGCGATGATCTTGGCGGAGCGTTCCGCGACTATCTGAAAGGGCTTGTCACGCGAATCTGAGGTGTGCGCGTTGCAGAAGAAAAATAAGGCAAATTTGGCGCTCGGCGTGAGCGGAGCAGGTTTTTTGGCGACGCTCGCAGCAGGCGGCACGAGCTTTGGCGAAGGGCTTATCCATCATGGTTTTCTCGCCGCGACGATCGGTGGGCTCGCGGATTGGTTTGCCGTGACGGCGCTCTTTCGCCACCCGCTCGGCATTTCGTACCGAACGGACATCCTCAGGCGCAACCGTGCGCGCATCGAGGAGTCGATTATTGCGTTTGCGAGCGACGATCTGCTCAGTGTAAAAAATGTCATGGCTGTCGTCGCGTCTCAGGATACGGCAGGTCTTCTCGTCGACTACCTTGCGCATCGCGGCGGGCGACAGGAACTCATAGGTGTCGTCGAGGCGGTCGTCTGCAAGGTCGTCGACGATCTTGACAGTGCGCGAGTCGCGGCGGATCTCGCGCCGGCCGTCCGCGAGGGGCTTCGCTCGCTCGCACTTGAACGCGTGCTGGCCGAGCTCCTTTTGATGCTCTCGGAGGAACAGCATGCGAAACGCATTCTGCACAGCGTGCTGATGATCGGCGAACAGGTGCTCATGAGCCCTGCCATGCAGCAGGTACTGCTCTCGCATATCGAGATCCTGCGCAAGGAGTACGAGGGCGAGTCGGCAGGCAGGGCATTCGTGCTGTCGGCGCTCGGTCTTGACGACACGGAGATCCTATCGATTTTCAATGTGAAGGCGCGCGCGGCGCTTCACGACATGCTCGGCGGCAAGACGGAAGCGTACGCGGGCGTCAAAGCGGGACTGGAGACGATGCTGCGCACATTTGCGCACGATGAGGAGCTTCTTTCCGTCCTTCGCGAATGGAAGGAGAAGTGCCTGGATCGAGCGGACGTCGAAGGCATGCTTGCCTATTGGATCGAGCATGGGCTAAAGGGCGATGATCCTTTTTGGCTGCCGCATCTCCGCCGCTTTGTCGCGGTGACGATCGATCGATTCTGTGCGTCGAAGCGCTGGCAGCGCCGTGTCGATCACGCGATCAAAAAATTTGCTGAGAGCCTGCTTGAAGGTCACCATGATATGATCGCGGGACTCATACGCGAGCGTCTCAAAGAGTTTGATGACGATGCGCTCGTCCACTTTGTCGAGAACAAGGTGCAGGATGATCTGCAAATGATCCGCATCAATGGCGCACTCGTCGGCGCACTCGTTGGCATGGGGCTTTATCTCCTCGTTTGGGTCATGGAAAGGGTGTGGGGGCAGTGAAACAGTGGAATTGTGCCGACACCGTGCTGCTTGCCGCATTTTTTGTATTCCTGATTGCGCTGCGCATCCATCTGATGATGCCGCAGGAAATCGTTGCGGGTGCCTTTCTCTTCTGTGCGGAGGCGGCGCTTGTCGGCGGCATTGCGGACTGGTTCGCTGTGACGGCGCTCTTTCGGCGGCCGCTCGGCTTCCCTTACCATACCGCGATCCTGCCGCGCCGCCGCGATTCGTTCATTCGTGCATCGGTCACGATGGTGCAAAAGGAATTTTTCTCGCGGCGCAAGATATTTCGCCATTTGGAGCAGTTCCATCTCATGCCGCTGCTCATCGACTGGCTCAGCGAAGGGATGACGCGCGCACGCATCTCACAGAATTTATACCACTATGCGAAGAGTTTTCTCCTGCGCAAAGACAGCGAGGAAAAAGTACGGGTTGTCGCTGGGAAAATACGCAGCAATCTCTCATCGATCGAGCCGGAAGATTTCTTTGCACAGTGCGGACAGTGGCTTAGAGAGAGCGGGCGCGACAAGGCGTTCCTCGCACATCTTGCCGCGTATCTCGGACGGCGCGCCGCTCGTCCGGAGACGGCAAAGGCGTTTGAGGCGATGCTTGAGTCGTACGGGAAGGAAAAGACGAAGGGCGCGATCGCCTCATTCCTTGCAGGGCTTGCCTCTGCCATGGATCTTGTGAACTATGCGGAAGCGGCAGCGCTCATGCAGAAGCAGCTCCTCGCCGTCCTCGCCGCGCTAGGCGAAAGGGATTCGCCGCTCCAGCAGGAGATGCTTGCACTCTTCTACGAAAAAGCCGTCGTTTTGAATGGCGATCCGGAGTTTCATGGATTCGTCCATGAGATGCGCGACAATCTCGTTGCGGAGCTTCCGCTGGAAGAAACGATTGGACGCGCATGGAAGAAGATGCAGGAGCACTTCGCGGCAGATGCGGCACGGAAAGTCGATGCAGTCGAAGAACATATGCCCGTCCTGCGCAGCCGTCTGGCCGAGATCATCGAGGAGGAGTATACGCGCGGTCTTCACCTGCTCCAAGAGGACGAGGGACTCCGTCGGACGGTCGGGCACTTCCTCTACAATCTCATCGCGCGTTCCGCGCTGCACGCGCAGAGTCTTGTCGGCGTCGTCGTCGAGAACGTGCTCTCTCGGCTGACCGATGAGCAGCTAAACCGCCTCGTCTACGACAAGGTGAAGCCGGATCTCCTATGGATCCGTATGAATGGATCGATCGTCGGCGCGAGCATCGGCCTCGTGCTCTTTGTGGTCCTGCATCTGTTCGGACGTCTATAGCTCGGACGTCTATAAGAAGTAGGAAAAAGCAGAGGGAATGCTGTATCGGTCGGCAAGCGCCTCGCGCGATGCCCATACGAGATCGTTTCGAAGATCGCTTCGCTTGAGAGGCACGGACATCGTGCTGGAGGCGAGAGGCGCAGGCATCCCTTCGGCAACGCCGAGGGAATTGTCGGCGAGCGTGATGCGATATCCGTGCATCTGCCATTCGATATGGGAAAAGATGTGGCGTGCATGCGGCAGTTTCTCGATGCGCTCCACGGCAAAGCCTTGTTCGCCTAAATACGCGAGCAGGGCTTTTTTCGTCGGGTGGCCATCGACGTGCGGCAGTTCCCAAAGGCCTGCGAGAAGCCCTTTTTCGGGACGCTTTCGGAGCGCGAGAGTGCCATCCTGCTCTATCCGAAGCACGGTCAGCTTCTCAATGCGGCGCTTCTTTGAAGCGCTCTTTGCGGGAAGCTCCTGCTCGCGCCCTGCGTCATGCGCGAGGCAGAGCCGCGCGAGCGGGCAGCGCGTGCAGTGCGGCGCACCGTGCGGCAGGCAGACCGTCGCGCCGAGATCCATGAAAGCCTGGTTGAGTTCGCCTGCCGCCTGTCCTTCGGGGTAGTGCGGCGCGAGTGCCTGCTCGATGGCACGTTTGACAGCGGGGAGCGCGATGTCGAACGTGCTCGTGAGAACGCGGCTTACGACGCGCAGGACGTTGCCGTCGACGGCGGGGAGCGGAAAGCCAAAAGCGATCGAGCCAATCGCACTGCCTGTGTAGCGGCCGATGCCGGGGAGCTTCAACAGGCACTCAAAATCGCGCGGCAGTTCGCCGCCGTATTCGGCCACGATGGTTTGGGCCGCTTTTTTCAGATTGCGCGCGCGGCTGTAGTAGCCGAGTCCCTGCCATAGCTTCATGAGCGCATCGTCCTCGCACGCGGAGAGCGCGGCAATCGTTGGGAGTGCGGCAAGGAATCGCTCGTAGTAGGGGATGACGGCGGAGGCGCGCGTCTGCTGGAGCATGATTTCCGAGAGCCAAACGTGATATGGCGCGGGTGCGTTGCGCCACGGAAGGGAACGATTGTCTTTTTGTGCGCGATACCAGCGCAGGAGCGGAGAAGGGATCGCTGCGAGCATTTCCGTGTGTTCGAGCGTGATGGGAGGTGTTTTTTTCATGGTCATGTGTCCTTTTCAAAATCATACTTATTCTACCACAAGCGTGTCGCAGCGGATAGGCTTGTGCAAATAATTCCGTAAAACTTTGGAAGAACGGTTGACAAAAGGAGCATATCGCGTAATAATGTACACATGTTTACAGCGTTACACATAAATTGGCAGATGGAAGACCGCTTTGTGTGAACAGGAGATGAAGGAATGAAGCATGTCTTGTCCGTCATTGTGGAGAATCAGACGGGGGTCTTAGTTCGCGTTGCAAGCATGTTTTCGAGGCGTGAGTTCAATATTGACAGCTTGTCGGTCGGCGTCACGGAAACCCCAAACATTTCCCGCATTACGGTCGTTGTCCACGGGGACGGGAACCTTGTCGAGCAAATGATCAAGCAGCTTGAAAAGATGCCCGTCGTTTGCGCCGTGCAGCGCCTCGATGAGAAGCACGCCGTTTTTCGCGGCATGACGCTCATCAAGGTCAATGCCGACGACGCCAACCGGCTCGACGTCCTCAAGATCGCGGAACTCTTCCGCGCGCACGTCGTCGATGTCGATTCCGCGACGCTCATGTTTGAGATTACGGGAAATGACGACAAGGTGACGGCTTTTCTGCGGCTCGTAAAGCCTTACGGCATCACCGAAGTCATAAGGACGGGGCTTATCGCGCTGGAGCGCGGTGAACATACCATTTATGAACACGGTAAGGAGAGGGAGTACTATGGCAAAAACTTATTATGATCAGGACGCGAATTGGGAAGCCATGCATGGAAAGACGGTCGCTGTCATCGGCTACGGCAGCCAGGGGCACGCCCATGCGCTGAACCTCAAGGACAGCGGCGTCGATGTCGTCGTCGGCCTTTACGAGGGCTCAAAGTCGAAGGCAAAGGCGGAGGCACATGGCCTTTTGGTCCTGCCTGTTGCCGAGGCAGTCAAGAAGGCAGACATCACGATGGTCCTGATCCCGGATGAGAAGCAGGCGGACGTCTACAAGACGGAAATCGGCCCGAATCTCAAGCCAGGCAGTGCCCTCGCCTTCGCACATGGATTCAACATCCACTTCAAGCAGATCATTCCGCCGGCAGGCGTCGACGTCTTCATGGTCGCACCGAAAGGCCCCGGCCATCTCGTTCGCCGCACGTTTGAGGAAGGCTCGGGCGTCCCGGCTGTCTTCGCTGTGGAAAAGGACGAGACGGGCAAGTGCTTCGACATCGCGCTCGCCTATGCGCGCGGCCTTGGCGCCACGCGCTCCGGCTGCCTGCAGACGACGTTCCGCGACGAGACGGAAGAAGATCTCTTTGGCGAGCAGTGCGTGCTCATGGGCGGCGTCTGCCAGCTCATGCAGACGGGCTTCGAGGTTCTCGTCGAGGCAGGCTATCCGCCCGAGATGGCATACTTCGAGTGCTTCCATGAGATGAAGCTCATCGTCGACCTCTGCTACGAGGGCGGCATGACGAAGATGCGCCAGTCCTGCTCCGATACGGCAGAGTACGGCGACTACATGGTAGGGCCGCGCATCGTCACGGAAGAGACGAAGAAGGAAATGAAGAAAGTCCTCAAGGAGATTCAGGATGGCACGTTCGCACGTAACTGGCTGCTGGAGAACCGCGCAGCAGGCCGTGCAAACTTCCTCGCACAGCGCCGTCTCCATCAGGAGCACCAGATCGAGAAGGTCGGCGCAGAGCTCCGGAACATGATGCCTTGGCTCCGCGACAAGAAGGAGCTTTCGTTCTGATCCGGGCGCGTTTGGCACAATACAAAACGAAGAAGTCTTTCCAATCGGGGAGACTTCTTTTTTGAAAGGAGAAAGAACCTAGAATTCCGCGCGTTTGAAAAATCGAGGAATCTATTATAGAATGGATGAATCGCGGCAAGTGGATCAATGAAAGCCATTGGCAAAGACTTTAGGAGGGCAATCTATGGGGATGAATATGAGCGAGAAAATCCTGGCGAAGCACGCCGGGATCCCTTCCGTCCATGCGGGGCAGCTCGTGACGTGCAGGCTCGACATGGTGCTTGCGAACGACATCACGGCGCCGCCTGCTATCAAGATTTTTGAGGGCATCGGGCGCCCCGTGTTCGACCATGCGAAGATCGCGCTTGTGCCGGATCACTTCCAGCCGTCGAAGGATATCAAGAGCGCCGAGCTCGCAAAGATCGTCCGCGATTTTGCGCACAAGCATAAAATCGTGCATTACTATGAGCAGGGACGCGTCGGCATCGAGCACGTCATCCTGCCGGAGAAGGGCATCGTTGCACCGGGCATGCTGACGATCGGTGCCGACTCGCACACCTGTACGTACGGTGCGGTGAACGGGTTCTCGACGGGGGTCGGCTCGACGGACCTCGGCGCGGCCATGGCGACGGGCGAGGCTTGGTTCAAAGTCCCCGAGGCCATCAAGGTCACGCTGACGGGCAGGAAGGCGAAGGACATCAGTGGAAAGGATGTCATCTTGACGCTGATCGGCAGGATCGGCGTCGACGGCGCGCTTTATAAGTCGCTTGAGTTCGCGGGCGAAGGCGTCGCGGCGCTCACGATGACGGATCGTCTCACGATTTCCAACATGGCGATCGAAGCGGGCGCGAAAGCGGGCATTTTCCCGTTCGATGCCATCACGAAGGCGTACGTCGATGGTCGTGTGACGAAGGCGTATGAGCCAGTCGAGGCAGACGCGGATGCAAGCTATGTGCAGGAGGTTAGGATTGACCTATCGGCACTGAAGCCCGTCGTCGCGTTCCCGCATCTGCCGGGCAACACGAAGCGCGTTGCGGACATCGGCGCGCCCATTGCAATCGATCAGGTCATCATCGGTTCCTGTACGAACGGACGCCTTGAGGATATGGAGATCGCCGCAAATATACTGAAGGAGCACAAGGTCGCAGACCGCGTGCGCTGCATCGTCATTCCGGGCAGCCCCGCCATTTACAAGGAGTCGATGAAGCGCGGCTACGTCGATGCGTTCATCGATGCAGGCTGTGCCGTTTCGACGCCGACGTGCGGCCCTTGTCTCGGCGGCTACATGGGCATCATGACGGCAGGCGAGAAGTGCGTCTCGACGACGAACCGCAATTTCCGCGGCCGCATGGGGCACGTCGACAGCGAAGTCTATCTAGCAGGCCCGCACGTCGCAGCGGCGAGTGCGATCCTAGGACGCATCGCGACGCCAGAGGAGGTAAAGTAAATGAAGCATGAAGGCAAGGTCTGGCGCTACGGCGACAATATCGATACCGATGTAATCATTCCCGCACGCTACCTCAATACGTTCGACCCGAAAGAACTTGCGAGCCACTGCATGGCCGACATCGACGCGACGTTCGCGCCGAACGTCAGGGAAGGCGACATCATGGTCGGCGGCAGGAACTTCGGCTGCGGCTCGTCGCGTGAGCACGCTCCTGTCGCCATCAAGGCATCGGGCGTGCCCGTCGTCGTCGCTGCGAGCTTCGCGCGCATCTTCTACCGAAACGGCATCAATATCGGGCTGCCGCTCCTGGAGATCGGCGCCGACGCCTTGAAGATCCATGCAGGTGACAAGCTCCGTGTCGATACGGCGACGGGCGTCATCGAAGACGTGACGACGGGCGAGACGTTCCACGCACAGCCGCTTCCGGGCTTCGTGCAGGACATCGCCGCAGCAGGCGGGCTCATCCACTACATCAAACAGAAGAAGTAAAGAGGCAGCACTATGGCATATCATATCACGGTCATTCCGGGCGACGGAATCGGCAAGGAAATCGTAGACAGCGCCGTCGCGGTGCTCAAGAAGGTGGACGGGAAGTTTGGCCTTGGGCTTTCCTATGCGTTTAAGGATGCGGGCGGCACGGCGTACGATAAGCTCGGCACGCCGCTTCCCACAGATACGCTGGAGTCCTGCAAGGCGTCGGACGGCGTCCTCTTCGGTGCGGTCGGCGGCGGCAAGTGGGACTCCGTAGAGCCTGCCCTTCGCCCCGAACGCGCGATTTTGGGGCTTCGAAAGGAACTTGGTCTCTACGCGAATCTCCGTCCCGTCAAGGTCGCGGATTCGCTTACCGAGTATTCGCCATTAAAGCCAGACCTCGTGCGCGGCGTCGATCTCGTCATCGTGCGCGAGCTCATCGGCGGCATCTACTTTGGCGACAAGTGTGAGAGCGAGCAGCATGACGGCGTGGAGCGCGCATGGGATTTCGAGAACTATTCCGTCCCTGAGGTCGAGCGCATTGCAAGGCTCGCCTTTGAGACGGCGAAGCTCCGCCGCGGCAAGGTGACATCTGTCGACAAGGCGAATGTCCTCGCGACATCGCGTCTTTGGCGCCGCACGGTGACAAAGCTCGCAGAATCCTATCAGGGCATCGAGTTAGGACACCTTTACGTCGATAACTGCGCGATGCAGCTTGCCGTCCGACCGACGCAGTTCGACGTCATCGTGACGGGCAATCTCTTCGGCGATATCCTATCCGACGAAGCGGCAGTTGTCGGCGGTTCGATCGGCATGATGCCGTCGGCGTCCATCGGCACGAGCACGAGCCTCTACGAGCCGATTCACGGCAGTGCGCCCGACATCGCGGGCAAGGGGATCGCAAACCCGATCGGCACGATTTTATCGGCGGCGATGCTCCTGCGCTACTCGCTTCACGAGGAAGAGGCGGCGCGCGCCATTGAGGCGGCGGTCGACAAGGCGCTTGAAGCGGGCTTCCGTACGCCGGATCTTTGGCGGGAAGGGTTCCAAAAGGCAAATACGGACGAGATGACGAAGGTCATCTGCGAGCGTATCTGAAACGCATCTGAGCAGTATGCGAAAAGACGGAAAGGAGCAGCCCATGAAAGGAGCGCAAGCCGTCGCGCGCTGCCTAAAGGAGCAGGGCGTCGACACGGTTTTTGGCTATCCGGGCGGCATGATTTTGCCGCTCTACGACGCGTTCTATGGCGATGCCAAGATACATGAAATCCTCGTGACGCACGAGCAGAATGCCGCACACGCGGCGGACGGCTACGCGCGTGCCTCCGGAAAGGTCGGCGTCTGCATCGCGACGTCCGGCCCGGGCGCAACAAATCTCGTCACAGGACTTGCAACGGCGTTCATGGACTCGATTCCCGTCGTCGCCATTACGGGGCAGGTCGATACGAGCCTTTTAGGGCGCGATGCGTTCCAGGAGACGGATATCCTCGATGTCACGATGGCGGTCACGAAGCATAATTTCAAGGTCAAGGGCGCAGAGCAGCTTGTTCCAAGCGTCCGACAAGCGTTTGAAATTGCGAGAAAAGGGAGACCGGGACCCGTGCTCGTCGACGTGCCGCGCGACCTCTTCAATGCCGACGTCGGCTATGAAGCGGAACCACCCAAAAGCAAGCCGCACACAAAGCCCGATGCCGACTTTATGATCTGTGTCGCGGAGGCGGCAGAGGAGATTGCGCGCGCCAAGCGTCCTATCGTCATCGTGGGCGGCGGCGTCATATCGGCAGGTGCTTCGCGCGAGGTCATCGCTTTTATCGAGAAGAATCATTTGCCCGTCGTCCATACGCTCATGGGACTCGGCGCGATTCCGAGCTCCCATCCGCAGTCGCTTGGCTTTACGGGCATGCACGGTGAGAAGGCGGCGAATCACGCCATCGGCGCATCGGATCTCGTCATCGCGATCGGCAGCCGATTCGGTGATCGGCTTACGGGCAATGTCAAGAACTATACGCGCGGCAGGAAATTCATCCACATCGATATCGACCCCGCTGAAATCGACAAGAATGTCGAAAACGCACTCGGGCTTGCTGGGCCGATGAAGGAGATACTCGCTTTTCTCATGCGCTACGAGGCAGCTAGACCGCGCGCGGAGTGGTGGAAGAAGATCGAGGCGTGGCGTGCGCAGTACGGCTACGACTACCAGCAGGACCGCCTGACCGTGCCGTGGGCGCTCCATCGCGTTGCGTGCAGCACGAAGGGCAAATCGTACGCCTATGCGACCGACGTCGGGCAGCACCAGATGTGGGCGGCGCTCCACCTCGTGATAGAGGAGCCGCGCACGTGGCTGACCTCGGGCGGCCTCGGCACGATGGGCTATGGACTTCCCGCTGCGATGGGCGCACAGCTTTCCTATGGCAAAGCGCGGCGCGTCATCCACATCGCGGGCGACGGCGGCATCAAGATGACGGGCAGCGAGTTCTACACGATTGCACGGCTGGAGCTTCCGATTATCTCGCTCATCGTGAACAATAAGAGCCTCGGCATGATCCGGCAGCTTCAGAAGGTCATGTACAAGTCACGCTACATTGCCTGTGAGCTCGACTATCCGATGGACTACGTGATGTACGCAAAAAGCTTTGGCATTGCGGCAGAGGCCGTGTCGACGCAGGATGAATTTGCGGAGGCATTCGAGCGTGCGCTTGCGGACAAAAGCCACCCGCGCGTCATCGTGCTGAACGTTTGGCGCAGTTTCGTCGAACCCATGATAAAAGGCGGGGCGCGGATAGACGACTTCGTGGAGTTCAAGTAAGAGAAATTTTGCGGCGGTAGCATTTGTCAATGCGCCGCCGTTTTTTCTATGGTATGCTTTTCATCGGAATCTGGAAGGGGGCGTGCGATATGGATACGGAAGAGAAGCGGCGGGAAGAAATGGACACGATGCGAGAGATACTCACGCTGTATTGCAAGGCACATCATCACGCGCCGGCGGCAGGAAAAGACCTCTGTGCCGACTGTGATGCCCTGCTCGGCTATGCGCTCCATCGCATCGAGAAATGCCCGCGCATGGCAGTAAAGACCTTCTGCGCCGTATGCCCCGTTCACTGCTACGCAAAAGAACCGCGCGCGAAGATCAAGGAAGTGATGCGCTATGCCGGCCTGCGCATGATCCTGCATCATCCGTTTATGACGCTCCGGCACATGCTTATCCAGTGGCGTTCGCGCGCGAGGCGCTAAGAGAGCGGGCCAAGGCCTGAGCAAGCGGCCTGCCGTTTAATGCCAATCGCGAAAGGCTGAATCAAACGAGATGGATCCAGTTCCTCCTGTTGCGGAATGAATGCTGCAATAGGAGGAGCTATTTGTTTGCAATAATCGGGTTCCCATACAAAATTAATGATAATGATTATAATTTTTATTGACTTTTATAGTATTGAATATTATTATTTGGATTGGATATATCCAAAGCAATATTTATGGATCAATAAGGGAACGATTGGAAGGAGAAATTTTTATGAAAAAGTCTCTTGCGGCGGCTCTCACGACGGCGCTCGTTATCGCTGCCGCTTCCACGACGTTTGCAGCGGCGAATCCATTCAGCGATGTGCCGGAAGGGCATTGGGCGTACGATGCGGTGGCGCAGCTTGCCGACGATGGCATCATCGAGGGCTATGGCGACAGCACGTATCGCGGGCAGCAAGCGATCACGCGCTATGAGATGGCGCAGCTCGTGGCCAAGGCGATGGCGAAGGAAGATCGGATGAGTGCCCAGCAGAAAGCCATGGTCGATCGGCTCGCCGCTGAGTTCCGTGATGAGCTTAACAATCTCGGCGTGCGCGTTGCCCATTTGGAACGGAATGCAGACCGTGTGAAATGGACGGGAGAGCTGCGTGCCACGTATGCGAAGACGACGGGCGACTTCGTCAACAAGTATGAGGGAGGCGCGCAGAAAGATCATGAGCTGTTGCTGCGTCTGGAGCCGGAGGCCGCAGTCAGCGCGCATTGGACGGTCAAATCGCGTCTCGATGCGGCATTTGATCCGACCCGTGATGATGCGAAAGGCGAGAATGGCGATAAGGTCTCGCTCAAGCGCCTTTACGCAGAAGGAGCCTATGGGTCTGCCGTTGTGGACATCGGCAAGCTGCCCGTATACACGGAGCAAGGCGTCCTGATCGATGACGATATGTCCGGCGTCGCCGTGACGCTCGGCGCCGAGAAGAAATTCTTCGGCACGGTTGCCGCAGGACGTTATGGTCTTGGGCATTCCGCATGGGGCGGTGAGCTGCAGGAGGCACAGGAAGCCGGCATGGATGCCGATGGAGCGGCGAATTTGCAGCTCGTAAATCTCAACTGGAATCCATCGGAAAAATTCCACATCGGAGCGGACTACGTGCGCATGCAGAACGAATCGTTCGTCCATAACGTCGCTGGCATGGATAAGGTATGCCATTTTTGGGGGCTCGGTGCGGCATGGCGCCCGGATCATGCCATTGCGCTGTCGGGCGGCTATTGGAAGAATAGCAGCGCAGAGTCCCAAGAGATCAAAGCCGAGCACCTCAAGGCGTATCATATTGAGCTCGCCTACAAGGGGGCAAAGCCGGAAGACCCGCACACCTTTGGCCTTCATTTGGCCTATCGCTACTTGGGCGGCGGCTGCGTGATTGCGCCGACTTTCGATGGTGCGATGTGGAATACGAAAGGCTGGGAGCTTGGCGGCACGTACACGTTTGCGAAGCATGTCGTCGGCACGCTCATTTACTTTACGGGCGACCAGATCTATTCGGCAGAGCCTGAGGGCAAGACGTCGCAGAACAAGCTCTTTGGCCGAATCGAATATTTCTTCTAAGGAAAATTGTTTGTTCATTTTTTATGATATTTTTGCAGGATTGTGGATTGTTCAATCCTGCTTCTTTTTTTATAATAAAAACGAATCAGACCAGTCAGATTCGGTACGATACGAAGCATGGAAGCATGTAGGAGGGAAGAGCATGAGCGTTGCGATTCAAGTCGATGAGGTCATCAAACGATACGGAGATCTTACGATTATCCCGCATCTCACGGAACAAATCAAAAATGGAGAGTTCTTTACCCTCCTTGGACCGTCGGGGTGTGGAAAGACGACACTTCTCCGCATGATCGCGGGCTTCAACTCCATCGAGGGCGGAACGATCCGCTTCAATGACAAGGTCATCAACGACATTCCCGCCCATCAGCGCAACATTGGCATGGTGTTCCAAAGCTACGCGATATTCCCGCATCTCACGGTGCGGCAGAACGTGGAATATGGACTGAAGCTCCGCCATGTTCCGAAGGATGAAATGAAGAAGCGCGTCGATGCGATCTTGGATGTCGTGCAGATCACGGAGTATCAGGACAGGCTGCCAGAGCGACTTTCAGGCGGGCAGCAGCAGCGCGTCGCACTGGCGCGTGCGATCGTCATTCATCCGAGCGTCCTCCTCATGGACGAGCCGCTTTCCAATCTCGATGCGAAGCTTCGCGTCGAGATGCGCGCGGCGATTCGCGAGGTGCAGAAGCAGGTCGGCATCACGACGGTCTACGTCACGCACGACCAGGAAGAAGCACTTTCGATTTCCGACCGCATCGCTGTCATGAAAAAGGGCGAGATCCAGCAGACAGCGCGCCCGCATACGGTTTACACGCGCCCGTACAACGTGTTCGTCTCGACCTTCATCGGGCATTCCAATCTCTTTCGTGCCCGCATTGCGCGAAAGGGAGGTGGGCTTGCCGTCGTCTTTGCGGACGGCTACACGATGGCGATGGAGAATCTCTCGGCAGAGGCGCAGGAAGGAATGGAAGCCATCGTATCGGTTCGCCCCGAAGAGTTCTCGATTCGTGCTGCGGGAGACGGGCTCGCCTGCAAGATCCATACGAAGGTATTCCTAGGCAAGTACATCAATTACGGGCTGGCATTCGAAGCGTCCATGCTCGTGCCGGGGCAGCCTTCCATCGAGTACAGTCAGGATCTCGGCCATGCGGAGCGTATTCTCGATGTTGACGAGACCGTGACGCTTCGTCCGAATGCCGCAAAAGCCAACGTCTTTTCCGCCGATGGCAGTCATAGCCTCATGGAAGGTGTGGTGCGCCATGAATAGAACATTTCATTGGGATTTTTGGGCAGGGATCACGGCGCTCTCGATCATCGTATTTGGTCTTTTTCTCATCTACCCGCTATTCTCGCTCTTCGTGAGCGCGTTTCAAGATCCCAATACGGGGGAGTGGACGCTCTCTCATTTCGCGCATTTCTTTGAACGCAAGTATTATTACCAATCGATGATCAACAGTTTCTCGGTCACGGCGTGCGTGACGCTGCTCGCATGCATCATCGGCACGGCAGTCGCGTACTTCATGACGTTGTACCGCATCAAGTTCAAGCCGCTCGTCGAGGTGTGCATCGTCATCTCGCTGCTGTCTCCGCCGTTCATCGGCGCGTACTCGTGGATCCTCATCGGCGGACGGAGCGGCATGCTCACGCGGTTTCTCGCGGACTACGGCATCAGCTTCCCGTCGATTTACGGATTTGCTGGCATCCTGCTCGTCTTGACACTCAAGCTCTATCCGTTCATCTACCTCTATGTGGCAGGCGCGATGAAGAACATCGACTCGGCGCTCATCGAGGCAGCGGAGAGCCTCGGCTGCAGCGGGTTCCGCAAGGTCGTCACGATCATTATTCCGCTCATCACGCCGACGATTCTCGCAGGTGCATTGATGGTTTTCATGAATGCGATGGCAGACTTCGGTACGCCAATGCTCATCGGTGAAGGCTTTAATGTCATGCCTGTCATGATTTACTCAGAGTTTATCAATGAGGTCGGTGATCAGGCAAACTTTGCTGCGGCGATGGCGGCGATCATGGTGCTCATCACGTCGTCGATCTTCATGGTGCAGAAGTACATCGTCAATCGGAAATCGTTCACGATGAGCTCGCTCCGCCCCATGCAGGTCCATGCGCTTCACGGGGTGAAGTGCGTCGTTGTCCATGCAGGAATCTACCTGCTCGTCGCGCTTTCCATGGTTCCGCAGCTCGTCGTCATTTACACGTCGTTCCAGAATACGAATGGCTCGGTCTTCATCGATGGCTATTCGCTCGAAAGTTATCGGACGATTTTCTCGAATCTATGGAATGCTGTTTCCAACACGTACCTATTCAGTACGATCGCCATGGCGATGATCATCTTCCTCGGCATGACGGTCGCCTATCTGACGACGCGCAAAAAGAGCTGGCTCACGGATGTTATCGATACCCTTTCGATGTTTCCGTACATTATTCCCGGATCGGTCCTCGGCATCACGCTCCTCTTGGCATTCAATGAAGAGCCGATGCTGCTTTCTGGCACGGCGATCATCATTATCATTTCACTCGTGATACGGCGCCTGCCCTACACGCTTCGTTCGAGCTCGGCGATTCTCTATCAACTCAGCCCAAGCATGGAGGAAGCGTCGATCAGCCTCGGTGCTTCGCCGCTCAAGACGTTTTTCAAAATCACGGCGGTCATGATGCTGCCGGGCGTCATGAGCGGGGCGATCCTTTCGTGGATCACGGCGATCAATGAGCTTTCGAGTTCCGTCATCCTTTTCACAGGCGACACGAAGACGATGTCGGTCGCCATCTACACAGAGGTCATTCGTGCGAGCTATGGCACAGCCGCCGCACTCTCGACGATCTTGACGGTTACGACGATCGCGGCAATGGTCATCTTCTTCAAGGTATCCGGCCGACGCGATGTAACACTATAAAGGCAAGCTGTTTTATTCTTTATCAAAGGGGGAAGCATCATGAAACTCAGAAAACTCGTAGCGGCGCTCCTCGGCGCCGCCGTGCTGGCGACGGGGCTGGCGGGCTGCGGCGGAGGCGGAAACAAGCAGGCGGCGTCATCCTCCAGCGGGGATAGCGGCGAAAAGCTCGTCATCTACTGTCCGCATCCACTCTCCTTTATCAATCCGCTCGTCGAGGAGTTCGAGAAGCAGAGCGGCATCAAGGTGGAAGTCGTAGCCGCCGGCACGGGCGAGCTATTGAAGCGCGTCGAGTCGGAGAAGGCGAACCCGCTCGCCGATATTTTTTGGGGCGGCTCGCTCTCGACCATGAAGCCGAAAGCCAATCTCTTCGAGCCGTATCAGTCGGTGAATGAGGATCACGTGCAGGCAGCGTTCAAGAATACGGAAGGATCGATCACGCGCTTCACGGATATTCCAAGTGTTATCATGGTCAATACGAATCTGATCGGCGATATCAAAGTTGAGGGCTATGAAGATCTTCTGAATCCTGCCCTCAAGGGCAGGATCGCGATGGCAGATCCGTCGAAGTCCTCGTCGTCGTATGAGCATCTCATCAATATGCTCTACGCAATGGGAAACGGCAATCCCGACAACGGCTGGGATTACGTCGAAAAGTTCTGCAGGAACCTCGACGGCAAGCTCCTCTCCGGGTCGTCTGCTGTCTATAAGGGCGTCGCGGACGGCGAGTATGCGGTCGGCTGCACGTTCGAGGAAGGCGGCGCGAAGTACGTTGCAGATGGCGCGCCAGTGAAGCTCGTCTACATGAAGGAAGGCGTCATCTCGAACCCAGACGGCATCTATATCGTGAAGAACGCGAAGCACATGGAGAATGCGAAGAAGTTCATCGACTTCATCACGAGCAAAGAAGCACAGACGCTTATCACGCAGAAACTCCATCGCCGCAGCGTGCGTGACGATGTCTCCGCCCCTGTAGGCCTGCTTGAGAAGTCCGAGATCCATCTTATCGAGGGCGACGAACAGGTCATCAACAAGAACAAGAAGGCATGGCTCGACAAGTTCAAGGATGTGTTCACGAGCGTGCAGTAATCGCGAAAAGCCCTCTCGCTTTTCCCATACCGTCCGATTGCCAATGTACTTGGCTGCATGAGACATTCGGATGGAAGGGGGAACGAGAGGGTTTTTCGGATCCTGCCCATAGCAGCAAATTTTCTGCTATAATAAAAAAATAGGGAAGGAGGCGCGGCGATGAACAGTTATCGGGAGAGCGTGCGGCGTACGCTCATGAAGTTTGCGCTCATCCCCGTGCTCCTTCTCGTCCTGCTCGCTGTCGGGCTCGTCGTGGGGAGCTGGGAGTATCATGTCGTGCAGCAGAGTGACGTGAGCCGTATTGTTGCGCGTGAGGTGCTCGACGGCATTTTCTCGGACTACGCCATGCGCGCGCGCGAGGCAGCAGAGCGTGTCGGGGCTGCTACGGTTCCTGTACTTCGGCGAAACGGCTCGGAGCGGGCATCGCTTTACGCTTACCTCTACCACGAGGTCAACATTGCGCACGACGGCACGCAGTTTTTCCTGCTCGATTCCAATGGCGCGCTCATCTTAGGCAGCAAAAATGGGCTTCCGGAGATGCGGATCCCGCTGCAGCCATCGTGGGGGGTTCTTTGCCGCATGAGGGAGAGGCCGGACACGGTATGCGCGGAATTTGTCGTGCGTACGGATGGGCGGCAGGATCTCATCATCGGGCAGTCGGTCGGAGAGGAGACGGAAGGATACCTCTTTTTCGTCATACCGAGTGAGTATCTCGTGCGCAGCATCACGTCGCCCCACCTAGGCTTTGCGCTGACGGATGCCTTTGGGAACGCCTGCATCATGACGGGAGGCGAGTGGGAGGATGGTCGGCAGGGAAAGATCCTCCCCGCATTTTCCTCAGCGGTGCGCGGCGTTGCAGCAGCGCGCGGCGAGCAGTATTTCGTGACGAGCGAGCCGCTCGCCGTGCCGGGCGGATGGCGGCTTTGGTCGGTCATGCCTGTTTCCAATCTCTTTAGCCACTATCTCTTAGGGCTTGTCATCCTGCTGTGCGTGCTCGCCGTGCTCGTTCCTCTTCTGCTGCTCAGCGTACGGCGTGAGACGCGCGCACGCATCCGCATGGTGGAGCAGGAGGAAGCACGCGTGACCGCCGTTTCGGAGATGCGCCGCCTGGAAAGCCAGTTCAACCCGCACTTCCTCTTCAATACGTTGGAAAACGTCCGCTTCATGGTCAAGCTCGATCCCGCTGCCGCGCAGCACATGCTCATGGAGCTCGCGAGCTTGCTGCGCTACAGCATCAAAGGGGAAGCGCGCTGCGTGCCCCTTTCGGAAGACATGACGTATACGCATAGCTATATGGAGATTCAACAGTATCGCTTTGGCAAGCGCCTTCGCTATGAGGAGGAGCTTGCCCCTGACGTGCTTGACTGCATGGTTCCGCGCCTGTTCTTGCAGCCGCTCCTTGAAAACGCCGTGCGCTACGGCGCTTCGGAGGATGGCACGATACGGATCGCCTTGCGGGCGGAAATGGCAGGGCATGACACGGTTGAAGTCATAGTCCGCGACTACGGTATGGGAATGGAAAAAGAAAAACTCGCACATGTGCGGGGCTTGCTGCAAGCAGGAAAGGGAAAGGCGGAGGGGATCTGCACCCATACGGGCATCTATAATGTGCATCGCAGGCTGGAGCTCATGTATGGCATGGGCTTCGGGCTGACGGTATGGTGTCCGCCCGATGGCGGAACGGCAGTCACACTTCATTTGCCTGCAGAGAGGAGGGGACAGCGTGCTGAAGCTGGTCATAGCAGAGGATGAGGAAATCATACGGCGTGGCCTGGTTTGTACGTTTGACTGGGAAAAACTCGGCGTGGTCGTCGTCGGAGACGCGGAAGACGGCGTAGAGGCACTGGAACTCATCCATGAAAAGAAGCCGGACGTCGTTTTGACTGATATTCGGATGCCGCGCCTTTCTGGAATCGATCTCGCAAAGCGCTTGCAAGGGGAGCATCGCACGGTGCACGTCGTCTTTTTGACGAGCTATGCGGACTTTGATTATGCGCAGCAGGCCGTGCGGCTCGGCGCGGCAGATTATTTGCTGAAGCCCGTTGAGGAAGAGGCGCTCGTGCCGGTCTTCGCGCGCCTGCAGACACGTGCGGCGGCCGCAGGCGGGGATCGGATGGCTTTGCCGGGAAAACTCGATGCTTGGACGGCGTATCGGGACTGCGCGAAACGGAATCCTTACGTCCGCGTCGCCCTCGGCACGATTGAGGCACGCTATGCGTCACGTCCCAGCATCGAGACGATCGCAGCGGATGAGGGCGTTTCCTCGAGCTACCTTTCACGCAAGATAAAAGAAGTGACGGGAAAGACATTCGGTGAGCTTTTGACGGCATATCGGCTTCAAAAGAGCATCGAATTGTTGTCGGAAGGGCGGCTGCGCGTTTACGAAATCGCGGAGCAGGCAGGGTTCGGCGACTACAAGAACTTCGCACAGGTCTTCAAAAGGATCATGCATACGACGCCAAAGGCGTTTATGGAAGGAAAGGATTTGCATTTATGAAGCGATACGATGGCTGCTTGCTCATCAGCGATCTCGACGGCACGATCGTCCCACGCGGGAAGCTCATTTCAAAGGCGAATCGGGCGGCAATCGCGTCATTCGTCGCGGATGGAGGGCTCTTCGCAGTCGCAACGGGGCGCACGCCGGAGGCGGCATCGGGATACATCGAGGGGCTTGCGGTCACGGCACCGAGCGTCTTTTTCAACGGCGCGATGCTCTATGACTGGCAGGCGCGAAAGGTGATCGCGACACGTCCACTCCATGGAACCGAGGATGCGCCGGATATTTGGGTGCGGTTCGCGAAGGAATGTCTGGGGATGTTTCCGAAGGCATGTATTGAAGTATACACGGAAGAGGCGTGTTTTATCGTGAGCCCTGAGGAAAATGATGACCCGCGCCTCGCAAAAGAATTCTACCACGTCCGGCATGTTCCGCTCGCTTCCGTTTCGGACATGGGGAAAACACGGTGGCTCAAGTTCTTTGTCTGCGATGCGCCGCCTGCGCTTCACCGTTTGGAGCGGCTTGCGAAATCCTTTGGCGTGGCCGCGCTCAGCAATCATTTCGATTCGGAAGCAAACTATCACGAATTCGTTGCAACAGGCGTTTCAAAGGGCGCGATGCTCGATGGGATCCGCCGTCATCCGAGGTGTGCGGGGCGTAAGATCATCGCGCTCGGCGATTACCTGAATGATCGGGAGATGCTCGCACGCGCTGACGTGGGCATCGCTTCGGGAAATGCGCATGAGGCGCTGCAAAAAGAGGCGGATTTTGTCGGCTGCCGCGTGGAAGACGATCTCGTCGTTTGGCTGCTCGACCACTTTGCAGAGGTAGAATCGCATTTTTCCTGACTTTGTGCTATACTGGTGGCATGATTTTGTTGTGAATAGGGGAGCAGCATGTTTCAGTTTGGTCAGGAGAAAGAAGACGTTCAGCGCGTGATCCAGCCGTTGTATTACCGTGCGTTTGCCTGTGACAGCTCGCGCTGCGGCTCGCTTTGCTGCCGTGAGAACTGGCACGTCGTCGTCGACGATGACACGCTTGCACGCTATCGAAATGCGGGCGGAAAACTCGGCGAGGAGCTGCGTCGCGGCGTCGTGCGCGTGGGCGGGACTGGGATTTGGGCAATGCGCCATCAAAAAGGCGTCTGCATCTTCCTGCGTGCGGACGGGCTGTGCTCCCTGCATCGCCGCTTCGGCTCCGTTGCGCTGTCCGACGTCTGCGCTGAGTACCCGCGCAAGACACATGTCTTCGAGACGCAAGTCTTCCGAGGGCTTTGCATGACGTGTCCCGTTGCGGCGGAGACGGCGCTCCTTCCCAAGGAACCCATGCGCTTTGAGGAGGTGCAGGCGGAGCTTTCGCGTCCGAAGTATTACGAAAAGGGCGATGCTTCGCCGCTCGGCGAAACGACATTTTTTGCCGTCCGACGCATTGCGATTGCCCTTCTGCAGGAACGAAGCGCCTCGCTCAATCATCGTCTCGCCGCGCTCGGAATTCTGCTCAGCGAAGTCGAAACGCGTGCCGGGAAGGGAGGGACGGCGAGCCTTGAAGCGGATGGCGCAGCATTTGCGGCAGCAGCGCTGCGAGCCGTTCCCGCGCTTTTGGAAGATGCGCCGTTTGACGCGGCACAGGGCCTGCCGTTCTTCCGGCAGCTCATTCCGTACGTCACAGCAGCATGCGAGGACACGCTTCCAGAGACGCGCGAGGCAATCGCGCATCTCACTGCGGCATTTGGCCATGGACATGCGTCCGAAGCGTTTTCGGATCGCTTGGCAAAGTATCGGGAGCACGTCCTTGCACCGTACGCGTACATGCTCGAAAATTACTTTGTCAATGCGTTCTATTTGGAGCGTTATCCGCTCATGGGCGGCACGAGCCTCATCCTCAACTATCAGGTTTTCGTCGTGCTCGCAAAGCTCACGGAGTTCCTCGTGCTCGCCGATGACCGGCTCATGGAAGAACCCGCGCAAGCAGCGGATGGGAGCGGGATTGCGCCCGTGCAGCAGGCGATCCTCGATGCGGCAAGGTGGATCTCGATCCATACGAATCATTCTACCGCATTTATCCATGCCCTTTATGCCTACATGAAAGAGCAGCAGGTCGATATTTCCTTCTTTGAAATGACGCTGTTTTGAACCGCCGTGAAAAGTGGGGTAGCGTAGGTGCGCATCTCACTTCTTGATGATCAGCGCCATGAAGACGAGGTCTTCCGTCTTGGATGGGTTTGCAATGCCATGTTTCTCGCCGTCGGGGCAGAACGTCGTCGCGCCTGCGCCGATGGATGCTTCTTTGCCGTTATCGTTATAGAGCGCCGTGCCGCTCAGGATGTGATACGTTTCCGTATTGCCTTTGTGCTCGTGAACGCCGATAGAAGTCTCTGGAGGCAGGATGACCTTTGCGAACATATCGCACTTGCCGTCCAGCTCAGCGGGCGTCAAGAGCTTGACGATCGTGATCGTCCCGTTTCCGCCTGCCTTGTTCGTTGCCTGGACGGGCGCTGCTTCAATGCATGCCATAAAAATCTCTCCTTTTGTGCTTTCGCTTCAGTTGAAAATCGTGGTCGGCTTTGCTAAAATAAGCATATCATTCATTTCGTTGTTCATGCGGGGATTCCTTTTTTTCAAAGGAATTTGCGCTTTTTCTTTTTGGAGCTGCAATGGTTTACTTCTTGAAGTTCGGCGCGAGCTGGATCCTGCCTCCCGGCATTTTTATCCTGGCGTTTTTCGCCCTTTCCGTTTGGCTTTGGCGTCGCAAGGAAAAGCGGGCGGCTTCGATTCTCGCTGCCCTCACATTCGTCTTCTATCTGCTCTGTACGGGATTGGTCGCCGAATGGACGATGGGCGCGCTTGAGTCGTGCTACGCGCCGCCTGAAAAGCCGGAAGGCGATGTCATCATCATGCTCGGCGGCGGCGCTATGGCGGATTCTCCAGACGTGGACGGGAAAGGGGCGCTCTGCGCGAGCCCCGCCAATCGTCTTTTGACGGCTGTCCGGCTGCAGAGAAGGCTCGATGTGCCGATCCTTCTCTCAGGCGGTCAGGCCTACGAGGACACGGGCGCGGAGGCGAAGATCGCAAAGCGCATCCTTATGAGTCTTGGCGTGCCGGAGGAGAAGATCCTGACGGAGACCCATAGCATCAACACGAGCCAAAACGCGAAGTTCTCGGCTGAAATATTGCGCGAGCACGGGCTCGCACATCCGATTCTCGTGACGAGTGCATTCCACATGAACCGTTCTGTCCTGAACTTTGAGAAACAGGGAATGGAAGTGCAGCCGTACCCTGCGGACTATCTCGTCTCCCACCACCCCGTCTTCCACTATACCAAGCTGCGCCCGCAGACGGAGGCGCTCCTCGATAATGTGACGGTTTTGCAGGAACGGCTGCGGACGGTTGTGACGAGGTATTTGGAATGACAAAGAACTTGGCGGAAGGCGAGCCGGCAAAGCTTATTTTCTTTTTCACGATCCCGCTGCTCGCCGGCAATATATTTCAGCAGCTCTACGCACTCATCGATACGCTCCTTGTCGGGCGCTTCCTCGGTGTCAAGGCACTCGCTTCTGTCGGCTGCACGGGCGCGCTGATGTTTCTCGTGCTCGGCTTCATCATCGGCTTTACGACGGGGCTTACGATCCATACGGGGCAGCGGTTCGGTGCAGGAGACCGCGCGGGCGTTCGCCGCAGTGCGGCGGCGTGCGCCATGCTCTCGCTTCTCGCTTCCATCGTGCTTACGGCGCTCGGCCTCATCTCGTGCCGCGCGTTGCTCGTTCTCATGCAGACGCCGCCGGAGATTTTGGAGGGCGCGTATGACTTCATCCGCATCGTTTACGGAGGAATTTCGATGTTCGTGTTCTTCCAGACGCAGATGAATCTCATGCGCGCGCTCGGCAACAGCCGAACACCAACCTTGCTCATGGGAGCGGGCGTTACCATCAACATCGTCTTTGAGCTCATCGCGATTCCCCTCATGGGATGGGGGATCCCGGGTGCTGCGGCTGCGACCATCGCCTCGCAGTTCGTCGCGAACCTCATCGGGCTTGCCTATATTTGGAAACGGGTTCCCGACCTGCACACGAGACGAAGGGACTGGATCTTTTCGCGCCGCATTTGCTGGGAGCACCTGCGCATTGCGCTCCCGATGGGCTTCCAGTCTGCCGTCATCGCAGTCGGCGCCGTCATCCTGCAAGTCGCGTTGAACGGGTTCGGCCCGGCGGCAATCGCGGCTTTTTCCGCCTCGCAGAAAATCGAGTCGATTGCGATGATGCCGATGATGTCGTTCGGCATTGCCATGGCTGCATACACGGCGCAGAATTACGGTGCAGGGAAATTCCATCGTATCGCGGACGGCGTGAGAAAATGCGCGATGATGTCCGTCCTGTTCAGCGTCGCGGTCGCATTCGTCCTCATCACATTCGGGACTTCGCTCATGGCGCTCTTTGTCGGTGCAGGCGAGGCAGAAATCCTTGCCTACGGGCAGGAGTATCTCGTCATCAACGGCGTCTGCTACTGGATTTTATCGTTGCTTTTCGTCTTCCGCTATACACTTCAAGGGCTTGGGCAGAGCGTTGTGCCGACGATCGCGGGCATCATGGAGCTCGTCATGCGCGCCGCTGCTGCCATCGTCCTATGCGACTGGCTCGGCTACGTGGGTGCCTGCATGGCGAGTCCGATGGCGTGGATCGGTTCCTGTGTCCCGCTTGCGATCGCATACGTTTGGACGCGGCGCTCGCTCCTTGCAAAGAGCGAAATAAAATAATTTACTTTTTGTTCTTTTGATCTATTGACTTTTTGATTTTTTGTGGTATTATAATACTTGCAAGGGGAAAAGAGAGAGACCCCAAGCGAGAATATGAAAACCCAAGAAGCAGAAAGGGGATCGAGATTATGTTTGGTTTAGTTCCATTTGGCAGCAACAAAGGTCTTGCAAGGCGCGAGGATTCGTTCGATCGCCTCTTCGATATGTTCAATGAGCCGTTTTTTGCGGGCTTTAGTGGCGGAAGCTTCAAAGTCGACGTCAAGGACGGCGGGGATCATTACGAACTGACGGCCGACCTGCCGGGCATGACGAAGGAGGACGTCCATCTTTCTTATGAAAACGGCTACTTGACGATTGCCGCAGAAAAGAAAGCGGAAAACGATGAGAAGGACGACAAGGGTGGCTATCTGCGCCGCGAACGCAGTTACGGCAGCATGAGCAGATCCTTCTACATCAGCGATATTGACGAGCAGCGCGCCGATGCCGCGTTCAAGGACGGCGTGCTGACGGTCAAGCTGCCAAAGTGTGAGCAGGCAAAGCCTGCAGGGCACGAGATTCATATCAATTAAGGCGTATCGCCGCCGTGGAAACGCGCGCAATACGTTCAAGCAACGGGAGCCGCATAAGTTTTATGCGGCTTTTGTCATGCAAAGGATGGGATCGCCTTGCTAAAACGTGTCTCATAAACAAGAATGGATTTTTGCAGTTATTCATGAAAAGAAGTACGAGATTGCTTGCAAAACGAAAAAAACGTGATATGATAGAAACCAGTTATCATGACTTTTTTCACTTGCCGTGAATTGGAGGAGAAGGTTATGGCAGAACGGAAACGCATCGTTATTGTCGGAGCGGGTTTTGGCGGTGTCAAGCTTGCGAAGCTGTTTGCAAAGGAGAACGTCCAAGTTACGATTGTCGATCGAAATAATTTTCATTTATTTCAGCCACTTCTCTATCAAGTCTCGACAGCGGTTCTCGCGACGGACGAAATCGCCTATCCAATACGCTCGTTCTTTCGCGATCGGAAAAACGTCGATCTTTGCATGGCTAGGGCAGAGGGTGTCGATAAGAACCGCAAGGTGCTTTTGACGGATCAGGGCGAGATACCGTACGATTACCTCGTTCTTGCAGCAGGTGCGACGACGAATTTCTTCGGCATGAAAAACGTCGAAGCACATTCCTTCGGAATGAAGACCTTGCAGGAGGCCATTCAGATCCGAAACCACGTTTTGCACATGTTCGAACGGGCGAATATGTGCCCACATGATGCGGAGGCGCAAAAGCGCATGATGACGTTCGTCGTCGTCGGCGGCGGCCCGACGGGCGTCGAAGAGTCCGGTGCCATCAGCGAGCTCATCGATGTCATGAAGAAGGAGTTCCATGATCTCGATTTCAATGGGATCCATGTAAAACTGATCGAGGCGATGGACTGTGTCCTGCCGATGGTTGCGCCGAACCTGCGCGAATATACGGTAAAGGTGCTCCAAAGAAAAGGCGTCGACGTCATGCTCAATACGCAGGTCGTCGACTACGACGGAAACGATCTGAAGCTCAAGGACGGGACGACGATCCCCACGAATACGGTCATTTGGGCAGCCGGCGTCAAAGCCGTTCCCTTTATCGCAACGTGCGGGGAGGCGGATCGTGCCGGACGTGTCATCGTCAACGAAAAACTGCAGATTGGCGATAGCGATTCGATCTTTGCGATCGGCGACTGTGCGAACTTCCAGCATGGGACAGAGCGACCGCTGCCGACCGTCGCGCCCGTCGCGACGCAGCAGGCACAGGTCGCCTACGAGAACATCATGCGGCTCATTCGCGGTGAGCGTGAGCTCAAGGACTTCCATTACAAAGACCTCGGATCGATGGCGACGATCGGACGCGGCGAGGCGGTCGTCGACAAGACGAGCATGAACCCGCAGCTTACGGGCTTCATCGCTTGGTGTGCATGGATGTTCGTCCACCTTCTCCGCCTTGCAGGCGCGCATGCGAACTTCACGGTCGCACTGAAGTGGACGTGGAATCTTTTCTCCGGCACGCGTCTCGGACGCATCATCACGAATACGAAAGCATGACTGTTTTTGGCAAAAGAATCGCCTCTTTCCGTTGGGAAAGGGGCGATTCTTGCATTGCCGCATCCGCGTCTTATAGCCTTGATCGCCGGCGAGCCGTCCCTTGTCCATCATCGTGGCGAACTTGTGCATGACGTCGTCGTTCCCGTGCTGGATCGAGCTCGTCATGACGGAGATCCTTGTGCGTAGCGTTTGAAGGAGGAGGGAAGCGCGGAGGAGCAGAGCACGGATGGATAAAGATTCTCGTTCATACATTCTTGACTTCTAAGCTTGCTATAGATAATATGATAAGAATATGATAAGCATGAAATTGGGACGTGCGAACGATTTTTGCAGCGAATGGGAGCGAATGGGAAGGAGCGCATAGACGAATGAAGCGATGGAAGTCGGCAGGCCTTTTATCCTGCCTGCTGATTGGAACGGGATTTTGGGCGAGTGCGTTTGCGGGAGCTGGCGAAGCGGCGACGCGAAGCGTGGTCGAGCCGCGCTATACGGTAGCGGGAAAAACCCTGCCGGGCGTTGCGATGGCAGAGGATAGGCCGGAACAGAAGGCGGAAGGAAATTGGATGAGCGTACAGCTCCGCTGGCCCGTCGTGCCTGGCGCCGTGCGCTACCAAGTCGTCTTGCTTCGCTCGGCAGCCGATACGAAGGATAATATCGCACTGACGCGCGACTGGATTTTTACGAACGGCGTGGATATCTCGCTGCTCAGCTTCGGTGACGAGGCGAGAAACTTTTACTGGAAGGTCTGCCCTTTGGACTACGACGGGCATCCGCTGCGTCCGTTTTCCGCACCTGAGGCCATTGCAGAGACGGGCATCGAAAATCCCGAGACGCCGACGCCGACGACCGAGTACGAAAAGATGGACTACATGCCCGTCTATCCCGTTTACTCATGGGTGCCGA
>PPYE01597432.1_pt1 | contig 27544 bp, 27 predicted proteins | sample 1559881 | NCBI WGS metagenome assembly PPYE01 (sample SAMN08240022, study PRJNA423297) | Human gut metagenome, whole genome shotgun sequencing project. | reverse complement strand
CAACTGGCATCTGCCGGAGGAAAAGTTGGGGCATCAACAAATACAATCAATAGGGCTATTTTCGGGATCTCGAAATCCAGTGGGATTGCCAAAGCATCTTTTAATGTTCTGGTTAAGACTGCGAAATTTGCTGCAAATCAGATTGTGAAACTTGCTGGTAAAATTTCTTCCGCATTTAAAAGTATTATTTCTTCGAGCCGTGGATTAAACAGAGCTTCTTTAAATTTGGGAACACTTTTGAAAACAGCAATAGGTTTTCGCTTGGGTTATGGACTTTTGAATTTTGGAAGATCTGCAATAGAGCTTGGTTCCGACATTACAGAAGTGCAAAACGTTGTTGATGTTGCGTTTGGCAGTATGTCCGGAATGGCGGAAGATTTTGCAAATACGTCTATAGAGAATTTTGGATTATCCAAAACTGCCGCAAAAGAATATTCCGGTATTCTTATGTCAATGTTCAAATCATCTGGATTTAATAGTTCTGAAATGCGCCAACAAGCTGCTGAAATGTCGATTGCGTTGACTGGTCTTGCAGGTGATTTGGCATCTTTTTATAACATAAGAACAGAAGATGCCTTCTATAAGCTAAGGGCGGCCATGGCGGGCGAAATTGAACCAATGCGACAGCTTGGTGTCAACATGAGTATTGCCAACTTGGAAGCATATGCGTTGGCGAATGGGATCAATAAATCTTATCAGTCAATGTCTCAGGCAGAGCAACAGTTATTAAGATACAACTACTTAATGGCAGTTACTGGAGCACAACAGGGAGACTTTGCTAGGACAAGCGGATCATGGGCAAACCAAACAAGAATTTTGGCAGAGAATTTTAAATATTTATCAGCAGTTCTTGGGCAGGGACTTATAGCTGCCGTTCTTCCGGGAATACAAGCACTTAATGCCCTTATGGGAAAATTAATCCAGGTTGCAGAGACGTTCCGAAATTTTGTTTATACCCTTATGGGCAAAAAACTTGAGGGTTCTCAAGGCGGAATCGTAAATGATCTGGCAGGAATTGGAGATACATCTTATGGGCTTGAAAACTTAGGAACTGCCGGCGGAGATGCTGCATCCGGAATGGAAGATGCCACAGGCGCAGCACACGATCTTAAAAAAGCTTTATCTGTACTTAGCTTTGATGAATTAAATCAGCTTTCGGAAAGTGCATCGGCTGCCGGAGGGGCATTAGGCGGAATTGGAGGCGGCGGTGGACTGGATAATATCCAGACACCAACTTTCGGAGGGCTTTCAGATGCTTTAGACGATGCGATTAATAGCGGTGAAAATTTTGTTAGCTTATTTGCACACAGAATTAGAAAAGCAATAAAAAGTGAAAACTGGCAGGCTCTTGGCATTGTTTTAGCAAACGAATTAAATAAGGGTTTGCAAAAAGTTTATGATGTAATTAGCTGGAAAAATGTAGGTCCAAAAACCACAGCATTTACCACAGCCTTTACAGAAACATTTAATAGTCTGGTTACTCATTTTAATTGGGACTTGCTTGGAAGGACTGTAGGAACAGGTGTCAACACAATTGTTAATGCCTTAAACCAACTTGCAGATGGAATTGATTGGATAAATCTTGGATCTAAAATGGCAGAAGGCTTTAATGGATTGTTTGATGAAGTCGATTGGAACAATCTCGGACACCTCATAGGTAATAAATTCCGTATTGCATGGGATATGTTTGCTGGATTTGTAAAAAATCTGGATTATGCAGATATTGGCCGTTCTATTGCAGAGTTTTTAACATCAGCTTTCGGCACTGTTTCATTTGGAAAAGTAGGTGCAGCACTAAGCAACCTTATGAACGGGGCTTTTGAATCGCTTCGTACTTTCACAAAAGAATTTGAATGGAATGATTTTGCAAACAATGTGGCTGAAGGAATAAGTAATTTCCTTAAAAACACAGAATGGAAAGAAAACGGCGCAGCTCTTGGAGAATTTCTCACGAAATTAGGAAGTGCCTTGAAAGGTGCAATAACAAACGACACGTTTTATGATCTTGGAAAAGGCATTGGCGAATTCATAGGAGCTCTTCCTTGGCTAGATCTTTTAAAAGGAGCCGCAGAATTTATTATTGGAGGACTTTCATCAGCTTTTGATGGACTTTCAGAAAGTGGTACAGCAGGAGCTATTGCTTCATTTATTGGAAAAGCTTTTATAGCTGTTAAAGTTGCTGATATAACTGGAATCGGAAGTTTGGTAGGAAAAATAATTTCGCATTTTGTGAAGAAATTTGAAACAGCCGAAAAAATACAACAGCTCTCAGATGCACTAGGAAAAACATTATCCTCAAGTGCTGATGCAGCATCTACAGCTATTGATGTGGCAGAAACGGCGGCAGGTACAGCGGCAAAAGGCGGATTTAAGTCTCTTTTATCTGCAATAGGAGCATCTGGCGCAGGGATAGGACTAATTGCAGTTCTTCCAGTTGCTACAAGTATGCTTGCTAAATTTGTAGAAAAGCTGATGGGTGGAAATGGTAAATTATCTACAATGGGAGCTTCTATTAATGATCTTGCCGGAAAACTCCAACAATTAGGAACGTTATCAAAAGATCAGGCTGAAGAAGTTTGGTCTCTGGTGGATGCATGGGAAAACGAAGGTTTGTCAGCTCAAGAAATGGCAACTAAACTTATGGAAAAGTTTTCTGAATGGGGGCTTTCCACTGATGCAGTTAATACCGTCCTTCAGGATAACAACTACTGGACAGCACAAGTAAAGGATAATGTCGATTTGCTAACAGAAAGCGCGGGGCAACTTGGTGAAGGATTTTCAAGAACCGCTGAACAAATTGATCTTTCTGGAGTTTCTATGAAAGATGCTATGGGCGGAATGAGAGATGCTTTGTATGAGCTTTCCTTATCTGGCGGAGAATTTAGCGGAACTTACCAGGGAATCTTAATGTCTATGGATGATACATTAGCATCATCGAAAACAGCTCAAGAAGCTTTAAACATGCTGGCTGGTCAATTAGAAGCAACTGGAATTCCAGCAGACCAATTTATATCAAAACTTCAAGAAAGATTTCCAGAAGCTACAATGGCAGTAAAGTCAAGTGTTGACACTAATATTGCTGGAGCACAACAGACTATGACTACCGAGATGGGGAAAGCAGATAAAGCAGTAAGTGACAGTACGTCTTCTATGAAGAAGAACGCAGAAAACAATTTGGCAGGAGTAAAATCTGCGGCAGAACTGTCAGCCTCTGGTGTTAGTGATACAACCATCCTTAGCTGGGGAAATTCTGCAAGAGAAGTTACACTGAAACTTCGTGAAATGAAACTTGCAGCGTCAACAGAGCTTGGGAATATGACAGAGACCGTAAGAAGTTTTTCTGAATCCATGTATAATATAATGACGAAGAAATTCGAATATCTTGGAAGCAAAATTAAACAGATAATATCTGCGATGAGCAAAGATACAAAATCTGTTTTTTCGTCAATGTTATCAGGCCTTTCAGAAAGCACTCAAAAAGCAACAAATAGAATTGTAAATATTTTCTCAAGAATACCTCGTGAAATTTCTTCTTCTCTCGGAGATAATATGTATTATGCTGGAAGAAATGCAGCTGTATCATTTGCAAATGGAATTTCTTCTGTTCATATTCCGATGCCACATATTAGCGTAGATGCCAACACATGGAGCAATGGAAATGGATATTCATATCGAATGAGTTCTTCTGTAAATTGGTATAAATCAGGTGGATTGTTCGGGGTTCCATCTGTGATTGGTGTTGGTGAGGCTGGAAAAGAAGCTGTATTACCTCTTGAGAACAAACGTACTATGTCAATGATTGCAGACAGTATTATGTCCAGAGCACCACAAGGTAGCCTAGACCAACAAACCATTGAAAATGCAGTTGCCAAAGGTGTAGCTATGGCTATGATGAACAATCAGCAAAACCCTATTAATGTAACATGTTATGCAGAACTAAAAACAGAAGATAATGAGGTTCTGGCAAGAGCAGTCACAAAAGGGCAAAAATCCATAGACCGAAGACTTCATCCGACATTGCAGTTTGGGTATTAACGTATTGACAAATCAATTTCACAGTGATATACTCTGAACAAATCAAATATCGTATACTAATGAGGACAATTTTTACGACGGTCATATGTTTTTGGTATGGCAAAACACAAAATTGTTCTCTTTTTTATTTATCAGATATTTGATTCCAGTGATGATGCTGGATACGTCAAACTGATTCGCCTTCTTGAGCAAGTGATGTGGCTTGCTACCATATGGACGGACAAACTTAGCCCCATGAGGTTTTACGCCTTGTGGGGCTAAAATACTATCTGGGAGGTGATAAGGAAGAAAATATAGTCATGATTGAGTTTACAAATGATGAAATATGACTATAGAGGACAAAAGAAAGGATATAAAATATGAATAAATTAAAAATGGTTGAAAACGAAATTTCGTTATTAAACGAGCAAGAAATATTCGGAAAACGGTTTAGAATTTATGGAACAGTGGAAAATCCCTTATTTGTTGCAAAAGATGTTGCAGAATGGATTGAATATGATTTATCGTCTGTCAATAAAATGATTGCAAGCGTTGATGATGACGAAAAGGTGCGGAACAATATTCCGACCCTTGGAGGAATACAAGAAGCGTGGTGCCTTACAGAGGACGGATTATACGAAGTTCTAATGCAAAGCAGAAAGCAAAAGGCAAAACAATTTAAGAAAAAGGTAAAAGAAATACTAAAAGATATTAGAAAACACGGTATCTACGCAACAGATAAAGTGATTGACGACATCCTAAATAACCCGGATTTTGGAATAGAACTTCTGACAAAACTCAAAGAGGAGCGGGCTGCTCGAGTGGAGGCAGAGCGCAGGAATGCAATTCTTACTCATGTGAATAAGACTTATACCATGACAGAGATCGCAAAAGAACTGAACATGAAGTCGGCAATCCAGTTGAACAGACTTTTGGCAGAAAAGAAAATCCAATATCAAGTGAATAACACTTGGGTAATGTATTCACAGTACAGCAATTTGGGATATGAAGAAATAAAACAGGAAGTGCTTGATAGTGGAAAGGTAATCTATCACAGACGAATCACACAGATTGGTAGAGAATTTATATTAAATTTGTTTCAAAATGAAGTTGCATAGCATATTTAGAGGCGGCATAACCGTCTCTTTTTTTATGCACAATTTTTCTGTAAATTTTTCGTGAAAAATGTCTAAACATTATTATGGAACAATGTGGTATACTTATATGTGATATACATATGAGGGAGGAAATACAATGGCATTAATAAAGTGTCCAGAATGTGGGAAAGAATTTTCCGATAAAGCACAGGCTTGTCCGAATTGCGGATGCCCGACATCGGAAGCAAAAAATCAAGAGTTAAAACAGGAAGAGATAAAAGAAGATCCTGAATTTGAATTACAACTCGAAAATGATTATTCAATAAAAATTAATTCAGATACAATGACCCTTTTTTACCAAAGTGGATTTATTTTGGAATCAGATGTTAGGGGATTTGTTCTTAACTGGTTATCTGAGGAAGAGGAACTTGGTCGGAATCAATTAAAGGTAGTTTTCTCTCATCCTGGATATAAAAAACCAATGAAATTAAGTGTAAGTAGTACATCTGAGAGATACGAAAAAGCAAAGTATTTTGCAGAAAATGTGGCAGAAAAATATTTTAAAAAAGATATTTGCCCTGGTTATTTTGAAGCCATACATTATGCAGAGCAGCACGTAGACAATGTTTTATTCCGAAAAGCCTATGAGAATGAGCGAAAGATTATTAAAGAAAAGAAACAAGCTGTTCAAAACCAGCCGAATAATCAACAGATTTCAAGCAGACCTGTAAATAATTCTGCACCTGTTCAAAATGTCCAAATACAATCCGCACCAAAAAAGAAGAAAAAAGGTCATTGCGGAACTTTTCTTTGGGTGATTATTATTCTGGTTGTATTAGGTTCTGTTTTTGGAAATAAAGATAAAAAGAAAACTTCTGATGAGATTATAGAAAAAGATGGAACTATCTGGTCTAATATAGAAACACCATTAAGCCAATTTGAATATTATGCAAACGGAAACGATTTATACATCACAAAACATATAGGTGAAAGTCAAAAGATAAAAATTGCACAAGAATATGACGGAAAAAAAGTAGTTGGAATAGAAGACGCAACATTTTTTTCATCTGATGCAGTAAGTGTAATTATTCCAGAGGGAGTTACAAAAATGGAAGATACTGTATTTAATTCATGCGATATAGAATATATGTATCTTCCGTCAACTCTTCAAAACATAAATGAAAAATTTTGGGGATATATGCATGATATAAAAGAACTGTACTATGGTGGAACTCAAGAACAATGGAATGAAATATGTAATATTCCGCGTGGAGAATTAGAAGCTAGTGAAATGTATTGTGATGTAACAATAGAAGCACTTGGAACAAATGATGCAAAATCCACACCAATAATAATGCCAGAAGTTGTAGAAGAGGCCAAAGAAGAGGAACCAACTCCGATTCCTGTTTTAGATCAACATGATGAATTTATTACAGATGCTTCTGAATTTTTATCAACTGATATTTCTGAAAAATTATACAATATTTTATTAAATGACATTGGTTTTACAGAAATATATTTTATTGGAAAAAACGAATCCGGAGATTCAATATGGGATTTAGGATGTGATGATATTGGAGTTACTGTAACTGCCGGTGATGATGTTTATATGATATGGAGTGGTGACTACACATTTTATGATAGTGGCGTAAAAATGACAAAAGAGCAATTTGATAGTCTTCACGTTTCCGAATCAGATAAAGTTGCATATTATTTAATTGCAAAAGAGATTGTAAAAAATAGCTTGAAATCTCCTAAAAGCGCAGATTTCCCCTGGCTTATGGACGATATAGGTTTTGGCAAAAACGGAGACATAGTTGCGGTCCAGGGATATGTAGATGCAATGAATTCATTCGGAGCACAAATAAGAAGTCAATGGACAGTTGAATTTAAAGTTATAGACCTAGATACCTATTCATATGAAGTGGTTTATGTAAACATTGATGGTGAATCATATGGAACATATGTGGAAATGAATTAATTCAAGCGGAGATTAAATTCTCCGCTTTTTTGTTTTGGGTATTGACAAGTTCGTAATTACATAGTAAGATTGTAATTACAAAGAACGGAGGTGAACATAGTGAGTCCATTAAAAAAAGGACAGAAACTAACCGACAATCCAAAAGGAACGCTTATTCATTTTAGAGCAGATAATGATATTGTTGAGAAACTTGAATATACTGCAAAAGAAATGAAAATTAGCAAATCTGAAGTTATTAGAAAAGGGATTGAAGAACAGTATCAAAAATTGGATAAAAAATAAGAGATTGCCACCCTAAGAAAGTTACAATCTCTTATAAGTCCACACCAGAAGTCTCCTTCTGATAAATCCATCATATCACAAGTGAGACTTCCACGCAAGAAACTAAAAGAAAATAGTTTACAAACATATGTTCAAGTGATATGATTGATATGTCGAAAAAATGCGAAGGGAAAAATTTGACTTTTCGACAAATAAATGTTTTAATGGGTAATGGGCGCAGGATAGCCCGATAAAAACTAAATCAATTGTTACAATAATTTATTTTTTATCTTTGGTAGTTTTCCTGCACTTGGCAGTCTTATCTTTTGTACGTTTTTTACACCATTTGCGAAATTTCTTTGCAAAATAGGTGGTAATCATTAGTGAAAAAGTCAAAACCAGTGTTGTATCAATTACAACGTGCAAATTAAGAGTAAGGGTCAATATAGCACCATCCTTCCAAATGGTTATCCATACGCCCATCACATTTTCAATATACCACAATTCGACAAGTTTGTATATATATTTTCTTTTAGTGCCTTGCAACACAGGCACTATTTTTTGTGTCTAAAAAATACAGATGTGATAAGGAGAAAATACGATGAATACAAAAGAGGAAGCCAGAAGTTTGGCAAGTGAGATTATTGCAGAATTACAGGGAAAAGTAGCAGAATTAAGCCGTTCTGCAAAGATGTACACAAAAGAAGATGTAAAGCGGATTTTTGATGAAAATAAAATCTTGATGGGAAATCGTGATGCGGTTCCAGTGTATCTTGCGAAAGAGATTTTCGGAGAAGAAGCCGTGGAATTTTCACACAGACTAGAAGTGTTTAACGGATATGGAATCGGAGATTATACTCTCTACGGATTGAACTTACCACAATTCGAGACTGCCGCAACCTATTGTAATGTTTCAAAAGCGAAAGACATTGAGGTGGAACAGCATGAAGTATAAATCAAAAATCCTGTTTTACTTGAAATATATCACGGATGAAAAAGTTTTAGAAACAATTTACCGAATTGTACGTGCTGAATTTGACAAGGAGGAATTTTGATATGAATGATATGATAGAAACAACCATGCAGAGCCCGATTGAGGTTGCGTTGGGGATTGACGAGGATGGAATGACTACAGCAAGAAAGTTGTATGAATTTCTTGGATTGAACTCAAAAAATTATTCACATTGGTGTAAAAGAAACATTACAGAAAATGAATTTGCAACAGAAAACGAGGACTATTGGGCGTTCGTCCCAAAAGACGAACGGGAATTTAATCCAAAACCAACCACTGATTACCGCCTTACTGCCAGCTTTGCAAAGAAACTTTCCATGATGGCAAAGAGTGAGAAAGGTGAACAGGCTAGAAAGTATTTCGTCAAGGTGGAAGATGGAATGAAAGAACTTGCTGTCAGATTCCAGAATATGTCCCCGGAGCTTCGGGCTGTATTGGTTGTAGACCAGAGGGTGACAAGAGTTGAGAAAAAGGCTGACACACTGGAGGAACGTTTCAACGATTTTGAACAGAACCTTCCGCTGCTCCCAGAGGATGCCGATGATGTTTCCAAAGAAGTTAAGAAGCGAGTAGTTGAGATCCTAGGAGGCAAAGACAGCAATGCTTACCATGACAAGAGCCTAAGCCAGAAAGTTTTTATGGATGCTTACCGGAATCTAAAGAGTAATTTTGATGTTAGTTCTTACAAGGCAATCAAGCGGAATCGCCGGGATATGGCGGTGCAGATTGCCAGAGAGTATAAGCCGCCGCTGTATCTGGCGGAACAGATTCAGGCAGAGAACAATCAAATATCTTTATTTTAATGTAGATAAAGGAAAAATGGTTTAATTTTGGTTCTAAATACAACAGCCCATAAAATGTATGGGTATCGTTTCACAATCAAAAATCAAGTGTTATAATCGCCAATAAGTGTTACTGTATTTTGCGTGGAAATTAAACCCTAAATATAGTATAATAGAACCAGAAACGCACTTACAGAAGAGGAAGCCGGAAGTTCGGTACAATTTGTAGGTGCGTTTTCTTTTATACAGCGGACTAGGGTAGCTCCCGAAAGGTACAAGCCTTAGTACCTGTTCGCTGTAAATTGTAAAACCAACTGGATAGGAACTGCAGACCGAAAAGCAGGCGACTCCATGACCTGCCTTCCAGTTGTTTTTATATTTCATGGAGAGAAAGCATTGTGGAGGTGCGGTTTATGAGAACAGAAAAAATTATAGATGGGTTAGTATCAAAAGAAAGAAATTTCAAAGGTGTGTGGATTCCAGCAAAACTATATCTCTCTGGAATATTTTCTCCGAATGAGAAATTTGTTTTATTAGAGATATATAGCTTATCTAAAAAGAATAAATGTTATGCGACTAACAAGCATTTTGCTGATTTTGTTGGATTAAAAGAAAATACAATTCAAAAAATGATGTTAGAATTTGAAAGAGCTGGGTATATAAAAAGAATATTTGAGTATAAAGAAAATAGCAAAGAAATTAAAAACAGAATAATCATTCTTACCCAGAAATTTCTGGATGAATTTATAAACGAAAAAGCAGAAGGTGAAAATGAATACCCCCATGGAAAAAAATCAATAGGGGGTATGGAAAAAAATCCAGAGGGGGATGGATTAAAAGTCGGAGATAAGTATAACAATATAAATAATACATATTTAAGTAATCCATTATATTCTCCTACGGAGTTAAATTCTTTTTCAAAAGAAAAAGGGAAAAACACTTCCCCTATGGGGTTAAATTCTTCTATTTCTAAAAGAAATAAGAAGGGTGGAGAAAATAATCCAGATAAATGGATAGCCACTAAAACCCATATCGAGATCTGTATGGAACGGAATGGACACAGCAAAGAATCATTTGAGACAGCAGAAGCTATCGAGGTTGTAAGAATCTATTATGAAAAATATATGGAAGTTATTGGACAGCCACATCCCCGATTGAATGATAAAACCATGATGTTTGTAATTAATCAATATTTAAAAGGTTTTGGCGAAGGAAATACCAGCGTGCAGACATATCGAGATCTGATTGACTTCCATTTTTCTACAGAGTACCGGGAAAATATCGACTGGACGATTCAGCATTTTATGAGCGGTGAAATCCGGGAAAAACTGCTTCGACACAATATGCTCTAAAAAAAGTGAATTCCTAGGTACCGTCAAAACATGTTATGATAGTAAAGTAAAAGATTGAACAGAGAAGCATCTGCCTTTTGGGTGGGTGCTTTTTTGTTACAGGAAATTTAGGAGTATGTTGAGCATTTTTGAAGAAAAAACGTAAGGATGATTTGGAACTCTGACAAGACGGAAGTGTGGTTTAGTGCTTCCGATGTGGGAGAGGAATTAGGAATTATCAATATTCGAGATACATTGAGAAATATCGATAAGGAAGAAAAGAAAAAATTCATAAACGATATGATTTCAGGTGTCGGAAATATCTACACCCGAAATTTTCAATCTCCACTAAATAACTATGGTGAAACATTTGTGTCGGAAGAAGCGGTATACAATATGGCGTTTCGAAGTAATAAACCAGAGGCAAAACTTTTTACAAAATGGGTCACAAAAGTTTTAAAGCATATTAGAGTAAATGGTTATTTTGTTTCCAACCAAAAAACATCTGAATGGCTCGGCATCCGCCAGGAAACCAAACAGGTTCGTAGAATGGAAACGGACACCATCAAAAAGTTTGTGGAATATGCAAAAGAGCAGGGAAGCACTCATGCGGATAATTACTATATGAATTTTACGAAACTTGTTCAAAATCATTTAGGCATATCCCCGGAAAGCCGTGATAATCAAGACCAAAGATCGCTGCTTCGGCTCAAATCCATGGAAACGATTGTAGATATGCACTTGGAAACACTTATGGGAGAAAAACTTCCGTACAAAGAAGTGTATAGCGGAATTAAAAATTTGATACAGAGCATTTAACAAAAGTCCTGTTCGCAGGGCTTATTTTTATACCGGCTGATAATGGATTTCAGTCGCTAACCTTGAAAAGTTTGGAGGTAGAATTTTTATGGCGGAAGTCATGATTACGGTGGACGGAGTAGAAATGCCCTGCCCGTCTGTGTTTAACTGGGGACTTCAGGATATATCTGATTCGGCATCAGGAAGAACAGACGATACGATTATGCACAAAAATCGTGTTGGCCAAAAAAGAAAAATTTCATTGCAGTGGAACGGAAAGGACTGGAAGGAAACATCAAAAATATTAAAGGCCTTTAATCCAGAAGAAATCCAAGTTCGTTATCCAGACTTGATGTCAGGAACATATGAAACAAGAAAATTTTATGTAGGAGACAGAACCGCTCCAGTGAAATGGTGGTGGATAGGAAACCAAAGAACCGAATCAATTAGTTTTGATATTATTGAGGTGTAGCATGAGAAACTTATCTACAGAATTTAAGGAAGAACAAAATAATGGAAATCACCGATATTTAAAGTTTGTGGATATTACCTTAAAAAACGGAACAGAGCTTCATTTGGATAACAGCAATCTTTGGAATAATGGAATTAGTTTTGAAGAAGCGGTATCATCGGGGGATAATTTTGATGTTGGCGCCGCGATAATAAACAAGTTCAGTATAGTAATTAATAACATTGAAGAAACATTTTCTGAATATGTTTTTTCTGGTGCAAAAGCGGTAGTTTATGTAGGATTGAAATTATCTACTGGAATAGAAAAAATAAGGATATGCACAGGTACAGTTTCAGAAGAACCAAAGCAAAAAAGTTCGATTATAAATCTCACACTTCTGGATAACATGTCTAAATTTGATAGAGATTACGCAGATGTTAAAACTATTTTTCCAGCAACAAGGAATCAGATTGTTAGGGATATCTGTTCCGTTTGTGGAGTAACATTACAAACCGTAAAATTTGATCACGATGATTTTATTATTCAATCCAGACCAGACAATGAAGCTCTAACTTGCCGCCAGATGCTTGCATGGGTAGCACAAATAGGATGCCAATGGGCTAAATGTGATGAATATGGACGTTTATGTATTGAGTGGTATAAGGACATTTCTTCAGAAGCAAACAACCTTATAAACATAAAAAGTATAACCAATATGTCTGTGGATTTGGAAGATGTTGTAATTACTGGTGTAAAAGTTACAGAATACAAAGAAAATCCTTCTGAAGACAACCTCGCAAAAACTTACATGTATGGAAAAGAAGGGTATGTATTGAGCATATCTGAAAATAAATTGATTACAGAAAACACCGGAAACACCATAGCATCAATTATAGGTGAAAAATGCGTAGGAATGAGATTTCGACCATTTTCATTAAATTGCATCACAGACATATCCATAGAAGCAGGAGATGCAGTTAAGGTTACAGACCGAAAAGGGAATGTATATTTAAGTTATGCAACAAATGTAAAATTGCAACCGGGAAATCATGAATCAATTTCATGCGGAGCCGAATCCGCTGAAAGAAATAGCGCAAAACAATATTCAATTCTTACTCAAGTGGAAGTGGCAGCAAGAAAGAACATTCAAAAAGAAAAAACTGAAAGGGAAAAAGCATTAGAAGAATTAGCTGGAAGGTTAGAAAATTCCCCAGGTGTATTTACTACAGTTGAAACAGATACAGGCGGAGGGAAGATATACTATCTGCATAATAAGCCAAAACTTTCGGATTCAGATATGGTTTGGAAAATGACAGCAGAAGCCTGGGCGGTATCTACAGACGGTGGAAAGACATGGAATGCCGGAATGACAGTAGACGGCGATACTATTGTGCGTATATTAAATGCTGTAGGTGTAAATGCAGATTGGATTGAAACTGGATCAATTACTGTAAGAGATTCCAATGGTGACATTATTTTTTCTGTGGATATGGATGCAAAATCTGTAATCATATCTGGCGATGCTGTGAGAATCGGCGGAAGACCTGTGAAAGATGTGATCGACAGCGGAATCGCTGAATCAAAAAAGTATTCAGACAAAAAACTTTCTGATTATGCCAATACAGTTTCAAAAGATTTAGAAAAAATCCAATCTCAAGTAGATGGACAAGTAGAAGATTGGTATTTTGACTACGAACCATCCATGCAAAATATTCCAGCATCACAATGGACAACTACAGAAGAACGTCAAAAACATATCGGAGATAGATTTTTTTGGAAATCTAAAGGATATGCTTATCGGTTTATGGAAGACAATGGTGTTTGGGGATGGACACTTTTACAGGACACTGATATCACAAAAGCAATGCAAACTGCACAGAGCGCAAAGGATATTGCAGACGGAAAGAGAAGAACTTTTGTTACCACTCCGCAACCACCCTATGATATCGGAGATTTATGGACTGACGGAAAAGATATCCTTACTTGTGTGACTGCGCGTGAAAATGGCGCATTGTATGTATCAACTGACTGGGAAAAGTTAAATGACTATACGGATGATACGGTAGCAAATCAGGCTTTGGAAGAAGCTAGGAAAGCACATAGTATCGTCATGCAGCTTGATAATGAATATCAGGGGATTCCAGCGGATTGGCAAGGAAATATTATATCGTTTCCTAGTATCCAGACAACAGTTCAAGTGTTTTATGGGCATCAAGATGTTTCTGCAAGCTGCACCTATTCGATAAATAAATCTAGTGGAATAACAGGAAGTTGGAATAATTATCTTAGGACTTACACAGTGACAGCACTGAGTACAGATACAGGATGGGTTGATATTACAGCAAATTATTTGGGTATATTTGATGTAACAAAGCGATTCAATGTTTCTAAAAACAAAGGCGGTCAACCGGGTGAAAATGGTGCAGATGGAGTTGGAATAACAAAAATAACGGAGTATTTTGCAACCAGTACATCAAGCGCATATGCTCCCAGTGATTGGTATACTACTCCGCAGCAAACAACAGAGACTTACCGATATTTATGGAACTATGAAAGAATATATTATTCTAATGGACAAAGTTTAGATACAGAAAAAAGAGTTATTGGAGTTCATGGAATAAGTGGATCAAATGGGTCTGATGGAAAAGGAATAAGAAATGTTACGAATTATTATTTAGCAACATCCCAGCAGAATGGAGTTACTACATCAACTTCTGGATGGACGACCACACCACAAACTACTACTGATGTTAAAAAATATTTATGGAACTATGAAGTGATTACTTATACAGATAACACAACGCTCACAGTAACTCCACATATTATTGGAACGCACGGAGAAAATGGAGAAGACGGACAGCCGGGAAGGACATATTTTATAGAATTATCGTTGCAGGCTTTTAAACGCGGTCAAGACGGGCTTTTAACTCCGGATGAAATTACTGCACGCGGATATTACAGGGAAGGTGATTCACCTGACAAACATTCCTGCACAGGGAGATTCCAACTGCAGGCATCTACGGACGGCAAAACTTACACAACCATCAGCAGTAGCAGCACAGACGTATCCGGACAGAGATTTACCCAGCTAAATACGGTAAGCAAAAATTATATATTTTTCCGGGTAAATTTTTATCATCCGGGAGGATTTACAAATTTGATTGATTACCAGACGATACCGGTGCTGATAGATATTGCGGCCCTTTCAAAAGACGATATCCTTGATCTTATTACAGACAACGGGAAATGGCAGGGATTTTATAAAGGACCTGATGGTAACGTATATATTTCCTTTGGGGCAGCCAGAGGCGGATTAATGAAATTAGGTGGTGTAAACAATGGAAATGGAAGGCAGGAAATCTATGACAACAGAGGAAATTTGATTGGTCGTCTTGATAATACAGGGCTGACATTTTATTACAAATACTCTCAGCAGGGTCAGGGTTATTCCTATACTGGAATCACTTTAAATAAAGATGGATTAATATATGTTGAAGGCAGTTATACGGGAGACGTATATATTGATACGGTATATGAATATGTCTTATCGTTTGATTCAACTCAAACAGGAGTAGATGGAGATTTTAAAAACCTTGATGCAGCAAAAGCAACGATAGCAAGTGCGGTTTTAAATAACATAACAAAAATGCTGGTAAGTGGTGACGCTACTTTTTCCAGCAAGCCAAAGTTTAATAATGGATTAAATGTGGCAGATGGAAATGTACAATTTCCGGGATGGAAATTTAATGGACGATTCCTTGAGAGCACAGACGGCCATGTAAAGATCAGAGATAAAGATGGCATTGCAAGATTGGAATCAGGTAATTTCCAGATCATGTATGGACTGGATCTGCATCTGGCTGGGCAGTCAGGAAGCGGAGATTTTGGAGACGGTGGGAACCCATTTAATATTTATGGATTGGGAACAGCAGTGGGAAGCAATCTTGTTATCAACGGAAACAGCGTGTATCGCAGTTCATCGTCTAAACGATACAAAACCATCGGACGCAATGTATCAGAAGAGGATATCGAAAAATGGTATCAGATACAGCCGGTCTGGGCGAAGTATAAAAATGATTATGTGAATCGAAACTCTTCATGTTTTAACAAGGTCATGCCGATGTTGATCGCAGAAGATGTAGAGACGTATCTCCCGACTGCGGCGGTAAAAAATGAAGAAGGACTGACGGATGATTGGAGCGAGAGGATTTTGATACCGGCAATGTTTGCCATGATTAAGAGCCAGAAAGAGCAGATAGATGCCATGAAAAAAGAAATAGAAGAAATAAAAAAGATTGCAGAACAATCAGGAGGAGGGATGAAATGATAACAGTGATATTTAACCCAGACACCACCATGGCCAATGCTTACGGCCTGTGGCAGTACGACTATGGTCAGGTACTCCGGATCCAGGGGCTGCACCTTCCGTCCGCGGTGGAAATCCATTTTTCCCTGCAGGAGACCGGTGGAGCGCTGGCTTTTATGGTGTCCATTGTAGTGCAGGTAATCAAGGAAATGCCGTTCCTGGCAAAGATCCCCACAAGTGCAGTGGCACTTATTACGTCCATGATCCTGTGCCCGGTGGCCCTGGTTGTACTTTGTACATATTTTAAGATCACAATCACCTGGTATTATGTGTTTGCGTCTTTCCTGGCAGCCTTTATTGTTTATCTGGTATCAACCGGCGGATGGGAAAAGATTAAGGAGATCTGGGACAGGACAAAATACAAGGATTCAGAGGGCGAGTGATCGTCCTCTTTTTCTATTGGAGGAAAATATTATGATCGAAAAGAACATTGAGGTATTAAGAAAAATTCTGTATGCAGTAGAAACGGGCGGACAGGTATACGGAAAGCAGAGATACGATGCTTTTATCGGTGCCGGAGCCAACACGCCAAACGAAAAGGCAATTACCATCGGAGCAGGACAGTGGTACGCAGGAGAAGCAAAACGGCTCCTGCAGGAGATTCAGAGAGCAGATCCAGTTCAGTTCAAGCACCTTGATACACAGGATATAGAGGGAGATCTACTGCATAAAAACTGGTCCAGGTATGCAATTTCTCCAACCTCTGCCAAAGCAAAGTGTATTATTAAGATCATCTCCTCGCCTGTTGGGATTAAGTCCCAGGACAAACTTATGGATACTCAGATCAGAGAGTACGCAGAGAGTATTACCAAGATTTATGGTGCCATGCCGGACACTGCTCTGATGGAATGTACTAACATCATCCACCAGGGCGGAGCTGCAGCACTGAAAAGGATTCTGGCAAAGACGGCCAAACCTTACACATCTGAGCGGATCTACGCTGCCCTTTGTACAGATCCGGCAGATAAGAGTAATAACAACCAGGTAGGGGATTATACTACCCGTCAGAAAAAGGTGATTGAGATGATTCGGACTTATGCGGTAGAGGAGGAAGCAAAAGTGAACTTATGGGATAAAACAAAAAAACTTTTGAATGATCAGGTTGGATATCTGGAAAAACGCAGCAATGCCAATCTGGACAGTAAAACCGGAAATGCAGGATATGGCAACTACACAAAGTATTCCCGGGATGTAAATAACTGGGGATTAATGGGATGCCAGGGACAGCCGTGGTGTGCGACATATCAATTCTGGATCTGCGCCAAGATTTTTGGTGAGGCGAAAGCGCTTGAAATCATGGGTAACGGATTCTATAACTGCAACTCTGTCAAATCTCATTCCAGAGCGAAAGGCACATGGCACAGTGCGCCGAAACTGGGAGCACTGGTTATCATCCGGAATGGCGCTCATATTGGCCGGGTTATCCGCATCTCTGGAAACACAATTTATACCAATGAGGGAAATACATCTTCCGGCGGCTTGAATCATGTAGAAGCAAATGGTGGTTGTGTAGCTGAAAAATCTTACACCATTGGAAACAGCCAGATTGACGGATATGTTTGGATTGATTACGGTGAGACATCGGACAAGCCGGAAAAACCGTGGAAAGCAACCGGAACGGCTACATCTACTGTAGATAATCTTTTTGTCAGAGCGGAACCAAACGGAGAAGTAATTGGCGAGCTGATGAAGGGCGACAGATTTGAGATTGATGGCAAAACATCTGGCATGTGGACGCATGTTAAGGTTGCAAATATCGGCGTGGGTTGGGTTGCGACGAAATATATTCGAAAGGACGGAGACGCTTCAAACAAACCGACAGAAATCGTAGGTAAACAGGATAAGACGCAGCGGCTCTTTGTTGGTAGGGTTACTGCATCTAAACTAAATGTCCGTACATGGGCAGGAACAGAGTTCCCGACAATTAAATCATATCCTCAGTTATCCAAAGGAAATCTTGTGGATGTGATGAACTACACTCAGAAAGCCAATGATGGTAGTGAATGGTATTATATCAGAATTAACGGAAAATATCATGGATTTGTGAGTGCAAAGTATATTCAGAAACAGTAGAAATTTCCCCGGGATTTATTCCCGGGGTATTTTTATGTGTGAAAAAAGAGAAAAATTGTCGAAATATTTCTGAATTTTTTGTTTACAAAACAATTATAAAATGATAAAATTATACAAGAGACTATATTAAAAGCGAAAATTTTATACAAATAGCACAATGTTATATTAAATTAAACAAGAAAATGCAAATAATAACAGTATAGCACCATGAAAGGTGATGATATTTTTGATAAAATATAATAATTGGTAAGAAATTATCTAAAAAGAATATTTGTTCGATTTTCGCTTGACATGTGAAATATAATGAGATACTATTAAATTACAAACAAACGTTCTGTTGTTGGGAGGGTATTATGGATTACAAGAAGATGATTATTGAGATGGAAAACAACAAAAAAGAACTTATCGAAATAATAAATTCAATACAAAACCCCAAAATGGCTAAGTACATTTTGGGGTTAATAAAGAGTTTTATTAAGTTTAGAAGTTAATCTTTTTTTATTTTTGTATACAGGGAAGTGATTATTTGCTCGATTGCTTCCCTGTCCGCTACAGAAAGAGAGTAAAACATTTTTACCATATTTACTGTTCTGATATCAGATATGATTCTTGCATCAAGATTAGAATCGCTGTCTAATTTCTCGTCTACTAAATCTGATTTCCCAATTCTAAAATAATCAGCTATTTTTTGAATCGTGCTAACCTGCGGCATGGCAGTTTGCTTCAACCAATTCGTTATAGTAGATGGCCGGATTCCCAAAATTTGAGCCAGTTCTTTTTGTTGCATATTATTTAAATTCAAATAATACCGAAGATTCTTAGAGAATATTCTTTTTTGCTCTTCATCTGTCATTTGCTTCATTTACTTTCACCTCCTAACCGTATTGTAAACCAAAAATAAAAAAAATTCAACTGTTAATTCATTTTATTTGAAAAAACTATTGACATTTCATTTTAAATGAAATATTATGAATTGTGTCAAGAGAAAGGAGGTATGTTAGATGCCTGAGATTACATTAAAAGCAGCAAGAATTAATGCTGGATTAACCCAGAAAGAACTTGCGAAAACACTTGGAATTTCCAATACTACAGTAAATAGCTGGGAAAACGGAGATACTGAACCGACACTGACACAGCTTAGAGAAATCAGCCGATTATCTGGTATTCCAATGGACTTTATTTGTGTGCGAAGATAATTCAATTAAAGTGAACTTCTTGGATGGGAGGAATGAGAAAGTGCTTGAGTTGTTACATTTAGAAAATTTTTCAAAAGATGAATTGTGTGATATTTACTGGAACCTTGTAGACGGGGTTTGGGACAGAAGAATAGGAAGAAAACCAAAAGATTTTGATTTCCTTCCAGATGAACCCAAAAGATTTAAGAAACATTCAAAAAAGGAATACCTTGCCCCGTGTATTAAAAAGATTGAAGAGCTCACAAGTAACAAAGAACGCAGACATTATTGGATGGTTGTTGTTACGAAGTATATTAAAGAACAGGAGTTTGAAAAATGGTGGTCTGAAATCAGCCAATTATATGAGTGATACTGCAAGAGCGATAATGGCAACTATCAGCGCAAGAAAATCAACAATTTTATCCATGATGTATTGTTTGATTTTTTGAATCTGATATTCAGCAAAACACAAACCATTTGCTTCGAGCCTAAAAGTAGTCATTGAATTGTCTGGAAATGATATGAGGTTTTCAGATGCTAAGTTTCTTAAAGAAATTAAGTATTCTTTTTCATTCATACCGGAAACTCTAAAAACATCATTCCAATCGTAAAACAATTTGGAAGTCCAGGTTCTTGAGATTTTATGATTCTGAGTAATTTTTTATCGTTTCTAAACAACATAATAACATGCCTCCCTTCTATGGGAGATTATAGCAGAAAGGAGAGATTAAGTGAACGAGTTACAAATTTTTAATAATGAAGAATTTGGAGAAATCCGAACAGTAACTATTAAGGATGAGACGTGGTTTGTTGGAAGAGATGTCGCAACGGCTTTAGGATACGCAAAACCAGAAAATGCTATTGCTACCCATGTAAGTGACGAAGATAAAACCAGTACCTTGATTCAGGGGAGTGGTTCTAACTACAAAAGCAAGGCGATTTTGATTAACGAATCTGGATTATACGCATTGATTTTTGGAAGCAAACTTGAATCCGCAAAGAGATTTAAGCGCTGGGTAACAAGTGAGATTCTTCCATCAATACGGAAGAATGGTGGGTACATAGCAGGGCAAGAAAATATGTCTGATGATGAGTTGCTTGCAAAGGCATTGATGGTAGCACAGAACAAGATTGCGGAACGAGATAAGATAATTTTACAAAAGCAAAAGAGGATTGATGAGATGCGTCCGAAAGAAATTTTTGCAGATGCGGTAACGTGTAGCAATACCTCAATTCTTGTTGGAGACTTAGCGAAATTATTAAAACAGAACGGTTTCCATGTTGGACAGAATCGTTTATTTGAAATTTTAAGGAAAGATGGATTTCTTATTAAAAACGGTTCCAGTAAGAATATGCCAACTCAGAAAAGTATGGAGATGAAACTGTTCGAGATTAAGGAAAGCACAGTTACCAATCCAGACGGAAGTATCAGAACGACCAAAACACCAAAAGTAACCGGACGTGGACAGGTATATTTTATTAATAAATTTGTAAAGGAGAAAAGACAATGAGTGAATACAAAAAATATACCCCAGAAAACCATACAGAAGAACTTTTTGAGTTGGTCGGAAGAGTTAAAGCTTTTTCAGCTTATGTAAATTCTACAAAATACAGTATTGAAAGAGAAATTTGTGCTTCGATGATTGGGTTTGAACTTGAGGAGGAAACAAAAGATGCCAGAGAAGACAGCAATATTAAAATGGATTGCTGAGAGAATGGAAAACTTTGATTTAGAGTTTGCCAATGAAAAAGAAGCACTGGTTACCGATGAGAGCGGAAACACAATGCTTCTGAAATACGATAGCAATACCAAACAGGTATACGCAATATAAAATGCCCGGGCAGTGCGGTAACACCGCCCAGAGCTGATAGCAGTAAAGCACACTTACCACTATCAAGAGTTAAGTATATCAAATCCTCTTGATTTTGGCAAGGACAAATTTAAGGAGGATATTTTTATGCAAGAAAAAGTGAAAGCACCAGAAAACTGGGAAGAAATCGAACAGAAGTATGCAGAAATGCAGTCCAGAGAAACACTGGCATCGGAAGTTATTTCCTGGAGCCATAAAGTGGCAAAAGCGAAGGACTTTGCCATAGGATGCCTAGTTGCAGGAATCATCATCGTTGGTATCGGCATGGCAATCATTAACTATTGCAATGATCGGGATTGGCGAGAGCTGTTTTCTTCTTACGATTATGTTTCCCAGAACGGTGAAGGTTATAACTATTACAATTCAGGGATTGGAGGAAATGTAGAGAATGGGGCAGAAGATACGGAGACAGAAAAATAGAAAAAAAGTTCGGGGGACGGCAGTGAGAAGAAAGGGTCGAAAAAAATGAAATGGTTTTTACACTTGATGGGGATTGCATCATCAATGGGAATCTATTTGATTGTGTTTATGTTGATGTATGCATTCACCCAAAAAGATGCTTTAGAAATTATGATCGTAGATTTAATTTTTGTATATCCATTTTTTTTCTTTATAGAAGGAAATGTAGAAAAACTTATAAGGAGAATAGAAAATGTTGAAAAACGTAGTAGATAAAAACTGTGTTTTGGTCGCAGGGAAAATCACAGGATTAAAATATGATTTTACTTTTTGCAAAGAAAAGTTTTATAAGGCGAAAATTTATGTAAACAGAATGAGCGATACGGTGGACGAACTTCCGGTCGTGATACCAGAAAAAATTATGCAACCAGAAATTAATTACGAAGGAAAATTTGCCGAAATTACAGGTGAATATCGAAGCATTAACAAAAATGGAAGATTAATCCTATATATATATGCCACAAGCATAACGGCTCCGGAATATGGAGAATGGAGTCTAAACATTATTGATCTGACTGGATGTATATGTAAAGTCCCGAACCTCCGAAAAACGCCAAAGCAAGAAAGAGATATTGCGGATTTAATTTTGGCAGTAAACCGGGCATATAAGAAATCCTGTTATATTCCATGTATAGCATGGGGGAAAGATGCGAAATATGTATCCGAATTGTCTGTTGGAACAAAAATATCCTTAAACGGAAGGATTCAGAGTAGAGAATATGGTAAGAAAATTTCGGGTGGAGAATACGAAATAAGAACCGCTTATGAGGTTTCGATAAGAAAAGTAGGAAAGGTTGATACTGATGATAAAGATTGATGTTTCAAAAAATAGCAAAAATACCGTAATTGCTATGTTATCAAGTGCCATTGAACTTGATAGCTGCGCGGAAATTTGGATTAAGGAAAAAGGTGAAGCAATTAAAACAAATGAAAGGAAATTGAAGCAAGAAAATATTGGAGATGTTTTAAAAAGGATTGGAATTCCGTGCCATTTGCTTGGATATCACTATATACAGGATGCAGTTAGAATTTCAATTTCCGATCCAATGAAATTCAGTAAATTTGCAACGATCGTGTACGGTGACGTTGCATCTAAAAATAAAACATCATCAACTCGAGTGGAACGGGCTATAAGACATGCTATAGATGTGGCTTTCAAGTGCGGAGATATTGATGAGATATATAAATTGTTTGGAAGCTCTTATAGTAAAAACATGGGCAAACCAACAAATAAGGAGTTTATAGCAACGCTTACAGAATTAATAAAAGAAGGGGACATGGAAGATGAATATTAAACTCAAGTCATTGACACTGGAAAATTACAAGAAATTTATAGGTCAGGAGACATTTAGATTTTATGATCGTACTATGATTTCCGGTAAGAATAAAGAGGGAAAATCCACTCTGGAAAATGCCTATATGGAGATTTTGACCGGAAAAGAGGTTGACGGAACACATCCAGATGGAATCAGACCACATGGAGAAGATGGAAAGGACTTAAACCGGGCGGATGTTATCCGGGAAGTGGTTCTGGACATTGACGGAAAAGAAACTACTATTCGGAAAATCACAAAGCAGAAATGGAGAAAACCTCATGGACAGACAGAAGAAGTTCTTGACGGAAACACAGTTTCCTATGAGATTGACGGTTTTCCTTATGCGCCGAAGAAATTTGAGGAGTACATGAAAGAACTTGCAGACCCGGAAATCCTGCTGATGTGCAGCAATCCGAATCCTTTCCTTTCTACATTAAAGAAGTCAACAGCGGACGCAAGAAAAGTCCTCGAAAAACTGTCTGGGTTCAGCCTTGAAGAATTTTTGGCGAAGAATCCGCAGTATGCAGAGGTGCAGGACCTTACAAAAGGTCATTCCGTGGAAGATACCATGAAAAAGTTGAGAAAACAGCTTACAGACCAGAAAAAGAAGCTTGACCAGAAATCTACAGAACTGAAATATGAGCAGACCAGAGATTCCGGCGATCAGATCGAAACAGCAGATTTGGAACTGGCAAAAGGTGAATGGCAAGATAAGATTGCGGAGATTGACAAGCAGGAACAGGCACTTGATGAAGCGGTAAATGCTTATGATGCGGCTAATTCCGAGATTCTTTCCATGAAGTCAAAACTGAATGAGATTGCCAATAGTGCCGGAGCCGGACTGAGAGAGCAGAGAACCAATCTTGACCAGAAGATCTCAGAACTGAATATCCAGAACAAGGGTTACGCCAATGATATGAAGCTGGCTGAAATTGATTTGCAGCATGCTCACATGGGTATTGAACGCCATAAAAAAGAATTGGAAAAAGCAAGAACTGATTATTCGGCTGCATCTCAAAAGACCTTTGACGAAACCAAACTCCATGAGATTGAAGTGGAACAGTTTGACGAAGATTCCTTGATTTGCCCGGAATGTGGACAGGTTCGGCCAGAATCTCAGAGAAACAACATTCGAGAAACTTTTGAGCAGAGCAAAGCCAGAAGAATTGCAGAACAGGAGAAAGCAAGAGAGGTATTCAACGCTGAACTTTCCAAAATGCTTGATTCCATTACGGAAATTGAAAACAAGGCGGCGGCTGGTTTGAAATTGGCACAGGAAGCTAAGAAAGAAACGGAACAGAAGATTGCAGAAGTGAGAAAACAGATTCTTGAAACGTCCTCTGAAATCGAAAAGTTGTGCGGAGAACTGGACAAGCTTCCAAAAGAGATTGATTTGTCTGGAAATGAAGAATACCAGGAACTTTCAAAACAGATTAAAAAGAAAGAATTTGCCTTGTCTGCTATGGATAATGGGACTGTGAAGCGAATGGAACTTAGACAGCAAAGATACCTGTACATGAATGAAATATCAAAACTGGATGCACAGATTCAAAAAGCCAATGCAGACGCAGAACAGAAAGAGCGAAAGTTATCGGAACTTAAGGCAGAGTTTGACAAACAGAAACAGACCGTTGCGGATATTGAGCGGCAGATGGATGTTATCAGTCAGTTTTCAATCGAGAAAAATGCGGCACTGGAAGAGAAAATCAATCCGTTTATGGATGGGTTCAAGTTTAATTTTCTTACATATACGCTGGAAGGTAATCCGGTTGAGTGTTGTAAGATTATTAGAAATGGAACGGAATACGGCAATTTGAATTATTCAGACAGGATCCTGGTTGAGACCGCAATGGTTCGTGGATTCCAGAAGATGAACAATCTGGACTTGCCGATTTGGATTGATAACAGTGAGAGTATCAATGACGAGAGAATACCGGAACTTGATACACAGATGATTGTGCTGAAAGTGACAGATGGAAAATTGCAAGTGGAGGAAATGAAATGATAGAAGTTTGTTGTAGGGTCTTTGACAAAAAAACAGGGAATGAAGTTTTTGGTGGTTTCAGAAATGGAACAGCTAAATTTGATGATATGGATGATTTTTATGATTATATGCATTGGAGATATGGATTTAATACAAGTTATTATAGATTCCTGATTTCCGCAAAATAGCAAAAAACTTCCGGGTGTTTGCGTGGCAACAGTAGGTTGCCAGAAAGTAAAAAAATAGAACAGCGCAAAACAGTACAGCACAATATATTACAGCACAGAACAAAACAAGACATCTTACTGTTGCGATTCAAGCACCCGGAGAATAGGAGGAAATAATGTCAGAAATTATCAAATGGAAAATAAACGGAAAATTCCATGCAGATGCTAAAAAATGCAAACAGGAAATTGAAAGCATTGGTTCTGACGTTAAGCCGAAACAAATTGTTGATTATGCGAAGAATCCAGATACAGAACTTCATAAGTGCTTCACATGGGATAACGATTTAGCGGCAGAAAAATGGAGGTTATACGAAGCAAGACAGATTGTTTGCAATCTGGTAATTGTAGAAACCGATTCTGGTGGAGAAAACGAAACACAGATTCGAGTATTCCATAAGACGGATAACGAAGATGGATATAAACCATTACAGTTTATATTACAAGACAAAGATGAATACAAGAAACTGCTTGAACAGTGTTCGTATGATTTGAAGAATTTAAAGAGAAAATATCAAACCATTTCTGAATATCAAGAGATTTGGGATTTGATTCATTGACAACTGAATATTGATTTTCTTCGGGCGTTTTGATGGTGGCAGAAGCCATATCGCAGTCACATAACAACAGAACAAAACAGAACAGAACAGCACACGACATATCAATACATAACAAAATATATAAAAAAAACAGCTTTTGTCACTTTGAAAGCGTCCGAAGATTAGCGGTAGGTGTGAATGAGGGCTTAATATATGCCTAAGACATTATAAATCAAATCATAATAGAACAGTTTATATCAGCATAAAACAATACAAAAAACAATTTTAAAAGAATTCAGAAATCATTAAGTCCTGATTCATGCCTACCGCATGAGCAAAATACAGAATAGCACAAGACAGTATAATACAGCAAATGACTCTGTATCATAAAACAGAACAAAACATAGAAAAGAGAGGAAACCAATATGGCAGAGAAAAAAGAAATTATCAGTTTGAACAAAATTCACGTAAGTCACGCAAAAGTAATGATTGCCGGAGATGGTGATTTGTGTTTAAACAAAATGAATGATGTGTCGGCAAGAGGTCTAATAGAACAGAGAAAGAGTAAAGCAAAAACACTTAAAAAAACAAATATGTGGGAAGAAGTGATTACCGCTATACATTGGAGAGATGGAAAACCGAAAGATTTTTCGGAAGATGGACTTCATAAGGCATTGGAAGAAAACGCTCCGTGTATTACAGCTTTTGGTCTTAAAAAGTCATTTGGTGATGCAGTTGTAAGAAATGGTATTGACAAATATAAGACCAAATTCGATGCAAGCGTTAATATCATTGCCACGGGCAATCTTGTTCCAATTAAATTCACCAATTATACTCTTGACGAAAAATTAATGTCACCGAAAAAGGGAAGCCCGGTGCTTGTACATTTGAGTAGATTTTCTGGTTGGAGTGCTGAAATAGAAATTGCATTTACCGAGAACACATACTCACTTGAGCAGATTATCAATATTATCAATCTCGCCGGTTTTGGAATTGGAATCGGTTCTGGCAGATCAAGTGGTTACGGGCGCTATCATGTTGTGGGGGTGGAGTAATGAAACAAAACCCATGTAGATATTGTGCTTTGGCATTTGTCCATAACGGGAGACATTCTCCCAGTTGGAATGATAAATGTGCAAAATGCGAGAACATTAAGGCACATAAAGAATATCTGGAATCTCAAAGAAAATTTATTGAGGGAGAGCCAATTACCACACTTGATGAACTTTTGGAACAGGAGTGGGTGATGTTGTATCACAACTCAAGGCATATTGAAGCAATAAAATCAACACAGCTTAGGAAGGTGCTTCAATGGTTAGATATTGGAGCGTTCCGAAAAGCGATAAGAAAAGAAAGTGAGGAAAATTAAATGGCAGAAACAATCAAGGCGGTCAAAGGTTTTAATCCGGACATGACCTGTACTCCAACAGATGATATTAAATTCCAGTATGAAGAAGGAAAAACATATGAGGAAGAAACTGTTAAGGCATGTGCAAAAGGATTTCATGCTTGCGAGCTTCCGATTAATGTATTTCGATATTATACACCTGAAAAAAGCGTTTATCATGAAGTGGAAATGTCTGGTGAAATAGATAGTTCTGAAAACGATAAAATATGTTCTTCTAAAATTAAAATTGGGGCGAAGATCAATATAGCAGGAATTATAAAAACATCTATTGATATTATTCGAAGCAAAGCAGAAAAAGAGTCAGCGGCTTCTTCCGGGAACTGTGGCAATGCGGCTTCTTCCGGGAACTGTGGCAATGCGGCTTCTTCCGGGTACAAAGGCAATGCGGCTTCTTCCGGGTAC
>PPYE01256701.1_pt1 | contig 27545 bp, 35 predicted proteins | sample 1559881 | NCBI WGS metagenome assembly PPYE01 (sample SAMN08240022, study PRJNA423297) | Human gut metagenome, whole genome shotgun sequencing project. | reverse complement strand
CGCATATGCCACGGGTCATAGCCGCAAGCAACGGCATAGATGCCGTATTTCTGTTGAACCTCGGCCACCCAATCAAGCACGACGCGCTTATCAATAATGGGCGTTGGGCACGTGCGCAAGTAGCCGTTGGCAATCCACGCATCATATGGCACGCCGTCACGCCCGCCGCGCCGCCCCTCGCGCTCCGCTTGCTCTAGCGCACGTTGCGGAATCCACGCCATGTGCAGCGCGTATATGTGCGGGTCGTTCGGGCGCTGCATGAGCAGACACGCCGCCGTCAGGTCGGTTGTGTCCGAAGCGTCAACGCCCAAAATCGCGTAGGTGAAGCCGTCCGACGGGTCAAAGGTCGCGTCGTTGTGTATCTCTGACCACGTAAGCCAAGCTTGGCTTTGGTTCTCAATCAGGTTGAAATCCTTAACAAGCAGCGTCGGCAGAAACGTAGGGTCGTTCTTCGCCTTGCTCACGTTCTTGCGAAGCGCTGGCAGTGATTTGATGGTGCCTAAGCCCGGATTGGCCTTGACCCACGCCGGTTCATGCTCCCATTCGTCGCGTTCGTCCAATTCGTAGATGAACGCAATGAAGCGCTCCGCGTCAACGCCGGTTGCCTGACCGTCAAGCCACTTGGCGGCGTACTGGTATTGCGCATCGAAGATGCCAGCGCGGACGAAGCCGTTTGTTGTGATCTCCAACACAAGCGGTTGCCTACGCGCCGACGTGCCTTGTATGGTCAGGTCGTACAAGTCGCGGTTTCGCATGGCCGCCAACTCGTCAATGATCGCGCCCGACACGTCCAAGCCGTCAAGGTGGTTCGTGTTCGCGCTAAGCGCCTTGATGGTGCCCATGTTCAAATCGCAATACAGGTCGCTTACGCGCTTGCGGATATGCTTTGACAGCGCCGGGGACGTTTTAATCATGCGCCAAGCGTTGTTGAAGCCCTTAGCTGCCTGATCGTGGGCGGTCGCCACGTTGTAGACCTCTGGTGCGCCCTCGTCATCGTTCACCTGCAAGTCAATTTCGATGCCGGACGCAAGCGCGGTCTTTCCGTTCTTCCTGCCCATGACCCAAAGCACTTCACGGTACTGCCGCAAGCCCTCTGCGTCTACGAAGCCGAAAATCACGGACAGAATGGCAAGTTGGAACAATTCCAGCTTGAAAGCGTGCCCAAGCTTGCCGGATGGTAGGCGGCAAAAGCGCTCAATGAAGTTAACGTGCTTGCTCGCGTACTCTTCGCGGAAATGGTACGGATAAAGCGGGTCTTTGTTGTCCATGTCGCGCAGAATCTTTGCAGCTACCTGCTTGATCTTGCGGCACGCCGTTATAGACCCGTCAAGCACGCCGCCGAAGTATTCACGTATAGCTTTCTCGCACCGCCCAGCCTTAGCGGCCTTAGTCATAGCGCGTTTCAGCTAGGTAATCCGTGAGCGCATCAGCAGCCGCCGCGCCGGTCGGCATCAGATCGCAAAGCTGCTTGATGCCACGCTGAAACGTAGTGAATAGCTTGTTGTAAGCGGAAAAGCCGGGATGCTCTCGCAAGCCCGATTGACCGCCGCCGTTGTCATACTCGGTGAAGATGCTTTCATAAAGCAGTTCGTGCCGCGCTTCGTCAAGCTTGACTTTCAGAAACGCGATGTTGTGGAGCATCGGCAACACAACTTTGCGCTTCTCGTCTGGTATTGCGTCCTTCGTGATGCGTTGAAGGTTGCGCACCTCGCTTTCGACACGCGATTGCATGGAAGCGGGCTTGCGCTTCGGCTTACTTTCGGCAACTTCGCCCGAAACTTGCGAACTATCGCATACTTTTTCTTTCTTCACAAGACCACCCCCCTTTGAAAAGTCGGCGCACGAATAAAATTGACTCCCGGCGTTGGTGCCCTAGGAATCGTTGCGCAGATTCAAACCGGGGGGATTGCCCGCCGCCCTGACCTGCTGTTTTGTGTTCGGTAATTTTTTCTTTGGTCTGCGTTTCCCGTCGCGCCGATCATTCGGCTAAGCAAATCAAGTTGCCGTCGGCATCAAACGCAAGCCCTTGACGTGTCGCACCGGCACGCGCCCACCCGTGCGTTTTCTTGTGGCATAGGTCGCAAAGGCTGACCAAGTTATCAAGGCCGCAAGCAATGTCCGGGTTGTCGATGTTGGCCGGTGTCAGTTCTTCGATATGGTGAACCATCGTTGCCGGTGTGATCTCCCCACCGGCAAGGCAGCGTTGGCACAAGTAGCTATCGCGCTTTAGCGCATCTTCCCGCGCACGCTCCCAAGCCTTGGAATGATAGAACGCGTCACTAAACGGTTTAGCCATGCGCCACCACCCCAAAAGAAAAAGCGCCACGGCTCTAAGTCCGTGGCGCTTTACATAGTTCTAACCACCTTAGCGAACTTTAGCAGAAGTCGGAAAGTGGACGCAAGTAAAATCTTTTCAAGCGGTCTTCAATTTCGCAAAGCCCGCTTCGTCAATGTACTTGAATCCAGCCCGCGAAAGTTCGCGGCACCACTGTTGCGAACAGCGCATGACCTCGGCAACCTCATGCCATGCCATGGCTTGGCAATAGGCCATGCAAAGCACGTCGGCGTAGCGGTTGCCTTTCAGCTTCGCCAAGCCGCCGTGGTCATCCTCGCCGTAAAGCAGCATGGTTGCTTCGTCCAGCATTTCCGATGCTTCGTTGATTCTGCGTTGTAATCTCTGCTCAAACTCAATGCGCCGGTTCACCCTGTCCATTGCATCGCTGTTGCCGTTGCCCTGCTGCTCACCGTAGCGCTGAACCTTCGCGCCCTCTGATGCCAACATTCGTGCCAACATTTCCTTTGAGCGCTCAATCTCCAACACGGCTTCGCGCACCTGTTCAAAGTATTCTTGCGCTCGCATGGCTTCACCTACGCAATGCCGGTGCTGCCGAAGCCAGCCGCCCCGCGCTCCGTCTCGGTCAACTCTTCGCAGGGCACCAACTCGCACGGAACGAACGGCATAACGATAAGCTGGCAAACGCGCGTGCCCGCGTCAAGCGTTGTGGTTTCGTCCGACTGGTTCAGCAGCGTTGCGCCGATCTCGCCGCGATAGCCCGAATCAATCACGCCCACGCTGTTTGAAAGCGTGATGCCGTGCTTGCTCGCAAGGCCGCTTCGCTGGAACACAAGCCCCACGCACCCTTGCGGAACCTCAACCGCAAGCCCTGTGCCGACCGTGGCGCGTTCGCCCGGCTTCAACGTCACGTCATGGGTAATGTGCAAGTCAAGCCCCGCATCGCCTTCATGCGCATAGCACGGCAGTTCCGCGCCGTCCGAAAGTCTCACGTTCATTTTGCGTCCAATCATTCTTCGTCCTCACTATCTGTTGCCGGTTCACCGCTGACGCTCTCGCGGACGCAATGCCCAACCTCTAGGCAATTCGTCCACCTATCCCAGACCACGCAAAAGCACTTCTTGCCATCAAGCACCGCGCCCCTGTTTTTGCATTCATCCATTGCGCTTGCCCTTCTTCGCCTTGCGCCATGTGCGCAGAAGTTCAACCAGTCCCATTGATTCAAAGCTGCCTAAAGCCGGGTTCGCCAGGCGCAACGCTTCTCCGTCAATCGAAGCCGCAACAACGTTAACGCCCAGTATTTCTTCGAGGATGGTTCCCGCCTCATCCACAAGAACGTTTTTGCACATCGGTGCGCCAATGAGCATTTCGTGGCTTTTGTAGCAAATCGGCCTTGGCACTGGCTTGCCGATCTCCATTGCCTGACGCTCAATGTATTTCGCCATGACTTCTGATCGTGTAACAATCGGTATGCCGGTTTCGTGGGATAAGTTGATAAGGTATCGCGTCTTTCCTGAACGCCGGCCGCCTACGTAACATTGCATCTCATACACCCCCTAAAACGGTATGTCATCGTCGTAGATTGAACCGACCTGCACCGGCGCGAGCGCGGGCGCACCTTCGGAGCGCTGCGCTTCGCGGCGCGTGTTCATCAACTCCACTTCGTCAACGATGATTTCAACCTTGCTGAAATGCTGGCCGTTGCTCTCCCATGAAGACTTGTGAAGGTGGCCGGTAATGCTGACCTTGCAGCCCTTCGTTAAGTACGGGTGCAGCCCTTCGCCACGCTTGCCAAACATCGTGCAATCAAGCCAATTGGTGTAGTCGCTATAGCTTCCGTCCTGCTGGCGCTGGCGCTCGTTAACAGCAACGGTGAAGCTGACCACGGCAAGGCCGCTGCCTGTCATCCGCAGTTCAGCAGACTTGCCAAGATGGCCGGAAATGGTGCAGGTGTTAAGGCTCATTGCTCCACCCCGTCCAGCTTCATAATCAGGTTCGCGGCCTGAACAGAACCAAGGCCACCAACTCGCTTGTTTTCGGCTATATGCAGTTCCTTCATGAGCGCTTGCGTTCGCTTAAATCCGTATCCCGGCATTGCGTTTATAAGCTGTTTGACGCGCATACCGGCGTAAGCCTGTTCACCTTCCAACGCACGCTGCACGACAATTGCCGCCGTGTAGATTCCATTGCTGATCTTTGCGCGGATTTCTGAACGTTCTTTGCGAATCCTCATTGCCTTTTCAAGGTTCGCTTGCCTTTGCTCTTTTGTCAGTTCTGGTGCTGTCATTTCAGCCCCTTTCATCCATGTGCCTGATAATTACTTCTTATCAGTCACTTGCTGTTTGTCTTGAAAGCCTTTTCGGTGTCGCACCTGCGCGTTTACGGTGGTGCGCGGTGCGCGTTCAAAATGCGCCATTGCAACTTCATTGCAACACCTCTTCAAGGTCTGCCGTGGCTTCCATGGCCGCTTGCTCGAAGACGCTTGCGGCGTATGCGTCGCGCCCCGGCAAGACGTGGGCGTAGATGCGAAGCGTGGTTGCTTCGTCCGCGTGCCCCAATCGCTCCGAAACGGTTTTCAGGTCTACGCCGTGGGTCAGAAGCCACGTTGCGTGTGTGTGCCGCAAGTCGTGGAAGACGAAGCCTTGCGGCATTTCGATTTTTCCGGCAAACGTCGTGAATGCGCGTGAAACGCTGTTAGGGCGAAGATAGCCGCCGTCAACCGTGAGCAAAGGCGCGTTGCTCGGCAGATCGCCGCAGAACAACCGGAGAAGTTCCATGAACGCATCAATGGTTTCAATGTCGCTTGTGGTAATGCCGATGTTGCGGCACTTGCGGCCTTTGGTAACGTCGCGCCTGTAGGGTTTCTCGCCCTTCTTCTCAATGACGGTGCCGCCTACGTGGACGTATTTTGCCGCCCGGTAAATCTCGCCCGGACGCAACGCGCACACCTCGCCAACCCTCATGCCGGTTCTAAGCGAGAACCACGCGGCAAAGGCGTTCAGCGCCTTGCGCCACGTTCGCTTGTTCAAAACCTCTGGTTTCAGCAGTGGTTTTAACTGCGCGTCCAGCTTGCGGAAATCGCCGATGTTGAGCGCTTGCGCTTCGTGGTGTTCGGGGCTTGGCTTCTCAACGTCAATGATCGGGTTTGTGTCGCATATGCCCGCTTTCACGAAGAACTTATATGCGCCGCGCATGAAGTTGTGGACGTTGATAACGCTATTGCGGGACAAGCCTTGCCCGCCTAGTTCCTTTGGCACCATCAAGCGTTGTTCGTAGCGGTTGAAGTCGGCGACGCGCAAATCACGAGCGTTTGAGGTTGCAAGGTACTTCCGGGCGTATTTGGCGAACAGCCTATAGCTGCGCACGCTGTTAGGGCTTGCGCCGTTGCGCTCCCTCATGGCCGTGTAATCGTCCAGCAGGTCGGCAATCAGCGCACTTGCTACCAGACCGTCAGCCGTGAGGTGAGCCGCCCAAGCGTTAGCCATTTCCTGCGCTTCCGCTTCGTCGTGCGCCGCCGGGAACTCCCTATAGGGCTGAATCTTCTTACCTTCTGGCGTTTGCCCAAGGTAGGGGCGTGCGTACCAGACTTCACGCGCCTTGCTCCATTTGACCTTGCAAGCGCTCATGGCTACGCACCCGCTATTTCAGGCAGCGGCTTGCTCTTCATGGTGCCCAAGCGGCTTTCAAGCGCAAGCAACTGTTGCCAGTAGCGCGGCAAGTGATCGTGAATAGCCCTCAACTCGCGTTGGTTCTTGTTCCGGCAGCACCAGCACGAAACGCGGTCTAGCACGTCATAAAGGCACACGCCGTCTTGCTCCCACGTGGCACCGTAGGCGCGGCAATATTCCAAGCAATCCGCTTCGGTATAGCCCCAATCCGCAAGCGGGAAGCGCTTATAGGGCTTGTGCTGCTTGGCAAGGCGCTTTTCTTCGTCCGCCGCAATTCCAACGTAGACGATTGCGCCTTTGCCCTCGGCGTAGCGGTCTAGGGCTGCGGTCTTCTCGGTAGTGCCCCAGCGGCACGCGCCGCCGCACCATCCATAGCCGTACTTGTGTATTTCGCCCGTCTCGCGCGATTTCACCGGGTGAACGAACATCTTGTGCAAGAAGGGTTCTTTTGGCTTCAACTCCGTGTATTCGATGCCCATTGAAGCAAGCACCGGCAACATACGGTCACGTTCGCGGTAGATCGCTTCAAACTCCATGCCGGTATCGAAGAAAACAACTTCGTTAAGGTCTGGCGTGTTCTTTTCGTCCAGCAGCAAATGGAGCATCGCCAAGCTGTCCTTGCCCCACGACACGGACGCAATGAGCCATTGGCTTTCAGGTTGATTGCTGTTACTCATTGCCGCCATCCTCAAACACGCCGCCTTTGGCGTACCAAGCAGTATCAAAACCTTTGGTTTCGGTGGTGGTCTTCGGCTCGATTTCCTCAATCAGAAAATCAATGCACTGCTTGCACTTTTTCAGGTCTTGAACGCCGTTCTTGCGAATCCAGCGCCATAGGTACTTGAACGCGCAGCCCCACCAGTAAAGCGCGATGGGCGCAAGGTTCACGGCCTTGCCGTCGTTGGCGCATGGCTGCAAGCAATAGCCCGTGCCCATCATCGCCGCCATAGCGTCCTTGCACTCAATGCCGCCGCTGGTGTAGTGGCTAGGGTGCGAAACCGCGTCTTTGGCGGCTTCGATCTGCTGCAAGCTAACGTCGCTCATAGCGCCACCCCCAGCGCTCGCAGACGGTCGCCATAAAGGGCGCGTGTGTCATCTGCTGGCGGTACTTCGTCCGGGTGCTTCGCGTCGTGGTCGATGATTTCCCGGTACATATCGCGGCAAACCTTTTCCACGCTATCAACGTCCGCGCGGCGTTGCTGGTATTCGTCCAGCGGTGCCGCTATATGCTCGCGCCTGATCTCCACGGTGGGCACGGCATCGAAGCGAAAACGCGCGGTTATGTCGAACTCGCAAAGCAAGCTTGGGTACTCTCCAAGCAGATTGCTTGCGTGGTCGCGTATGTATTCCCCCGCTTGCTCAATGGCTTCAATGAAGCCTTGCCGGGTGCTTAAATCCGGCCAAGTGTCTTTTGCCATATTCTGACCTTCCTAGATTTCGCCGCATTCGCGGTTCTCGTGGCCGCTGTGGCCGTCTTTTGGTGTTTTGTGGGTATCTGTAGCCCTTTACGCCTTTTTGGCGCTTCTGCGCGGCTCTGGTTCGCTGTCGCATTCCGCAACAAAGCTGCCGTCGTATGAAGTGACCTCTTCCGTTTCCGGCAGGAAACCGCCAAGGAATCCAAGAACGCGGGCTTTTGACCAACCACCGCTTGCGCAGACGGCTTGGCGCTGCATTTCCTCAACCAGTTCACGCCGGTAAGCCGCCATGCGGCCACGGCTGGCGTTCTCCAATTCCTCAATCCGCACTTCAAGCGTGGCGGCGCGTGCCTTTTCCTGCTTTAGGTTGGTTTGAAGCTGCTTCTTGCTCTGCTCCAAAGGCTCGATCTTTGATGCGGTGCTTTTCCGCTCTGATTCGCTTTGCCGCGCGAACTCTTCCGCCGCCCGAAGCTTCGTTGTCTTTTCCTGCAACGTCTCTTCAAGCGATTCAATACGGGCTTTCGCGCCGTCAAGCTGCTTCGCAAGATCAAGCTTTTCTTGGTAGGTCGCATAAACCATCTGTTCAAGTTCGGCGGCGCTCATGCTCGGTTGCTCGGCTTCCTCATTGCATTCAACGCGTTTGAAAAGTCCCATGAGATACCCCCTAACAAGCCAGCGCGGCAGCGTATGCCGCCGGGTCTGCAATCGCACTGCGCGGAATGCCGCGCGTGCAATTCATCCACTCTTTGAGCCAGCGCATGAAGCCGCGCAAGAACGGTTGCACGTTGTTGTCATCAGCCCAACCGGCAATGCCTATGAAGCCGTCGCCGTTGAAGCTGACCGCTTCGCGGCCTTGCCAATAGCGGCCATCGACGCGCAAAAACGCTTCGTAAATCCCCGGACGTTCCGTTGATGCGCTGATGTTCGGGGCGTGCTTTTTGAGACATGACGGCTGCATGAGCATGAGCAATTCGCCCTTGCTGGCTAGCTTGCGGTCATGCCTTGCGCACTCAATGGCTATGAAGCCTTGCAAAGCCCGAATGTCGATGCCGCACAAGTCCGCATAGGTCAAGTTGCGGTTGAACGCATCGCGCACCTGATCGCGCGTCAACTTATCCGATAAGGTCATCACAAGCCCCCTTCGCGTGCTTTCCGTGGCGCTTGCTGATTGAGCCAAGCAAGCCATCTTCGGGCGTGCGCTTGTCCTTCCATGCAAGGTTCTTGCACTTCCAGCACGGTTCACCCTCGTTGGCGAACCAATCAAGCGGGCGTTGAATGCCGCACTTCGGGCATTCCCGTGTCTTAACGTGGTTTTCGTAGTGAACTGGCATGGTCAAAATCTCCAATCTTGCCGAATGTGTAAAACTTTGTGGAAAACGCGTTGAAAACTGCAAAATCAGGCTTTAAGGAACGCGGAAGCGATTTCATGCCCAGAAAGAAGAACCAAGAAAGAGAAACTTTCTTGTTAGTCAACGTCACAAGCAACAGGCATTCGGTTTCGGTTTCGGTTTTATGACCGAAACCGAATGCCTTAGACCTAGACATAGACTTAGACATAGATATTGCTTTCGCAGTTTTTTAATGGTCGGTTTTGCATATCGGAAACCCTCGGTTTTCCGTGTGGTTTTCGTTCTCGCGCTTTTCATGGGTCTATCAGGCGTTTTGGTTTGGCTGTGGGTTTTTGCGCGGTCTGCCGCCCTTGCGTCCGGCTGCACGTTTCTTGCCGAAACTAAGCGCGTTTTCGTGCATCCGGGGATTTTCCAAGCACCCGTTTTCATCGGTCTGCAAAAGCCCGATGCTTAGCAACTGATCTACGAACGCCGTAACCTCTTCGATGCAAAGCAGTTCGCAGAAGTTGGAGTCGCCGCCGAATTGCAGCACGTCACTCAGAATCAACTTATCTTCTTCGGTGTTGAACGGGATTACGTGCCCTTTGTTGGATGCCAGAAGTTCGCACACGCGCCACCAACGCCCGTAACCGCTCCAACCAAGCCGCCTGATAAGGCGCTGGCACTTAATGTCATTGGACGCGTTGGAATCGTGCGGGAAGTACGCCAAGCGGTCTTGCGCAAGTTCGCTTGCGTTAGGCATCTTCGCGCCCCTCTGCTTCGGCGTGCATTGCGGCAACCCTCGCGGCTACCTCGTCGTGCTTGCTGTCCTTGCGGCGAAGGTAGATTGCGCCAGCTTGCTTGATGCTGCCGGTGACAGCGGCCATTTGGCGCTGCTCGGTCAACTTGGGTTCTTCGATGATCGCCGCCGCGAGAACCAAACCGGCTTGCAGACCGGCGAACAGCGCCGTTGAATCAAGCTTGATGGTTTCGCCGGTATCGGCGTTGACTATGGCAACATCGGCACCCACGCAATCAAGCAGCGCGAAAGTGTCCGTGATGCGCTCTTTGGCTTTCTTCGTGTTGGTCATCATTTCTTTTCGTCCTTCCTGTCGAACATTGATTTGCGCGTCTCTATGCGCAAGTCGGGGTTGTTTTCAAGCAGCCACCGCGCAAGCAGCGGGGTAACTGTGTTGTTGATGCTGTAGTGGTGCGTGATGCCGTGCTGGTCGGTGTAGGGCACCGCTACAAGCCTGTAAGCGCTCTCGTATCGCACGCGCTCAATTAGGTACTTCGTGGACACCCGCAAGCCGCGCCGGTGAATGGCAAGCGCCGTCAACTCGATTTCATGCGCCGCCTTGGGATTGACCCGCAACCACTCGTTGAACAACTCGCGGTAGCTTTCGGCTTTGAGAGGCACCGGGAACACAAAGGCGCGTTCTTGGGCTATGACGGCTTCCACGGGCTGCGTGTAGTCATCAACGTTCATAGCGGTGCTGCCTTTCAAGGCGTACCATAAGGCAGAAGAGCGCTAAATGCGCTTGCTCATACGTGGCTGTGAATGGAACCGGCAAAGGGTGCCTTACACGCACGCCGTCGCCCTGATCTACGTAGGCCGTCCAGAATCCGCGCTTGTCACGCTCTAATGTGGCTTTAGGCATGGCGCTTCACCAGCCACACGATCACGGCAGCGTCAACGGCAAGGCAAAGAGCCGTCAGCCCAAGCCCGTAGGTGTCGCCAAGCCAAATTTGGAAAGCGGCAACGGCCATGGGCAGAATGCCGGACATTGTGAGCGCCAGCAGAGCGCCAACGGCGATGCGCTGCCAAAGGCGCGGCCAACGTGCTAAGATTTCTTCGTCATTTGCGGCGAGCATTTGACTTGCAAGCGTGCGGGTACCAGCCGTGCGCTTGCTTCTTTTCTGGGGCGGCATCGTAAAGCGGTTGCAAGGCTTTGAAAGAAAGCCGCTTGCGCCGCGTCCAGCTTGCCGCCGGATTCCTCGCAAACCATCGTTGTAACCAATGGTTTTAGCGGTGGTTTTCATGGTGGTTAACCTCCGCTTTCGGTCGTGGTTTGGTCATCTGTCAATCTCCTTTCCTCTTTCCAGTTGCGAACCAAACGCCCAAGCCGTACATGAGCGCCCCAAGCCCGACAAGCCAAAGCAGAACGCTTGCGGTCGGATATGGGCTTATGAGCGCCGCCAGCATGAGCAGTGCGCCCCACTTCATCAGGCCACCCCCCTTTCAGTGCCGAAGCCGCACAGATCGTTTGGCGTGCAGTTGAGCGCTTCCGCAAGCTTGCAAGTGGTCTCCATCAACGGCACCGTTTCGCCACGCAGGTATTGGCGTATTGCGTCAACAGAAACCCCCGACGCTTCGGCAAGCTGGCCGGGGTTCATGTCAGCTTCGGCCATATGAACCTTTAGCGCCTTGCGAATAACCGCCTTAAATTCAGGCATTTCAACAACTCCTTTCTTGTATCAAGATTTTTAATACATCGGCAATGCTATATTAAGATTCTTGGGATAGCAAGATACTTGTACCAAAAATATTGTTAGGAGTATCAGAATCATTTATACTTACCGGCACGGATAAAAGGCGGTGTGCAATGCAATTGATGCTTAAACAGATACGCGAAGCGAAGGGGCTTACCCAGCCTGAAATGGCAGAACGCCTAGATATGAAATTGTCCACCTACCGAACATGGGAACAAGGCACCGTAAAGCTGACACTTGAAAATGCTTGTCATATCTCAATCGTTCTAGGCTGCACGCCAAACGATCTGTGCGGCTGGTACCTGGAACACCCGCGCGAGGAATGCGGCCAACCGCTCACGGTTGAGGAAACGGAAATAGTGAACTGCTACCGTGCGAGCGCCCCGCAATGGCAGCAGAACATTGCCATGACCGCCCGTGCGGCTGCGGGCGAATCGAAAAAGAAAGCCGAAAATAATCTATCTGCCGCCGAAGAGCGCAAGGCGGTTTAAGCCGTGGAAACGTTAGCCGTTGTAGGCGTAAATATCGCGCTCGCCCTGCTCCAACTGCTCGATTTGCGATGGGTCATAGACCAAGCAACCTGCGGGAGCATCACGCCGCTTTCAATGTGGACGATATTTGTTGCGTTCACGGGCTTCACGGTCGGCTACATCGTCGGGAAGAAGAGGGCGGGCTACGTGCCAAAACGAAAAATCGCTTGCGGGTTCTCGCAGGAGGTGAAACGCGCCGCCGCCAATGCCTTGGAAGCTGACCGCCCTTTGGTGTTGGGGGAATATTGGGAATCGGTAATAGGTTTTTCACGTAGGCACGAAGATGTATTCACGTTCGCTTACCCCCTAGGCGAGGTGGGGGACGCTGACACGTACGATCTAAGCCCGGAATGGAGAAGCTACCTTCGCAAGCACAAAAGACATTTGGAATAAGAAGAAGCCCCGCGCTGGTCGCCAAACTCACGCGGGGCAAACACCCAACCACTAGCAAGGTTAAAGGCAAGGTGATTTTATCATGGTCAAGCGGCGTGCCGCCATATACGCCCGCTTTTCATCGCACAATCAGCGGTCGGAAAGCATCGAAATACAGGTTGAGAACTCGGCAGCATACTGCCGCGAAAACGGGCTTGACGTTGTGCGCATCTATACGGACTACGCGAAGACCGGGCGCAATTCCGACCGTGCGGAGTTCCAACGGATGATGGAGGATGCCCGCCACGGGCTGTTTGACTTCGTGGTGATTTACAAGGTAACGCGCATCATGCGCAACCGCGACGAAATGGCGCTTGCACGCATCATGCTGCGCAAGGCCGGTGTTGAAATACTCTACGCCGGTGAAGAGATAGCGGGCGGCTCTAGCGGCGTGCTGCAATTGGGGATGCTGGAAGTGCTGGCGGAATACGAAAGCGCCATTGACAGCGAGCGCATCCGCGACGGCATACAGAAGAACGCGCAGCGGTGCATGGCTAATGGCCGCACGCTCTACGGTTGGGACATTGTGGACGGGTTCTATCAGGTCAACGACCGCGAAGCCGCCGTGCTGCGCAAGATGAAGAACCTACTGTTTAGCGGCTCCACGCTCGCGGAAATCGTGCGGGCTGTCGCCAACGAGCGCACGCGCAACGGAAAGCCCTTCAACCACGACCGAACAAAAAAGCTGCTGATGCGACCCCAGAACGGCGGCACGTACAGCTATGCAGGGGTGGTGGTCGAAGATGGAATGCCCGCCATCTGGTCTAAGACCGAACAAGACATGATCATTAGCATGTTGAGCAAGAAGCTCCCACGCCGCCGCGTAGACCACGAAGAGGAATGGCCGCTTACCGGCAAGCTATGGTGCGAGCATTGCGGCAAGACCCTTCACGGCACCAGCGGCACCAGCAAGAGCGGCAGCACATACGCCTATTACAAGTGCCGCCACTGCAAGCGGACGTTCAGGCGCGACATACTGGAAGACAGCGTTACCGATATGATCTTGTGCGCCGTGGAGCGCCCGGACGTGCGCAAGCGCATAGCGTCCGGCATGGCGACGTACAACGCCATGATGGACAACACGCCACTTGAAAGCGAGCGCATCAGGAAAGAGATAAAGAGGATTGACAAAGCCTTTGAACGGGTCTGGCAAGCCATCGAAGAAGGGATAGCGCCGCCCGGTGGCAAGGAGCGCATGGCGGAACTGACAGCCCGCAAGGATGCGCTAGAAGTGGAATACGAAATAGCCAAGGCCAATGAGGGCATAGCGCCCGATATGTCGGACTTGATGGACTGGCTGGACAACATGGCCGAAGAACTTACGCCTACACAGATTCTTCAAATGTTCGTGCGTGCCGTTGAGGTCACCGAAGCCGAAGTGCGGTTGTTCTTCGCATTCGACTACTACGGCGACGGCTTTACACCGCCCAAATACAAAGACGAACACCCGGTAAAAGGGTGTTCGTCTAATTCTCCTATGGTGGAGGCGCGGAGAATCGAACTCCGGTCCATACTAAATCATCAACGAGGCTCTACAAGCTTATTCAATGTTCAATCTTCAGATGAGCAAGACCCATTGACAGGTCCGCGCACACCCTAGCGGGTTCAATCTTTTGCTTAGCCATACCAGCTACGTGCCAAACAGCATCCCTCTAAAAATGATAACGAAGGTGAAGGCAAAGGATAACTTCACGTCGTCACGCTGCAATTAGATTAAGCAGCGAGGGCCAGCTGGCCCTGAGTGTTGTTTTTGCCAATTAACTTGACGGTACCCCTATTTAACGTGGCGAGGAGACCACGACCTGCTCCTCGGATCCGACTTACCATGTCGAAACCAGTCGCCCCCGAATGGGGTTATTCCCCTGTAAAAGTGCTCACCTAGTATAACAAATACGGAAGCTGAATCGACCTTACAGTGGTCATGAGTCTCAAACACTTATAGGGAACGCCAGGACAAACAGACCTTTGCATCAAAAAAGAAGGAGCCCCGTAGGGCTCCTTCAAGATGGCAAATGGTAATTTCGAAACAATTACTTATCTGCAAGAGCAGCATGTGCAGCAGCAAGACGAGCCAAAGGCACGCGATAGGGAGAGCAGCTGACGTAGTCGAGCCCAATACCGTAGAAAGTCTTGATAGAGTCAGGATCGCCACCGTGCTCACCGCAAACGCCACAGACGATGTCGGGGTTGCCCTGATGACCGAGCTCAACACCCATCTTAACGAGCTTAGCAACGCCAGGATCAACCGTAGCAAACGGGTTGTATGGCAAAATTCGCTCAGCGAGATACTGATGGATAAATTCAGCCTCAACGTCGTCGCGGGAGAAGCCAAAGGTGGTCTGAGTCAGGTCGTTAGTGCCGAAGCTGAAGAAGTCGGCCTTAGTAGCAATCTCATCAGCGGTTACGGCAGCGCGAGGAAGCTCGATCATGGTACCGATCTTGATCTCAAGCTCTACGCCCTCTTCCTGGGCAACCTGAGCAATAACACCCTCTGCCTGTTCGCGAAGCTTAGCAAGCTCAGGAACAACAGAAACAAGAGGAATCATGATTTCAGGCTTAGGATCGAGGCCTTCCTTCTTGAGCTGAGCAGCAGCGGTAGCAATAGCGCGAACCTGCATTTCAGCAAGGATAGGATACTTGATTGCCAGACGGCAGCCACGAAGACCAAGCATAGGGTTGGCCTCGGAGAAGCTATCGATCTGCTCCATAAGAGCACGCTTCTTCTCGATAACAGCAGGATCGCCGCCAGTAGCCTCAAGACGAGCAATCTCAACATCGAGAGCACGAGCAGACTCGAGGAACTCATGCAGAGGAGGATCGAGGAGACGAACGATTACAGGCAGACCGTCCATAGCGCGGAACATGCCAAGGAAGTCACCAGTCTGAGCCTTCAGAAGATCGTCGCAGGCCTTTTCGCGAATAGCTTCGTCATCGTTGAGGATGAAGGTCTGAATGATCTGCTTACGTTCGCCAAGGAACATATGCTCGGTACGGCACAGGCCAATACCCTGAGCGCCGAAATCACGTGCGAGCTGAGCATCTTCGGGGTTGTCAGCGTTTGCGCGAACACCCATGGTACGGAACTCGTCTGCCCATTCGAGGATGGTATCAAGATCGCCAGCAAGTTCGGGCTGAACAAGCTCAACAGCACCCAGAACAACAATACCGGTGGTACCGTCAAGCGAGATAACGTCGCCTTCCTTGATTACGATGTCAGTGCCGGCAATAGAAGCCTGTTTTGCCTCGGCGTCAATCTTGAGAGCGTCAACGCCGCAAACACAGGGAGCACCCATACCACGAGCGATAACAGCTGCATGAGAAGTCTTGCCACCATGGGAGGTAAGAACGCCTTCAGCAGCAATCATGCCAGCAAGATCGTCGGGAGTGGTTTCCCAACGAACCAGAACGGTCTTGCGACCTTCCTTAGCAGCCTCTACGGCATCGTCGGCGGAGAATACAGCTTCACCGACAGCAGCGCCAGGAGAAGCGTTGAGGCCCTTGGCAACTACATCGTAGTCAGCCTTGGCATCGAACTGAGGATGCAGCAACTGATCAAGCTGCTCGGGGTCTACGCGCTGTACAGCTTCTTCCTTGGTGATAAGGCCTTCCTGCTCCATCTCGATTGCGATGTGCAAAGCTGCAGCAGCAGTACGCTTACCAACACGGGTCTGAAGCATCCAAAGCTTGCCCTGTTCAATGGTGAACTCGATGTCGCACATATCGCGGAAATGGTTTTCGAGGATGGTGAATACCTCTTCGAGCTCACGACCAGCCTCTTCAAGGCCAGGAGTTTCCTTGAGCTCTGCAATGGGGCTGGTGTTACGAATACCGGCAACAACGTCTTCGCCCTGTGCGTTAACAAGGTAGTCGCCGTAGAATTCCTTTTCGCCATTTGCGGGGTTACGCGTAAAAGCAACGCCCGTAGCGGAGGTGTTACCCTTGTTGCCGAAAATCATGGACTGAACGTTTACGGCAGTACCCAGATCATCGGAGATCTTGTTCTGCTTGCGGTAGAGAATAGCACGAGGATTGTTCCAGCTGCCAAATACCGCTTCAATAGCAAGCTGAAGCTGGACATCAGGGCTCTGGGGGAACTGAACCGCACCATCCACAACCAGAGAAGGATACTCCGCGGCATCTACGTTCTCAGAGAAGATCTTCTTGAACTCAGCAACAAGTTCCTGAAGATCCTCAGCAGAAAGGTCAGTATCAGTCTCAACACCGCGAGAGCGCTTCATCAGGTTAATCGCGTTCTCGAACAGATCGCCATCAAGACCCATAACAACGTTGGAGAACATCTGGATAAAACGACGATAAGAATCCCATGCAAAACGGGGGTTCTCGGTCTGCTTGATCAAGCCATTGATGGACTGATCATTTAGGCCGAGGTTCAATACGGTGTCCATCATGCCAGGCATGGACATAGGAGCACCGGAGCGAACAGAAACGAGCAGAGGATCTTCTGCGTCGCCGATTTTCTTGCCAATGCGCTCTTCAAGGTCGAGGCGGTATTCCTGGATGGTGTCCAAAACGCCTTCGGGCCAGGTATTGTTGGAGTTTGCATACTCCATGCAAGTCTGGCAGGAAATCGTGAATCCCGGAGGTACCGGCAGCCCGATGTTAGCCATCTCAGCAAGGTTAGCGCCCTTGCCGCCAAGGATGGCCTTCATGTTGGTGTTGCCCTCCGTAACGTTCTTCCCATTTGCGTCTTTGCCGAAAGCGTAGACGCGCTTAAGTTGGTCTGTCACCATCTTCTCCTTAGACTTAAACATTTCTCCCTCATTTCCCAGGTCCAAAAACCTGAGGATGAGCGTTTTCATAATACCGCAAGATTTCTTGCGCTGTTTCCTCAATTGCCCTGTTGTCGGTACGAACAATGATGCATCCCAGCTTGCGCATCAAAGCCCTTGCGCACTCCAAATCTTGATACACGCACTCCAAATCTGCATATGAAGAAGCCACGTTGCTAGCATTCCCAAGGCGCCGCTTACGTATGTCCGAAAGAATCTCAGGCGAGATAATGAGCCCGAATAAGCGTGTAGGATCAACTTCGAAGATTTCTTTTGGCGGTTCGCTTTGGGGGTCGAGCGGCACATTTGCTACGCGATAGCCCAGTTGCGATAGGTAAATCGACAGCGGCGTTTTAGAAGATCGCGACACTCCGATAAGTACGATATCGGCTTCACGAAGGTCTTGCGGGTTGCGACCGTCGTCATGGGAAATCGTAAATTCCATTGCATCAATACGACGGAAATAATATTCGTTCACCGAATGCAATCGCCCAGGTTCCTGCAGCGGCTCCCTGCCCGTTGCCCGCACAAGTGCGCATAGGGCATTACTCATCAAATCAACGCCGATTACCTCCTCGAGATGAGTTCGAAGAAACTCCTCCATGCAGGAGCGCAAGTCGGCACGAATTAGGGTATAGAACAATACGAAGGGAATCCGGCCTAGCTCTGAATGCTTCGCAAGGTGAGCCTCTAAATCCTCGATCATGCTGTTGCAGGATTCAACACGCGGCAAGATCTCAATTGCCGGGTCGTATACCTCAAAACAAGATGATGCAGCACGAACCAACGTTTGAGCAGTGGTGCCAACCGAATCGGAAACAACGTGGATCACTGGAAAAGTGTCGGAGGCCTTCCCTTGTGTTATCCATTTCTGCAAAATGAAATTCCCCCTTAACAAAAAGCGGCCCATCACTGGGCCGCTTCAAGAAACGCGAAAGCGAAATTGCCCGCTAACTTGGATTATTTTACCTTGGACAGCAAAGCAAAGTCAGCAACGTTGGCGAATACCGCAACGAAGCTATTCAATAGACGAAGGCGATTTTCACGCAATGCCTGGTCTTCGTCCATAACCATCGTGTTCTCGAAGAACAAGTCGATGGGTTTACGCAAAGCGGCAAGCTCGGACAATGCAGCAGCGTAATTGTTGTTCTCAAGGGCGCTAGCAACATTGCTCTCGGCCTGGCAAACAGCACGAACCAAAGCTTGCTCAACCTCAGAAAGAAGACCCTCATTAACTTCAGTACCGAGCTTAGAATCGCAAAGGTTATTCGCACGAGCATAAGCTGTTGCAAGATCCTCGAACACCTCAGGCTGTTCGCTACGAGCAGCCTCAAGAGCCGAAACACGATTAATGAGCTCAACAGGCTCCTGAATGCCTGCAGAAAGTACGGCATCAATTGCATCAATGCTGTTGCCAGCATCGCGCATCATTACCTTGGTGCGCGTAATGAAGAACTCAATTACATCACGACGAACAGCATCGGTATCGAATTCGATGCCCTGCTGAGCATAAGATGCCAGCGCGGCGTCAATTGCAGCTACAAGCGATACTTCAACGGCATCTTTACCGGACAACATAGCCACGATGCCAATAGCGCTACGACGCAAAGCAAACGGATCGGAAGAACCCGTAGGGCCTTGACCAACGGCAAACAAACCGCATACGGTATCAAGCTTGTCGGCAATAGCCACAATCTTGCCCACAACTGTATCGGGAGCTTCGTCGCCCGCGAAACGGGGACGATAGTGTTGCTCGATAGCCTGAGCAACCTGGGCGGTTTCGCCACTTGCCGCAGCATAATAGCTACCCATTACACCCTGAACGCTAGTGAACTCAACTACAGCGCTCGTCACCAAGTCAGCCTTGCAAAGACGAGCAGCGCGCTCAACATCGCTAAGATCCTGACCAGCAAGACCGGCATCTTCCGCAAGGTGATCTGCCAAGCGCTGGATACGGTTAGTCTTGTCGAGCATGGTGCCCAACTTTTCCTGGAAGACCACTTCGCCCAGATGATCAACGTAAGACTCAAGAGGCTGTTTCAGGTCTTCGTCATAGAAGAACTTCGCGTCATAAAGGCGAGCACGAACAACACGCTCGTTGCCATCGACGATGGTTTCGGCGCAAGCAGGGTCGCCATTGCTTACCACAATAAAACGATTGGTAAGCTTGCCATCCTTGTCATACAACGGGAAATAACGCTGGTGAACCAACATGGCATCAACGATGATTTCTTCGGGAACTTTTAAGAATTCCTCGTCGAAAGTGCCAACAAGCACAGTGGGATACTCGGCCAGATTAATAACTTCGACAAGCGTCTTAGGATGAAGCACCGCAGTAAAGCCGGTTTCAGCTTCGGCTTTAGCAACACCTTCACGAATAACCTGCTCGCGTTCAGCCTCAGAAGGAATAACAGAAGCACTACGCACAACATCAACCAACGAGTCTGCATCAGCAACTTCGAATGGACCAGGGGCCAAGAAGCGATGGCCGTATGTAGTGCGGCCGGCGACAAGGCCCGCAAAAGTAAAGTCGATAACTTCATTACCGAAAAGGGCAACGATCCAACGTACTGGGCGAGTAAAGTACTCGCTCTGGACACCCCAACGCTGAGAGCGAGGCCAAGATAGTCCATGGATAATCTTATTGAGCACCGAAGAAAGCAAGGATGCCACATTCACAGAGGGCGTATGCGTACGGGCATACACGTAGCCGTCCTCTACGACCAACGAAGAAGGATCTACACCCTTGCCACGCGCAAAACCCTGAGCCGCCTTGGTGGGATTGCCCTCGGCATCAAAGGCGATCTTGGCAGAAGGACCCTTGAAAACTTCATTTTTTTCTTCCGTAGCCTCGGGGATTTCTTCGGCAATAACGATAAGGCGACGAGGAGAAGAGAAGATCTTGACGGCACCATGCGGAATAGCGGCATCATCGAGGAGGCTCGGAACCATAGTAGAGAGCTGCTTTACAGCACCCGCAAGGTCGAAAGCCGGAATTTCTTCGGTACCGATTTCGAAGGCGAGCGTACGCTTTTCCATCAGTTACTCCCCCTTCTTCTCGGAGCTGTCAGGCTCCGGAGCCTGACCTACAACATGTTCGAGATATGAAGCGCAGCATGCCTTCGCAATAGTGCGCACACGCAGAATATAGCCCATGCGCTCAGTGGCACTAATAACGCCGCGTGCGTCAAGCAGATTAAAGGCATGAGAGCACTTCAGAACGTAATCATAAGCGGCAAGCGGAAGCTTAGCTTCAAGCGCGCGAGTGCATTCAGCCTCGTAACGATCGAACTCGCCAAAGAGCAGATCAGTGTCGGCGATTTCAAAGTTGTATGCAGAAAACTCACGCTCATTTTCCAGAAATACATCGCCATAGGTAAACACCGTACCATCGGCACCGCGCGCCCAAATCAGATCATATACCGAGTCTACGCCCTGAATATACATAGCCAATCGCTCAAGACCATAGGTGATTTCAGAAGGAACCGGACGGCACTCGAAACCGCCAACCTGCTGGAAGTAAGTAAACTGAGTGACTTCCATGCCATTGAGCCAGACTTCCCAGCCAAGACCCCAAGCGCCAAGCGTCGGGCTTTCCCAGTCGTCTTCAACAAAGCGGATATCGTGTTTTTCAACTTCAATACCGATAGCGCGAAGCGATTCGAGATACAAGTCCTGAACATTGTCGGGAGAAGGCTTCAGCAGGACCTGAAACTGATAGTAATGCTGGAGACGGTTGGGGTTTTCACCATAACGGCCGTCGGTGGGTCGGCGACAAGGCTGCACATAGGCAGTCTTCCACGTAGCGGGGCCAAGACTGCGCAATGTAGTGGCGGTGTGAAACGTACCGGCACCAACTTCGTTGTCGTACGGCTGCATGATTACACAACCCAAATCTGCCCAATAGCGCTGAAGGCGCAGGATCATATCCTGAAACGTCAGCACCTGAGCGGCGTCAGCATTCGCCTTGCCTACTTCGTGGTTAGTCATAATGCTCCTTATCGATAAACGATGAATGTAAACTAATTCAGTAGTCCAATACGGTTAATCGGCCAGTATGTTACGAAGGCCTTTCCGAAAATCGAATCAGAATCGACCGGACCAAAATAGCGGGAATCGGAAGAATTTTCACGATTGTCCCCCATTACCCAAACTTCGCCAGCAGGAATGGTGCAGGGAAAAGAAAGGGAAACATTGCTGGCAGTTTTGGAAAGAGGATACGACAGACCCTGTGTATAAGGCTCGGAGAGCTTTACGCCATCAACATAGACGTATCCGTTAACCAGGTTTACCGTTTGACCTTCTGTGGCTATGATGCGCTTAACTAAAACGCGAGAAGGAACTTGAGGATCGGAAAAAACAACGATGTCGCCCGCTTTTGGTTCCGAGAAATGGTAACTGACCTTCTCTGCAAAAAGCCTGTCACCCGTCATGATGGTGGTTTCCATAGAAGCAGAGGGCACTTCAAAGGGTTCAATAACGAATGACCTAATGCCCCATGCCGCCGCCAAGACAATGGCTATGCAAACAACGAGATTAACAAATCTCCGAATAATACCGGGACGGCGCACGCCAGCGTGTTGTCCGGAATCCAAACCTATCCCATCCCTTCAAGGGTGTAAACCAGCAGTCGAATGCTCCTATGATAGAGCAAACAACACGTCACTGACAAATTACCCTTCTACTCTGCTAAATCGAGGAAATCGCGTTCCTTTTTTGAGAGATTTGCCCCCTCGAGCAAATCTGGTCGCCAGCGCTTGGTACGCAAAAGGCTTTGCTCACGACGCCATTGAGCGATTTTCGCATGATGGCCGGATAGAAGGATGTCGGGCACTTCCATGCCTCGATAACTGGCTGGACGCGTATATTGAGGGTATTCAAGAAGCCCATCATAGAAACTTTCATCAACGGCGCTACCTTCATCGCCCAACACACCGTCAATACGACGCACTACAGCATCAATAACGACCATCGAAGCAAGCTCGCCGCTGGTAAGAACGTAATCGCCTAAAGAAATGACCTTATCCGCAAGTGAGTAAGCACGTTCATCGATTCCTTCATAATGACCGCAAATAAAAAAAAGGTGATCCTGCTGAGCAAGCTCAAGAGTCATTGCGTCATCAAAACGCTCTCCCGTGGGAGAAAGGAAAATAACATAGGGCTTCTTCAAGGCAGAGGAAAATAACTCATCAGTAGCCTCGAAAATAGGTTCGCATTTCATCACAAGGCCCTGACCACCGCCATAAGGCTCATCGTCGGTGGTGCGATGCTTGTCATGCGTCCACTTACGCAAGTCGTGCGCTTTGAAATCAAGGAAGCCCTTTTCTTGCGCGATACGCATAATAGACTCGTTCATAACCGAGTCGTAGCATTGGGGAAACACCGAAAGGGTTTCAATTTTCACGTGAGCTCCTATAGATCAAGCAAACCGTCAGGAAGGGATACTCGTATCTCCCCCATTTCCTCTTCGACGGCTACCAAGAACTCATCGACCAGAGGAATCAATACCTCGTCTTCTCTGCCCTCGAACGAATCAGAAACCGAACCACGATCAACAACGAGCAAAGCATGGGCGGGGTTTTCGTCAATGCGAACCACCCTTCCTATGCAACCAGCGTTTTCGTCGACAACAGAAAAGCCCGCAAGATCGATATCCTGTTTATCCATGTAGTTTTCAGGTAAACAGGAGGTACGTACCAAGCAGAAATGGCCTTCAAGCTTTTCGGCATCGGTTCGATTGTCGATACAATCGAACCAAACCATATATCTGCCTTCCGCAATTTCCTCGACATCCAGCACCTTACCAGAGCGCGGAATACGCAATACGGGAGGAACGAAGGTAACCTCCATTCCCTTTTCAAGCAAAAAAGGAAGACCTTCCGTCGGTTTGACGGAAAGCCCTCCTTCATTTGTTTTAGCTCGTAAAAGAGCTGCAACGTTAGTCCAAGAACCCATGGTACCTGAACCTATTCGTCGATAAGTTCGACTTCAACATCGAGACCATGACGAGAACCCGCAGCGCGAGCAAGCGTGCGGATTGCTTTGATAACACGACCCTGACGGCCAATAACCTTGCCGGCATCTGCCTGAGCAACACGTACTTCAATAAGGACAGAGCCCATTTCGGTATCTGAAGACTCAATGCTTACAGCATCGGGCTCATCAACCAAAGGCAAAACCAGGGTTTCGACCAAACCCGAGATGTCTTCGCGGGATTCCGCCATCACTAAGCGTTCTTACGCTCTGCCTCAATGAGGCGTGCAACGGTATCGCTGGGCTGAGCGCCGTCAGCAATCCACTTATCAACCTTTTCAAGGTCGATCTTTACATGCTTAGGGGTGGTGGTGGGGTTGTAAGAACCAACCTGCTCAATGAAGCGACCGTCGCGACGAGCACGAGAATCAGCTACAACGATACGATAATAAGGTGCCTTTTTAGCGCCGTGACGGGCGAGGCGAATCTTGACTGCCATCGAGTTGTACTCCTTCTAAACTTTTAAGAGCGACCGGTTAAGCTAATGCTGCACAGGTCGCAAAACAGCGATTACTGATATTACCTCTTGAAAGCGGATTCATCAAGACCGCTCATCATCTCTTGCATCTTCTTCACATCGGCCATGGACATTCCCCCCATTCCGGGAAGACCCATACGGCGTTTGCCGCCCTTACCCTTCTTGCCTTTCTTGCCCTTGCCTTTGCCCTTGCGGTTCATTTGGGCTTCCTGGGCGTTCATCATGCTCCGAACCATCTTCTTGGTTTCCATAAACTGCTTAAGCAGCTGATTAACTTGGAAAACTTTGACGCCGGCGCCTGCGGCAATTCGGGCTTTACGAGAACCATTTAAGATTTCGGGATGCTCGCGCTCGCGCTTGGTCATAGATCCAATAATGACTGCCATTTCGTCAAGCGCATGCTCGTTTACCTGGCCTTCGCGCATAGCCTTGTCTCCACCTGGAAGAGCGCTGATAAGCTTCTGGACACCGCCCATTTTGCCAATCTGCTGCTTCATAAGAAGAAAGTCGTTAAGCGTCAGGTTTCCGCGCGCCATTCGCTCGGCTTCCGCTTGCTCGATTTCCTCAGCACGAAGCTTCGATGCGGACTCGATGATGCTAACGACATCGCCCATGCCCAAAATGCGCTTGGCCATTCGATCGGGATGGAAGCGTTCGAGCGAGTCGGGTTTTTCACCCTGAGAGATAAACGTGATGGGTTTGCCGGTAACCTGTTTAATGGATAAGGCGCCACCGCCACGCGCATCGCCATCCATCTTTGACATAATCACGCCATCAAAATCAACTCGATCGGCAAAAGCCTTAGCAACGTTTACCGCATCCTGGCCGGTCATGGCGTCGACAACCATATAGATCTGGTCGGGTTCAACAGCCGCCTTGATGGCTTCAGCCTCAGCCATCATCTCTTCATCAACATGGAGACGGCCCGCCGTGTCGACAATCACGACATCGCGAAGCGAATCGATGGCATCACGCACGCCTTCTTTTGCGATCTTGACTGGATCCTTCCCTTCGCCTCGATATACGCGCACGCCGATTTCTTCACCCAGCGTCTGCAACTGATCGGCTGCAGCGGGACGATATACGTCACATGCGCACAGAAGCGGGCTATGATTCTGCTGTTTAAGAAGATAGGCAAGCTTGGCAGCAGCCGTGGTTTTGCCCGAACCCTGCAAACCAACAAGCATGATCACGTTAGGAATGCGACTGGAAAGCTGGAGTGGCTTGCTTTCTTCACCCATAAGAGCCGTAAGCTCATCGAGAACGATCTTCACTACATTCTGCGCAGGCGTAAGCGAATCAAGGACCTCCGCGGTAAGGCAACGCTCTTTAGTGCGTTTGGTGAATTCCTTTACCACTTTGAAGTTAACATCGGCCTCAAGTAGCGCCATGCGAATCTCACGCATGGCGGTATCGATATCTCCTTCGGTAAGGCGACCCTTGCCGCGCAAGCCAGAGAAGATGGACTGGAGTTTATCGGAAAGGTTATCGAACATCAGCCATATCCCCAATCAGCGCACGAGCAAAATCATGCGCATCGAAATCCTGCAAATCGTCTATACCCTCGCCTACGCCGATCTTGAAAATCGGAAGCTCGAGTTCGTGCGAAACCGCCAGAGCGATACCGCCCTTAGCCGTACCATCAAGTTTCGTTACGATGACGCCATCCAAATCAAGCGCATCGTTGAACTTCTGAGCCTGCTGAAGGCCATTCTGCCCAGTTGTGGCATCGATGACAAGCACTGTGTATACAGGAACGTTTGAGCGTTTGCGCACAACGTTGACAACCTTTTGCAGCTCACGCATAAGGTCATCGGATGTATGAAGACGTCCCGCAGTGTCAATGAGCACCATATCGGAACCGTCTTTTTCGGCTCGTTCGATGGTTTCGTAGCATACGCTTGCAGGGTCGCTGCCCCGTTCGCGAGAAACAATAGTAACGTCAGCGCGCCTGGCCCACACCTCAAGCTGTTCAATAGCAGCAGCGCGGAACGTGTCTGCACTACCCAGGAGAACCTTTCTTCCCTTCTCATGATAAGAAGCAGCAAGCTTACCAACAGTGGTAGTTTTACCTGCCCCATTGATGCCGACGAACAGAACCAAAGATGGATTCTCCTCGAAGATATCAGTTTCCGCTTCGGTAAACGTCGCCGCCATCTGATCGGTAAGCATATCGAACACCGCATAGGCATCGGGAAGAGCCTTACGCTTTGCCTGATCTCGTAATTCCTCAATGATGCTATCGGCGGCAGCTGCACCGATGTCAGCAAGGATCAGCGTTTCCTCTAGGTCATCCCAAAAATCGTCGTCTACATCAGGCCCACGATCGAGCAGGATATTCATCTGCTCTTTCAGGCGGGTTCTTGAGCGATGAAGCCCCTCATTGATCTTATCGAAAAATCCCATTTAACCCTCCTTGCGGGTAGCATTGTCGAGCTTTTGACTGATCACCTTCGTAATGCCATCAGCCTGCATTGAGACACCATACAATATGTCGGCAGATTCCATAGTGCGACGCTGATGCGTGATCATAATGAATTGGGTTTCGTCGCGTACCACATTAATGTAAGCGATCAGTCGGCGCAGATTCGTATCGTCGAGCGCCGCCTCAACCTCGTCCAAGATATAGAACGGGGTCTGCCTAATGCGATACACGGCAAACAGCAACGCCATAGCGGTCATCGACTTCTCGCCACCGGAAAGCAGCGACATTTTCTTAACGCGCTTGCCCACCGGTTGAGCATTAACGTCAACACCCGTGTTTTCCAAGTCGTCAGGATCAACCAAGGAAAGGTGAGCCTGCCCGCCAGGAAACAGCGTAGAGAAGATATCAGAGAAGTTAGCATTCACCTGTTCGAACGTAGCAACAAAATCGTCTCGCATTCGTTCGTCAATGACATTGACGATTCGGGCAAGCGTCTTACGGGCGAGCCTCATGTCCTCGAGTTGAGAACTAAGATAAGTATGACGCTCGCTTACCTGCTCGAACTCTTCGGCAGCATCAGGATTAATGGCACCCATGTTCTTGATGCGACGCTCGAGCGAGGAAGCTTGCGCTTCGGCTTCTTGGCGATTATCAAGAGGATCGCCAGCAAGGGCAACCTCGAGAGGCGTGTCGCAATCACGAACGATAACGTTTACCCCCGCATCAACCTGAACTTCAAGCCTGCCCTTTTCGATACGGACCTCGGAAATGCGCGAAGTAACAGACTCAAAACGCTCACGAGCTTCTCGCGACTCCTTAGTGGCTTGTGCGATTTTGTCGTGGAGCGAAAGGGACTGCTCTTTTTCGGTGCGTGATTCCTGCTCTAAGCGCGTCGAAACCAGAGAAGCAGCATCGGACAAGGAATGCAGGGTGGCCAAAAGCTCATCTGCCCTATTGGCCGCTACCCGAGCAGCATGGATACGCTGCATTGAACTTGCATCTTCACGTGAAGATGCAGATATCTCCTGCTTGCGGGTGGATACCATTCGATCAGTGTAGGCAAGTCGCTCGGAGAGACGAGCCGTTTCGAGGCGAGCATCGCTCAGGCGCTCGGAAAGAGAGACGATTTCGCGACGCATTGGAGAAAGTGTTTCCTCCAACTCGGAAACCTTTTCTTTGTTCAATTCCAAATCGGCGGTAACTTGCGACAAAGTACGCTCCAACTCGTCTGAATCGGGCTGAGCCTTTTCGAAGAATGCAGTGTTCTCTTCCTGCTCTGCCAGCAAGCGTTGGTGCTCACCTTCGAGCTGCTTCAGCGCCCGCACCGATGCATCGGCATCACGACGCGCCGACTCGCTTTGCCCCTTAAGATTTGCAAGAGATTCTGAAAGCTTCAACGACGCTGTTTGCGCCTGGCGAAGCTCAGATTCAACCCTGCCATCTTCAGACTGTGCAGCTTCGTAATCCGCACGACACCGCTCCTCTTCCTTGATCGCCTGAGCAAGAGCGCGACGACGGGCAAGCGCATTATTTTGCTTGTCGGCTTCAGTGAAACGCACGAAGGAAAATTTGCCATCAGTTGAGGCGATGCATCCGTCAAGTGAAGCAAAACGTGCAGCGGTCCCCTGCGAATTACGAGCGCACGAAAGAGCATCCGAAA
>PPYE01338234.1_pt1 | contig 27559 bp, 23 predicted proteins | sample 1559881 | NCBI WGS metagenome assembly PPYE01 (sample SAMN08240022, study PRJNA423297) | Human gut metagenome, whole genome shotgun sequencing project. | reverse complement strand
TTACTTTTCTATTAATTCAAAATCCAATTGTTTCTTTTCCAGATTGGCACGAGCTACCCGAACAGTAATAGCGTCTCCCAAACTGTATATTTTGTTTTTGCGGCGTCCGCGAAGACAATAGTTCTTCTCGTCGAATTCGTAGTAGTCATCATCCAGATCACGAACAGGGACCAGACCTTCACATTTGTTTTCGTTCAGTTCTACATAAAGTCCCCACTCGGTTACGCCGGAGATTACACCGTCGTAAATCTGCCCCAGACGTTCACTCATAAATTCCACCTGTTTATATTTGATGGAAGCACGCTCGGCATTGGCTGCAATTTGTTCCATGTTCGAGCTGTGGTCGCAGAGGTCTTCGTACTTAGCTTCGGATACGCTGCGTCCTCCGTCCATATACTTCGTCACCAAACGGTGTACCATCATGTCCGGGAAACGGCGGATGGGAGAAGTAAAGTGAGTGTAATATTCGAAAGCTAGTCCGTAGTGACCGATGTTATGGGTTGAGTAACGTGCTTTTTGCATGGCGCGGATGGATACGGTTTCTATCAGGTTCTCTTCTTTCTTTCCGTGTATGTCGTCCAATAAATGGTTGATGGATTTTGAAATATCAGTCTTCGTTCCGCTTGTACGCACTTTGTAGCCGAAGCGGGCGATGAACTGTGACAAGTTCTCCAACTTCTCCGGATCGGGCAGGTCGTGGATACGGTAAGGAAGCACTTTGGCTTTCTTGTTCTTCGGCACACATCCTATCTTTTCTGCTACGGTCTTGTTAGCGAGCAACATGAATTCTTCCACCAGTTTATTGGCATCTTTTGACTCTTTGAAGTAAACGCTGATTGGTTTTCCTTTTTCGTCAATTTCGAACTTCACTTCGTAGCGGTCGAAGTTGATGGCTCCTGCAGAGAAGCGTTTTTCGCGCAGTGCTTTGGCAATCGTATCTAACGTGAGTACTTCTTCTTTGAAGTCTCCTTCTTTTGTTTCTATGATTTGTTGTGCCTCCTCGTAGGTGAAGCGACGGTCGGAGTTGATAACCGTATGTACGATGCGTGAGTCTCTGACTTCTCCTTTTTCCGTAATATCGAAGATAACGGAGAAAGCTAGTTTTTCTTCGTTCGGGCGGAGTGAACAAATGAAGTTACACAGCCGTTCGGGAAGCATCGGGATGGTACGGTCTACCAGATAAACGGAAGTTGCCCGCTTTTCTGCTTCCTTGTCGATGATGCTGCCTTCTTTTACGTAATGTGTCACGTCGGCAATGTGTACACCTACTTCCCACAATCCGTCCTTTAGCTTGCGGATGGAAAGTGCGTCGTCAAAATCTTTGGCGTCTTTCGGGTCGATGGTGAAAGTTGTTACTTTACGAAAATCTTCGCGTTTGGCAATCTCTTCTGCTGAAATTTCGGCAGGAATCTTATCCGCTGCTGTCTCTACTGCTTTCGGATATACATACGGCAGACCGAACTCCGCAAGAATTGCGTGCATCTCTGTGGTATTGTCGCCAGCCTGACCTAATATATCTATTACTTGTCCGATAGGATTCTTTGCCTTGTCCGGCCATTCGGTTACTTTCACAATGGCTTTATCTCCGGTCTTTCCGCCTTTCAGCTTATCTTTCGGGATGAAGATATCATTGGCTAATGTACGATTCTCTGTCACCAGAAATGCGTATGACTTAGCTACTTCCAGTGTGCCGACGAAAGTATCGTTTGCACGCTCCAGTCAGAAATATAATCGTCAGCTAAAAGGTCATGTAATATATCGACGCATAACATTTTTTGCGGATGGGTAGTGAGACGCAATTCCGAAAATATATATTTCATACTCAAGGTCTCGCTGGATTTGGCATGGAAAAAGTCTATTAATAATGCTGCCAGCTCTTTCTTACTCATTCTTTTGCCGGCCTTTTTCTCTTTCTTTTCTTTCTTTTTTGCCATATTATATGGAATTTATTAGTAGTTCAATCATTGATAGGATACAAAGTAAACAAATTTTTGGTTAGTTTGTTGTCAAGGTCTATTTATTTTTTGATTTGCTTTTCTGTGAAGTATTAAGTCGATAGAGAAATATTGCTTGATTATTTATAAACAGAAAAAGAGGCATGTCATCCCGACACACCTCTATGTATACTTAAGAGAGATTTATATTATTAAATTAGTCTTTTATACAGCGTATAGGAAAACCACGTTTGGGGGTTATTCCATATTTAGAATAAGTTATTCCATAGCTATTATTACTAAAAGTAATATTTCCTGCTCCTTGGCTTTGCATTTCTGTGGTCCAGAAGTCAGCACCACTTTCTGACCAGCCAAAGCTTCCTGTTTGATAGCATTGCCCGGAAGGAATAATTGTAAGTCCGTAAGTATTACGAGGTCCATTTGCCAAGTCAGGGTTCATGTCGGAGTTTCCGGAAGCACTCCATCCTTCAAGACCTGCTAATGCTGACCAAACATTCTTGCAATTTGGATCAGAGTGTTTGTCTCCAAAATCATCTTCCCATACATCTCCTTCAACAGGGGGTAATTGTTCAGCTACAAAATTTTCTAATATTTTCCACTCTGCTTTACTAGGTAGGTGCCATCCACTTGGACAGATTCCTTGTACTCCACTTGGTACAGCATCTGCGTCCTTCCCTTCTTCATTTTCTTTATTCATTGCAGCATACCAATTATATAGAACTCCATATGTTTTGTATGTTTCAGTATTTTTTGCGGCATTTACATCTTCACCATCGTAGTCATAAACGAAATAAAGAGGTTCTCCTTCGCAAGTAGCGGCAGCAGCAGGTTTATTTACTTTAGGTAAATAAGCTAGATTTTCAGCCATCCATGTCTGCTCACCGATTTCTACGGTTTTGTATACATGGTTGTCACGTGAATCAACCATTTCTCCTTCGCCTGGTTCAGGAGTGGGTTCCGGCTTTGTCAGAGTGATGTTAACTTCGCTTGTAGCCATTGTTCCTTGATCACCTTTGACAGTTAATTCAATTTCATGTTACATGTTGTTCTGGAGCGGGATCATTGTTGTCGTCACCACAAGCAATTAGTCCTAAGACTGCGAATAAAAAGAATCCAAATTTTTTCATAAATGTATTTATATTTAGTGAGTAATAATATAATCGTTAATCTTTGATGCAACGGACAGGAAGACCTACTCCCGGATTGAATTCTGCATTGGTTACAAATGTGTGGAGGTCTGACCATAAACGTACGGTGATACCGAATTCAGGTCCCATTTGTACTCCAGCTGTCGAACTCCACCAGCCGGCACTGTAGCAGGAATGCATCCAGTCTTCGTCACCTGCACATGCACGGAATCCGATGGGTAGACCGTTGAATAAGGTTGCATTATTCTTTTCCATTTCTACGCCAACCCAAGTTGGTTGAGGTTCTATTTCTGTATATTCCGGCAGCATCCACATTGTTGTTGAAGCTAAAGCTTTTGCTATTGCTGTTTCGTCTACCTGACCATCATTCATGATAGCGGCCATGCCGGAGTCTAAAACATATTTAGATAATGTCTGCCATTCTTTTTGTGAAGGAATATGCCATCCGTCAGGACAAACACCTTTTATATTCCGTGTTTCATCTTCTCCTAATGCTGTTTCACCTTGAAGTGCTGCAGGTAAGTTATAGTAGGCTCCATAAGCTTTTAAATAAGCTTTTCCCAAGTCTGTTTTGATATCACTGTCGAACATAACATAATATTTGGGCGCTGTTGAAGATATATCAAAATTCTGTTCCGGTAAATAACGTAAATTCTCTGCCATCCAGATTTGTTCTGCAAGTTGTATCGTCTTGTATACATTTCCATCACGTGTATCTGTGAGGTCTTCTCCATATTGAGGTGGTGCAGGCCTGTCACCGAGTTCTGTTGTGACAGTAATAGTTGCCAAAGCACTGCCTTCATGATCTCCTTTGACTGCTAATTCAATTTTCAACTCTCCTGGTTCAGCTTCCTTGGGGAAAGTATATTCATAATAGAATGGAACCGAACTTATGTCGGTAATAACTTCTCCTCCTACTTTAAGTTCAGCGGAGATAATTTTACCATAGTTAGTCGTTCCTTCTCCTCTGATAATCAGTTTGTCTGATATTATAACGGTTTCTCCGTTAGTCGGCATAAATATCTCACAGCTTACCTGTTGGTCTGGAAGTATTTCTCCTCCTCCGCCTGCGGTGCTGTTGTCATCTTTACAGCTTGCACCAAGTAATCCTAATGCCACGATAAAGCTAGTTAATAGTATCTTTTTCATATGTTATTGGATTATGTCTTCTTTAAATAGAATACAATTAATAAAAATGGACAGATTGTCTATAACCTTCTGTAGTTTTGCATCTTCATATACCCGGAAAACAAAACCGAAAGGATCACTCTCTTTTATTCCGGAAAAAGCGAAAACGAATGTTCCGTCTGTTAACATTACGGGGCCTAATGAGATTGTTACAGAAGGATCTTTTACATAATATAGGTCAGAGCTAAGAATTTCGAATGAGAGATATAAATTGTCCTCGAAGACTCCTAGGTTTTGACCGGCCCCAAAAGCCAGGCAATTGTCTATGGCTTTTGCTTTCAGTTTGTAAGGCAATCCGGTTAGAATGTTTGAAAGCAGGTATGTTCCGTCTTCCTGTTTTTCAATGATGACATCTTTCAAGCCGTAATTCATTTGCCCGTCTGAAAACATGCCTTGCCATGTTCCGGTAAGTTCGTCAACATCATATTGTATTACCTGATAAGAAGCCGATCTGTCTTTTGCTGCCACATTGACAATAGCTCCTCTCATTTTTCCGGAGGTATTTTCTTTTACCTTGAAATTTATTCCCTTCGCATTCTGTTCAAATGACAACCATTCTTGAGCTTCTGCGGGTATGTCTATTGTATAATCGAAAGAACTTTGTAATTTTATAGGTAGCGTAGCTGCTTTATTGTCGGTGCGGAGCATCCACTCGTCTTTACCGAAGATGAAAACAGCTCCGGATTGATTGATATTGAACGCCTTTTTTTCTACTCCGTTACTGATTGTCAATAAAGCATTTCTACCAGAGTATCCGGTGTTTTCTTTTACTTCGAATACTACTTCATTGGGGTTTACTTCTTTCAGCACACACCAGTCGGCATTAACATCTGCTGTTATATTGCCTGTTGCCTGAAGTTGTATGTAGCCTTTTCCTCCAGTCGCTTGGAAATTAGTATTTACAGCTTTGATCTCTAACCTGGATTCGCTGCTTTCCGTATCATTGCATCCCGCTATTGCTATGGTGCAAAGTACAAATAAGAATATATTAAAAAGCTTTCTCATAATTGTATTAATTACCTTCGTTTTCTTTTTCCATTAAGATTGAGTTATACCAACTCCAGTAACCCATTAGTCCTGAAGTTGAATATTCATCGGATGAATAAGCCCAGATTATCAATGACGTATTTTCTTGGCTTGCTTTATCCGCGAAGTAGAAAGTGAAAGGATTGATTTTCACCGTAACATTTACTAATCCGCTGCGTAAGCGTGAAGGCAAACTTAATTCTGTGTGAGCATATCCTTCTACACCTGCCGCACACGCAAAGTAGTAAGACGATGAAGAAACCGGACTTATACTTTGTGAATCTAAGATCAGTTTTCCGCTGGCTTTGTCATACAGAAGAGTGAAGTTGAATCCGCCAATACTTTTCAGAGTATAACTTTCTCCTCTGACTTTAGGAGTGATGGTTACAGATTGTGAAGTTGGACCTTCATCGTAATCGTCAACCGTTGCAGTGTAGGTACCGATATAGTCTTCATATTGCAGATAGTTTTCGGGATAATACTCTTTTAATACAATATCCGTTGCATCTGCATCGGTACAAACAAATAGCCTGAACTTTTTATCCCATTTGAAGTGCTGGACTTCAACTCCGTTGACATTATATGGAGACTGTAACTTCAGCCCTTTTTCTGTATAAATATATGGTAAACTTTCTGCACTGCTATAATCGGTACTGTAAACGGAGAATGTAGACATTGTGCCATTGTCACGTATAAAGTAGTTCAGTACTTGGCCCCCTTTCTCCATGCGATATGTATTCAGAAAAGCATCTTTCTCGATGTTAATGATATCCTCAAGCTGGATACGCCATGGTATATCTTTGGGCATAGGCGTCATTTCCATTATATTTTTATATTTTTTTCCTTGTAGAATAACCTTGTCGGGAGTTGCGCTCATGATAATAAACTCATAATCTCCTCCCACGTTCATGTTCAGGCCTAAAGGACCTGAAAACATGTGGATCAGCTGGTTGTATGAGTCGAAAGTGAGCATAGTGCTTTGTTCCGATTTAACTTGATACAGGGAGGTTATTATGGTACCCGGCTTGTAACCTTCTGCTCCTGCTTCCGACGCCATTTCTACCTGTTTTCCATCAAATTTCATTAGTAGGGTGACTGCACCTGCAGAATAGTTGCTTCCTATGTAATATTCCAGTTTCCATCCGTTCGGAACATCTTTAAGAATCTCCTGACATTTTATTACATCGGCTGTAGCTCTGTTGGCGGATGATTCGTCGAATATTTCTTCTTCAGAGAAAAGACAAGATTGTAATACAATGCAAATCAATGCCAGAAGTGTGTATATTGATAGATATTTCTTCATAATTTTCATAGTTTATTCAATAATACTTAAGTCTACATTGCCGTTTGCTATATCATCTTGGCGGCGTAGAACGATGTCGCGTAATTCGTCCAGATTGATTCCCCAGGTTTGTTCCATGTAACTATAGACTATTTCGAATTTTTGCTTTATGAGTGCACGGCCGTTTTCACCGGCATTCTGCAGCATGTTATTCCAGTAGTCTTTGGTATTTGTGACATACACTGCGATGTTTTCCACAAAATCTTCACGTGATTCACTCATTGCGTAGGAAGTGACAAATCCTTGTTGCCATGCATTGCGGTTAGCTCCCACCATATACCAGTCGCTGCCGATATAGGCATTTTCTGTGATACGATCAAATGCCGGATCATAGTTTTTGGTTTGATGCAGGATGTGGGCGAACTCATGATGCATTGTCTGGAAATAGTATTCGTTTAGCAGATTGATATCTATTTTATCAGGATTGATGTCATTTACATTGTATAATGTAATTTTCATACCACCTTCTGCCGTTCCCAATACCATGGTGCCATTGTCTTCATAGGCAGGAGAGCCGATAAAGTGAATGGTCTTGGGGATGTATTGACGTAAGAAGTCCGGATTACCGGTCGCTTCATCGTATGCTTCCAGCCATACATGTTTGATAATTTTAGCCAGTACTACGGATTTTTTATAGTCGGCAGGAGCTAATACATGTGTCATATCGCTCTCGTTATCTTCCATGCGATATTTCAATGCAATGTTGTACGGATGGGTGTAATTACCCAATATCCAGTTGTCGAATGGGCTGCGTTCTACTTCTTCTGTAGAGAAGATGCTGTTTGCTTTGTCCACGCCCTCGTCGTTGTTGCAAGCTCCCAGTCCGCAGGTTAATGTTATGATTAAACTATATATGATGTATTTCTTCATATTTTTCCCTCCTTAAGTTAGTTAGTCATTTCTTGGATTTGGTTGCATACCTGCCGTAATGACACTGGCCGGTAGCTGAATTGCACGTCTGGGGTCATTCGTGTCCATCTTGTCGGTGATATTCACCAAGGTATAACCTTCATAATAGCGGCGGTAGATTACAATGCCATAGCGCTTTATATCTTGCCATCTAAGTCCCTCTTCTAAAGTTAACAGGCGTCTCGCATGTAGAATACAGTGTATCAGATTCTCTTGCATTCCTTTTTCTATTATAAAATCCGGATGCAATTCCTTTTTTACTGTCGGGGCTTCCGGTGTGTAATATTTTAATTGAGCATAAAAATCATTGATTGTCTCTTTGGACAAGGTTTGTGTATTTTTCGTAAAGGCTTTCTGCCAGGCGTCTATATCGGCTGCAGCTTCGTCGTAACGTTTTAGTAATGTGTAAGCTTCAGCCCGGCAAAGTAATGCTTCATCGGTAGTGAAAGCAGGATACAGCATATAACCGACCCAGCTGTTGCCCGATGTGAACTGCTGATAGATGACTAAACGGCGGAATCCGTTCTTGATAGAGCCACCAGGCGCAAATGGGATTTGGTGGTAGCTTGACTGGTCTCCCCATGGACCTTCGGATTTACAACTTTCCGAGGCAGTAATATTATTCATGCAGTATCTTTCACAGTTGGCATAACCCGGATCGGAAACCAATGGCCAATATGAAGCTGCTGATATTACCAGTAGATTTGCCCGATTATCTGCATCTACATAAGCGTTCGGCTGTATGTTCTTGTTGGGAGATAAAGCTCCTAATGCAGCCCAGTCACGTAAATATTGGGAAGCATTCGTGCCGAGTACTATATTGGCATAATTGATAACCTTCTGGCAGTTAGAAAAATCCGGCTGTGTGTAATATAGATAAAAGCGGGCAGCAAATGCATAGGCAGCCTTTTTATTAAAATGATATTTCACTCGTGAGTAAATATTGTCGTCGATTAGAGGCAATCCTTCTTCTAAATCGGCTGCGATATTTTGATAGACTTCAGCAACAGTTCCGCGTGAGTATTGTGGATTTACAGATGTTTCCGGTTCCTTTATGTAAGGTATACCTAGGTCTTTATCTGCATTTGTACCATACGCTTTGCAGAATGTGGTAGCTAGTACGAAATGATTATATGCGCGACATATTAGAGCTTCACCTCTTTGTGCTGACAATGATTGAGGGTTTCCCATTTGCTCGATGGCTGCCAGGGCTTGGTTGGCCGATGCAATCGAGTTATAACAATCATTCCATAAGGCATGAGGTGAGTCTTGATTCTCTTCAGTGGTTTGCTGCCAGCGATACAAGTGCTCGTTTAACCGGAAAAGATAGCTGTATGCTTTACTATTTTCATCAATGTTGTCACTGTAGAATTCGCCTATATGACAGTTGGTGGTCATTGGGTATGCAGATACCAATACTTTGGTAATGCTCTCTTCGGTAGTTAGTTCAGTTCGGTTGTCCGGCATTTCATCCAAAAAATCGCTACAGGAGGTTATTCCCAGGCATAAGGTTGAAATGACTGCTGTATATAATACGTTTTTATATTTCATCATTTTTATAATTATCTGAATGGTTAAAATCCTAATCTAAGAGTTAATGTGAACTGACGGGGTACAGGGGAGGCAACTCCACCGGTATTGAAGAATTCCGGGTCCTGTCCGTTTAGCTTCTTATCTGCGTAGATTAGGAATAAATTGGTAGCCTGAAGTTTCAAAGATAAATTGGATATCTTTGCTGATGTAATCCATGATTTTGGAAAATCATAGGACAAGGAAATTTCTTTCATACGAATAAAGTCTCCTTTGGCAATTCGTTCTGTAGAGTAATTATAGGCATTATATGCATACATCAAATCTTTATTATCTTCATATTGACGTTTGGAAATGATGGCAGGGATATTGGTATGTTTCTCATCACCCGGAACTGTCCAGCGATTTTTGAATTCACGGGGCATAGAGGATAAGTCACTGTATTGATAATTGAAGCACGGATTTAAACGTACTACATTACCAAATGAATAGGTGATAAATACATTTAGCTTGAATGCTTTATAGGTGAAGATATTACCAAAGCTACCTGTTATAGTAGGATCAGTGGGACCTTCATATTTTAGATAGTCTATATTGTCACGTGTTTGGAAATCAATATCAGTACTGGTTATTTTTCCATTGATATTATACATTGGGATACCATTTGAACTTAGGCCGACAAATGGGATAGAGAACAAACCACGCACCGGGTAGCCCTGACGCGCAAAACCATAGCCTGAAACCAGATCCATCACGCTGGAACGGGCGTTAAGCTCGGTCACTTCATTTTTTGCTTTGGAAAAGATGAAATCTGTATTCCATGAGAAGTCTTTCGATTGGATATTCTTGCTTGAGATGGTGAATTCAATACCATGTGACTTCATGGAGGCTATATTGGCATATTTATAAATAGAACCACCTACTCCTTGTGTCGGAGTTATACCAATCAGGTCATAGTTGTTGCGTTTATACCAGTCGATTGAGAAATTGATCCGGTTGTCTAAGAATCCCATATCAGCACCGATGTTTAATTCATGCTTCTTTTCGTAAGTCAATTCGCTATTTTCGGGGTCGGATACATAAAGTCCGGTTTCCTGTCCGCTGGTGAAAGGGCGGAATGGTGAATAGCTGGTGATTATGGCATGTGAATTTGTTACATATTCCGGACCTCTGTCGGCTGTTAAAGAGTAGGATGCTTTGAATGTCAAATGTGACAGCACGGAGCTGAGTGTTTCGAAGAAATTTTCTTCATGTACATTCCATGCTCCTGAAATATTCCATGTAGGTAACCAGCGGGAAGAACGGCTTTTTCCCATGCGGTTGGTGCCTTCATAGCGGAATGTTCCGTTTACTGTATAACGGCCATCATACGAATAGGTTGCATTGGCAAAACCTGCTACACTCCTTGTTGTGGTATGGTTTAATCCATAATAATTTTCACCGGACTCAATACCTTTCTTGAAAAATTCATATACGTACGATGGAATTTCGCCCATTGTATATTGCATTCCCCATCCTTGAAAATAATTCTGCATGCGTTTTAAATCATTCACCTCCATACCAGCGAAAAGATTGGTTATATGCTTTTCTGCAAATAAATGATTCCAGGATGCTGTGGCACGAAAGTCTACTCCCAGCATGCGATAGTCCTTACGCTGGTAAATACCGCCTTCCGGCAGTATGCTGATGGGTAAAGCATAAGGATTGTCGGGGTTGGTGTAGAGTAAATTATTGTTGTCACGAATAGTGGCGTCATCCATTCCTGTGCGATATGCTGTTGCCTGATTCGAGTGGTCTTTAATATTATGTTCTTGCGAAGAAGCTTGATATCTGACTGCTCCTAATGCGCTAAGCTCTAATTCTGGAAGTGCTTTCCATTTTACTTCTCCTTGGAATTTAACGTCAACTACGTTTAAGTCCATATAATTGTTATCCAATTCATGGAGGATATTGAATGGTGCGTAGTTAGCTGTATAGTTGACTGCCGGATCCAATGCGCGTGATGTGTTTAGTGCATACGAATATGGATTGATGTCAAATTGACGGGTGACTTCTCCACTAGCTGCATTCACTTCAGAACTTAGTGTTCCGGGCGCTTTCTGCTTACGGTAGGAAGCACTGGATATTAAATTTATAGATAAATTCTTATATATATTATATGTTGTATTTAAATTAGCTGTATAACGTTTTACTTCACTTTGCTTGTACCACCCCGGGTCTGACATGGCACTTAATGAAGCATAGAATGAAGATTTTTCTGTTCCGGAAGTGATACTGACAGAATGATTTTGTGTGATATTGTTGGAAAATAAAGTATCAAACCAGTCGGTATTTCTCATTTCCGCTTCACGCAAGTAAGCGTTACGTGCTTCCGGAGTGTTGGCAAGTCCGAATTGTCCTGTAACCGGATTGTATTGATTGATTAACTGATACATACGTCCATACACTCCGCTATCTTTTGCACGGTAAGTATCGCTATTGTTGAGCCATCCTTTTTGTTCCATTTCTTTATAGATTCCCATTTGTTCCTGTGAATTCATGATATTGAATTCTTTATAACTGGGAATCATACGAGTTGTAAATTCACCGGTATAGCTGATTTTGCTGACACCGGCTTTTCCCTTTTTGGTGGTTACTACAATAACCCCTGCCATGGCTCGCGCACCGTAGATAGAGGTTGCTGATCCGTCTTTCAATATTTGAAAGCTTTCAATATCATCTGAATTCAATCCGGCAATAGCTGAACTAATCAATGTTTCGGCATCTCCTGAGGATAAGTCATCCGGACCTACGTCGATAGCATCTTCCATGATGACTCCATCTACCACCCATAGTGGCTTTGAACTACCGAAAATAGATGTAGCGCCACGTACCCGGATTTTTGGGGCAGTACCAAATGTACCGGAAACATTTTGTACAGATACGCCTGCGGCACGTCCTTCAAGTCCCCGGCTGATATCAGGCAAACCATCTAGTTTGACCTCATCTGCGGACAATTGTTTAGTTGCTCCTGTAAACAGACGTTTGTCCATTTTCTGCATACCTGTTACTACTACTTCAGATAATGTTTGTACATCAGGCATTAATGTAACATTCATATTTGGAGCAGGAGTCAGGTCTTGCGGTTTCATTCCTATATAGGAAAATTGTAACAGGGATTTATTGGATACATTTTCTATCGAGAATTTTCCATCTATATCTGTTAATACACCGGACTTACTTCCTTTGATGACAACGGTTGCACCAATGAGCGGCTGTCCGTCATCACCGGAAATAACCACTCCTTTCACATTGAATACTTTCGCCTGTTTGGAAGGACCTTTGATAGTAATTGTGATAAATTGGTCTTCAATATGATATTCCAGTGGCTTATTGGCTAAGATTATATCGAGAGTCTGCTCTATACTCTTATCCTTGACGGAGCCAGAAACGGTGAATTTCTTGACATCGTCATACGTAAACAGGATCTTATATCCGGATAGTTTTTCTAAACGTTTTAGTACGGACGGCAACCGTTCGTTGCTAATTTCAATCGTGATTTTCTTTTGCGATTGCACCTGAGCATTTACTTGGTAGGGCCGGAAACATAATACGCATAGAAAACACACAATAAGTAGGTTCCAATTATTTCTCATACGTTTGTCTTTAATAACACTATTTTGAACATGTTTATATAACTAGTGCGTATGAGAAGAAAAAATGGATACCCCTTTTGCGATTTATTTTTTAATAAAAGTGATATTTTGTTGTATTTTGCATAGATTAGTTATACTTATGCAATAAAAATCTAGTCTACAGTAAGCGTATTGCCTTGCAAGGTGACTGTCACTTTTTTCATTCTATTAAGTAATGAGATCGTATGTTCCAGGTCTTTGGTACGATCGGATATAAAGTGCATTTTATACTCCATCGCTTCTTTGTTTCTGAACTCTATGTTTACATTGTACCAACGTCCCAAATTTTGCATAATATCTTTCAATGTGACATTGTCAAAGTAGAAATAGCCGTCTTTCCAATAAACATAGGAGTCTAGATCTACTTCTGCCAGGATAAAGTTGCCATCAGATTGCAGATGTGCATCTTCTCCCGGATATAGTCTGGTATATGATCCTCCTTTGGTATTGCTGACTTCTACTTTTCCATTAATAAGCACTACATGAGTATCTTCAGGAGTATAGCTGCGTATATTAAATTCAGTACCGAGAACGCGGGTTTGCACAGTTTTGGTTTTTACGATGAAAGGTCGCTCCGGATCTTTGGCCACTTTAAAATAAGCCTCACCTTCTAAAGTGACGATACGTTCGTCGCCAATAAAGGCCGTTGGATAGACAAAGTTACTATTGGCATTGAGCCAGACCTCCGTGCCGTCACATAACACTACCTTGAAACTTTCACCGCGTGGAACAGTGAGTACATGTGTTTGAGTGGTCGTTGAAATGACTTGCCTGTAATCCAATTCTTTCTTTTCGGACTTTGAGATCATTTTCTGTGGTAAGGTTTGATTGTTTGATTGCGGTTCGTCTAATACAATCTTTTCTCCGTTATCTTTTTGCAGAGTGATATGTTGAGGGGCAGCATCCGCAGTAAATACTGTGATTGGCTCCAGGGCAGGGGTCGTCAGGGTATTGATAAGATAGTAAGTTCCAAATAGAACGGCAATCATGGCGGCTATTCCCATACTTACTTTCCAGAAGTTGGAACGCATTCTTGCCGTGTATTGTTTTTTCTTGAATCGTTCTAGCTCCATCTCTATATTGGGTAGTTCCATTCCACTTTTTTGTTGTAGGAAGAGGCTGCTATCCATGATGTCGCGACAAGCCTGCAGGGTTTCTTCATCTTTAAGCATTTCCTGCAGTTGTTCGACGTTTATTTCTGAAGAGCTCTCCATAATGTCGAGTGCCTTCTCTACAGATTTATCTGTACTATCTATATTGTCAATATCTTTATTCATCACTGTTCGACTGTATCATACTTATTTATATTACGTTTAATCATAAAATAAAGACACCTGCTTTATGATTTTTTTGCACATTCTTCACGTATCACCTGTAATGCTTTCACAATATGCTTCCTGACTGCACTGACACTAATATTTAATTCCTCTGCCACTTCCTGATATTTTTTGCGTTGAATATAACATTCTTCTAAAATATGCCTGGTATGTGGAGTCAGTTTTTCCATCGCCTTACTGATATGCATCATTCTTTCATCCTGCTCCTGATACTCCGTCTCAACATAACTTTTGGTCAGTTCGGAATAGATTTGTACGTATTGTTCGTGTGTATTCTGATGCCGCAGGAAATCAATGCTTTTGTTGCGAACGTAGACATATAGATAAGATTTAGCTGTGGCTTTATCTATTTTAGCATAATTGGCCCAAATAAATTCGAAGGCGTCGCTGACAATATCCTTACTAGCCTCCATATTATTAATCAAATGAAATGCGTAATAATAAAGTTGAGGATAGTACTCTTTAAAAAGAAAATCAAAATCGGCCTTATCTTCCACGTGCTTTAAAAGTGTTGAATAGTAAATAAATCGCATTGCAAATAAACAAATAATAATTGAGAAAAGCAAAATGGCTTTTATTTTATATTTATCGTATCTTTGTGGCATCATATTTTTTGAATCAATATTCATGTAGAACCAGGGAAGTAATAATGGAGAGTGTTTTAATTACAGGTGCAAGTGGTTTTATAGGAAGTTTCATCGTGGAGGAAGCGTTGAAACGAAAGTTTGGTGTGTGGGCCGGAATTCGCCCCACGAGTAGCAAGCGGTATTTAAAGAACCGGAAAATTCACTTTCTGGAACTGGACTTTGCACATCCCAATGAGCTTCGCGCCCAACTCTCCGGGCATAAAGGTACTTACAGCAAATTTGATTATATCATCCATTGCGCCGGTGTGACAAAGTGTTCTGATAAAAAGACCTTTGATTATGTGAATTATCTTCAGACTAAATATTTTATAGACACGCTGAAGGAATTGAATATGGTTCCGAAGCAGTTTATATATATTAGCACGTTGAGTGTATTCGGACCTGTACGTGAGAAGGATTATACTCCGATAAGCGGAGAAGATACTCCGATGCCTAATACGGCTTATGGATTGAGTAAATTGAAAGCGGAATTATATATTCAGAGTATTCCCGGTTTTCCTTATGTCATTTATCGTCCTACGGGAGTCTATGGTCCCCGTGAGTCAGACTATTTCCTGATGGCCAAGTCCATTCAGAAGCATGTAGACTTTTCGGTCGGTTTTCGACGCCAGGACTTGACTTTTGTTTATGTGAAGGACATTGTGCAGGCGATTTTTCTGGGAATGGAGAAAAAAGTGGTTCAAAAGGCGTATTTCCTGACAGATGGGAAAATCTATAAAAGTCGTGCCTTTTCGGATCTGATACAAAAAGAATTGGGCAATCCGTTTGTTCTTCACTTGAAATGTCCATTAATTGTGCTAAAAGTTATATCTTTGTTCGCTGAATTCATTGCTACACGTTCCGGGAGGAGCAGTACCCTGAATTCGGATAAATATAAGATAATGAAACAACGCAACTGGCAATGCGACATATCCCCGGTAATGAAAGAACTTGGGTATGTACCCGAATATGATTTGGAAAAGGGAGTTCGTGAAACCATTGCCTGGTATAAAAATGAAGGATGGCTTTAGACTTATTTAAGCGCGTAGAAACCCGGAAAGGGTTGTTTGCTGTGGAAAAGATTACACTGATTTATAATCTGTTGACTTCCATATTGATTCTATTCCTGTTTCAGCGAATGGATCATCCATGGCACATGTTGCTGGATAGGGCTATGATCGCGGCGATGACCTTTTTGTTGATGTATCTTTATCGTCTTGCCCCCTGTAAGTTTTCAGCGTTTGTGCGCATTGTTATCCAGATGAGTCTATTGTCTTACTGGTATCCGGATACTTTCGAGTTCAATCGTTTCTTTCCGAATTTAGACCATGTATTTGCAACTGCCGAGGAGTTTATTTTCAATGGTCAGCCTGCTATCTGGTTTTGCCATACGTTTCCGTACCTTATCGTCAGTGAAGCATTTAATATGGGATATTTCTTTTATTATCCGATGATGCTGATTGTGGCATTGTTTTATTTCATTTATAAGTTTGAGTGGTTCGAAAAGATGTCTTTTGTTCTCGTCACTTCCTTCTTTATCTATTATCTGATTTATATATTCGTTCCTGTCGCGGGGCCTCAATTCTATTTCCCTGCCATCGGGATTGATAATGTATCTAAAGGTATTTTCCCTGCTATCGGTGACTATTTCAATCATAATCAGGAATTACTTCCCGGACCGGGTTATCAGCATGGATTCTTTTATAGCTTAGTGGAAGGCTCACAGCAGGTAGGCGAACGTCCTACGGCAGCATTCCCCAGTTCACACGTCGGTATTTCTACTATTTTGATGATTATGGCATGGCGTGGCAGCAAGAAATTGTTTGCTTGTCTGATACCTTTCTATATGTTGCTTTGCGGGGCTACCGTATATATTCAGGCACATTATGTGATTGATGCCATTGTAGGGTTTTTCTCTGCATTCCTATTGTATGTGGTTGTGACCTGGATGTTTAAGAAGTGGTTTGCACAACCGATGTTTAAGTAGAAAATTGGAATATACTTCTGTATTTTGAAACAGGTAATCTCCATCCGCAGGAATCAGAGTTTGCGGATGAAGATTATGATCTATAGTAGATTAAACTTCCGGATTCTCTTTACGTTGGGAAGTGATTTCTTCAAATATGCGGAAAAGCTCTTCCTTTGTTTCTGCCCGTAACATGGCAATACGCGTATTACGGAAATTAGGGATTCCTTTGAATAATGGGCTCGCAGCCAGATGACGACGTACGTGCAGAATACCTCTGCGCTCATCAAGTAGATTTACGCTGTCGACCACTTCCTGGCGAAGCACTTCCATGCACCAGTCGAAACTTAGCGGTGGTAATTCTTCACCAGTCTCCAGATAGTGTTTCACTTCTTTGAATATCCATGGACGACCAAAGCTGGCACGACCAATCATGACAGCATCTACTCCATAACGGTCAAAACACTCTTTGCTGCGTTCAGGCGTCGTCACGTCACCATTACCGATAATAGGAATATGCATCCGTGGATTATTCTTCACTTCGCCTATTAATGTCCAGTCTGCTTCTCCGGTATACATTTGTGCACGGGTGCGGCCATGTATAGTCAGTGCAGCAATACCACAATCCTGTAGCTGTTCTGCTAGCTCTACAATTACTTTGTTGTTAGCATCCCATCCCAGGCGGGTCTTGACCGTTACGGGGATTTTCACCGCATCTACTACCGCACGGGTGATCTCCAGCATCTTGGGGATATTCTGTAACATACCTGCTCCTGCTCCTTTTCCGGCTACTCTTTTTACCGGGCATCCGAAATTGATATCCAGAATATCAGGTTGTGCCTGTTCCACAATCTTGGCAGCTTCCACCATCGTTTCCGTATCTTTCCCGTATATCTGGATGGCAACGGGACGTTCGGCATCACTGATACTTAGTTTCTGCGCAGTCTTGCTGACAGCGCGAATCAGCGCATCGCTCGACACAAATTCGGTGTATACCATATCTGCTCCGAACCTCTTGCACATCAGGCGGAAAGCCGGATCAGTCACATCCTCCATCGGAGCAAGTAAGATGGGATATTTACCCAAATCTATTTGGCCTATCTTCATATATGAATCTGATATTTACTGTTTATGATTGAAGTAACTTCTTGTTTTCGCTGCAAAAATACGGAAAAAAGCCTACCTTTGTACGCATTCATTTGCTTAACTGATACAAATAAGTATATATTCTATGAGTCTTAGTTTGAAAGATTTTGAAATAATGGCTCCTGTCGGTTCGCGCGAATCTCTTGCTGCGGCTATTCAGGCAGGTGCTGATTCTATCTATTTCGGTATAGAAAACCTGAACATGCGTGCCCGTTCGGCCAATACGTTTACGATTGATGATTTGCGGGAGATCGCCCGTACGTGTGATGAACACGGGATGAAAAGTTACTTGACGGTCAACACGATTATCTATGATAAAGATATTCCATTGATGCATACCATTGTCGATGCAGCCAGGGAAGCCGGAATCTCTGCGGTGATTGCAGCCGATGTGGCGGTGATGAACTATGCCCGTCAGATAGGGCAGGAGGTACACCTTTCCACTCAACTGAACATCTCCAATGCAGAGGCTTTAAAATTCTACGCACAATTTGCAGATGTGGTAGTATTGGCCCGTGAGTTGAATCTGGAGCAGGTAGCCGAAATCTATCGCCAGATTCAGGAAGAACATATTTGTGGTCCGAGCGGTGAACAGATTCGCATTGAGATGTTCTGTCACGGTGCGCTTTGTATGGCTGTATCGGGTAAATGTTACCTCTCTTTGCATGAGATGAACCATTCTGCCAACCGCGGCGCTTGTATGCAGGTGTGTCGCCGTTCCTATACAGTCCGTGACAAAGAGACGGATGTGGAACTGGATATTGATAACGAATATATCATGTCACCGAAAGATTTGAAGACCATCCACTTTATGAATAAGATGTTGGATGCCGGTGTGCGTGTATTCAAAATTGAAGGCCGTGCCCGTGGACCTGAATATGTGCGTACAGTGGTAGAATGTTACAAAGAGGCTATCAAAGCTTATCTGGAAGGAACATTTACCGATGAAAAGATTGCAGCTTGGGACGAACGTCTGAAAACAGTATTCAACCGCGGCTTTTGGGATGGCTATTATTTGGGACAACGTTTAGGCGAATGGACCAGAAACTATGGCTCGGCAGCTACGGAACGTAAGATATATGTAGGTAAAGGTATCAAATACTTCTCTAACATTGGAGTTTCCGAATTTCTGGTAGAGGCTGCGGAAGTTAGCGTAGGCGATAAACTTCTCATTACCGGACCGACCACAGGTGCTCTATTCATGACTTTGGAAGAAGCCCGTGTTGACTTGGAATCCGTGCAGACTGTGAAGAAAGGCCAGCACTTCTCCATGAAATCAGATAAGATACGCCCCAGTGACAAGCTGTATAAACTGGTATCAACCGAAGAACTGAAGAAGTTCAAAGGACTCGATATTGAGCAAAAAAGAGGCTAACTGCTATTTCTCAACTTTTAATTTTTAATCTTCAATTTTTAATTGATGAACTATATCTATGAATTGGAAATGAAGGTGCGTGATTACGAGTGCGACCTTCAAGGGATTGTTAATAATGCGAACTATCAGCATTATTTGGAACATACCCGCCATGAGTTTCTGACGTCGGTAGGTATCAGTTTTGCTGCACTCCACGAACAGGGAGTCGATCCGGTAGTGGCACGCATTAATATGGCATTCAAAACGCCGTTGAAAAGCGGAGACGAGTTTGTCTCTAAACTCTATATGAAGAAGGAAGGTATCAAATATGTATTCTATCAGGATATTTTCCGTAAGAGTGATAATAAAGTAGTAGTGAAATCCACTGTTGAAACGGTATGTGTGGTAAACGGACGTTTGAGTGACAGCGAATTATTCGATAGCGTCTTTGCCCCTTACCTGAAATGAGCAGTTCCGAGGAAGAACAGATTTATAGTATCGCCCTGACAATGGTGCCCGGTATCGGGCACATAGGGGCGAAACATCTGATAGACGGAATGAATAATGCTGTTGATGTCTTCCGTCTGCGTAAAGAAATACCGGAACGTATTCCTGAAGTGAGTCAACGGGTGGTAGATGCGTTGGATTGTCCACAAGCTGTGATCCGTGCCGAACAGGAATATGAATTTATCCGGAAGAACCGGATCTCCTGCCTGACTTTCCATGACGAGGCTTATCCTTCTCGTTTGCGGGAATGTGAAGATGCTCCTATTGTCCTTTTCTTTAAAGGAAATACCGATTTGAATTCCCTGCATATAATAAATATGGTAGGTACCCGTAATGCCACTGATTATGGTACCCGGATTTGCGCCTCTTTCTTACGCGATCTGAAAACACTTTGTCCTGATGTGTTGGTGGTCAGTGGACTTGCTTACGGAATCGATATTCATGCGCATCGTGAAGCGCTGGTCAATGATCTGCCTACGGTAGGTGTCCTTGCCCACGGTCTGGATCGTATTTATCCTTATGTCCATCGGAAAACAGCCATTGATATGCTCGAAAAAGGAGGACTATTGACCGAATTTCTGTCCGGTACGAATCCCGACAAACATAATTTCGTCAGTCGTAACCGCATTGTCGCAGGTATGTGTGATGCTACGGTTGTCATTGAATCGGCAGAAAAAGGAGGCTCATTAATCACTGCTGAACTTGCTGAAGGCTATCATCGCGATTGTTTTGCTTTTCCCGGCCGGATAAATGATGAATATTCAAAGGGGTGTAATCGGTTGATTAGAGATAATAAGGCTTCCTTACTATTATCGGCTGAAGATCTTGTACAGGCAATGGGATGGAATATACCAACAACTTCTTCCGAAAAAGTAAATGTGCAACGTAGTAAAAAAAGGAGCAACGCCTTGCTCCAACCTTTGTTAACCTTAAATCTAATACTATGAAAAAAATCACATGACAAATGTATGTCTTTGCAAACTAACCTCCAAATAATTCTGTTGTATTTGTTTCTCTTTTAAATTCTTTCACTGATTTTCACTGTTATCGTACACGGTGCGTTCTTAATGGCTAAAGTAGGATGCTTTTTGGGATAGGTAATAGGGAGGAAAGTAAGTCTTCCTGAATACCATTACAGCCTCTGGGAAAATTAGAAAATAAGGTCTGAATATAAGTGTTTTCTTGGTTTAAAAGGAACACCCCGTTGGTTTAAAACCAAGGCATCTTTCCTTTAAAACCAACGGGGCGTTCCTTTTAAAGGAAAGATATTGCTATATTTTAAGTGCTTTGCAATAATTTTAATGTCAAATATTGAAAAAAATAAAATGATAGCTTAATTGGTTGATAATTAGCTTTGTATGGATAAATAATCCTTTATATTAACGGCAAAATCCCAAAAGACTTGACAAACGCTTTTTGATGTTGTATATTTGTATAACGAAAGAAACAATGAAACGACAAATTAAAACTTTAAAAACGAAATGAGACAATCTTATCTTTTGCTGTATTAGCTGCATTGTACTTCCCCGGATGTACAACCAGTAAAAATGCAGTGCGTTGTCTAAGCCGATGGATTAAAGACTATAACCCGTTGACCAAAGAACTTGTACCGACCGGTTATATGCCGTATAATCATCGTTATCTGACGATAAAACAGTATAAGATTATAACAAAACATCTAGGAGATCCTTATGAGGATTAGGGTATAGACGACCCGATTAAAAGCTTGAGGCTGCAACCTTTTATAGGGTTTGCAGCCTTTTTTGTTGCATAAATTCAACACGAATCCTTCTGAAAGCTACATTCAGATTTTTAATAAACTTGGATACCGTTTTTTATAAACTCCTTGAGAATTTATTAGAAACTCAAAAGTCGTTTATGCAGAAAAGATAAACTTTTTTCGGTGTCCTGAAATGAACAGTACGAGAAGTTTCTATATTGAATTTTTTGCGTGGTTAATAATTGTGACATTTGCAGGTGTTTTATCTAACAAGTATGGAACTTGTGATAATATGTTTCTCAAGCTGGCAATGTTGGTAGTAGTGTTTGAGTTGTACTTTGAAATAACTTCCTTGTTGAGAAATTTTGGAACTTTAACTAAGACTTAATAAGTTTGCTTGAAATTTAGGCAGCTATATACTTTATTGTACAAACGATTATATATAATAAAGTATATAGCCACATATCATTGTCTTTAATGACTATACTATATCTTTTAAATTCACCTCTAATGTATTAGCGATTTTTACAAGAGTACCAATAGTGAAGTTTGTTCTTCCTTTCTCTATTCGAATGACACATAAAATATTTAGCAGAGTAATAACAATAAAAAAATGATGAAATGGATACTCTTAAATTGCATTCACACTTTGAAAATTTACTGTATGTGGGAAGAAGCGTGCTCACTAATACAAGTAGCCGCATTCAAAGATTATTTTTTAAAAAAGAGATGTGTATATATGAATACTTGTTTAAGGAGGAAGCAAGTAAAGGCATTGAAATTGTAGTGGACAATGCTGTCTTAGTTTGTGTTTTAGAAAATGATATCTGTAATAAATCTATTCTTTATCTTAATGACTCCACTAATGTAACATCTTATATTAATTATTGCAATAGTACTTTTGAATATGATAAACTTCGTGATAGATGGATTATGCCTGATGGTTATCTTACCCTTTTTATACCGAATGATGACTTTGAAAAGCGATTTGCATTCGTGCAAACCTTAGTATGAATAAACTTCGTGAAGCCTTTGGATTCTTAAGGGGATATATCTGAACATTAGACAATTTGATTTGTTATTTATTATAGTTGGAAGAATATAGACGTTGTTTGCTTTCATTATGATGTAAAATATCTCTATTCACCCATTTTTTAAAGGTTGTTTTTGACTATATGTCAAAACAAACCTTTATATTTGTATATGTGAAGTTAACCGAAAAAATCACTTATTATTGGCTATGATGAAAAAGGAAATCAAATTCAGTCTTGTTTATCGGGATATGTGGCAATCTTCCGGTAAGTATCAACCTCGGGTTGACCAGCTTGTACGTATAGCTCCATTGATTGTTGAGATGGGCTGTTTTACAAGAGTTGAAACGAATGGAGGTGCTTTTGAGCAAGTGAATCTATTGTACGGCGAAAATCCTAATAAAGCTGTCCGTGCTTTTACTGCACCTTTTAGAGAAGCGGGCATTCAAACACATATGCTCGATCGTGGTTTGAATGCATTACGTATGTATCCGGTTCCGGCGGATGTGCGTAAATTAATGTATAAAGTCAAGCATGCACAAGGGGTGGATATCACCCGTATCTTCTGTGGACTGAATGAGACGAGAAACATTATTCCCTCCATTAAATATGCTCTGGAAGCAGGTATGATTCCGCAGGCAACTCTTTGTATCACGTATTCTCCGGTGCATACCGTTGAGTATTATGCCCGAATTGCCGATCAACTGATTGAGGCCGGTGCACCTGAAATTTGTTTGAAAGACATGGCAGGTATCGGTCGCCCGGGTATGTTGGGGCAATTGGTCAGGACTATCAAGGAGAAACATCCGGATATATTGATTCAATATCATGGTCATAGTGGGCCGGGATTGTCTATGGCTTCTATCCTTGAGGTTTGCGAGAATGGTGCGGATATCATTGATGTAGCTATGGAGCCGATGTCTTGGGGCAAAGTGCATCCGGACGTAATCTCGGTACAGGCAATGTTGAAAGATTTAGGTTTTCAGGTTCCGGATATTAATATGAAAGCATATATGAAGGCTCGTGCGATGACGCAGGAATTCATTGATGACTTTCTGGGTTACTTCATGGATCCTACCAACAAATTGAATCTTATGCAGCAGGTAAAAGGGGAAGAACGTTGGACAATGATAGATAACCATACTTGGGATATGATTCTGGGTAAGAGTGGACGTCTGCCGGGTACGCTTGCTCCGGAGATTATAGAATTGGCGAAGTCTAAAGGATATGAGTTTGTCGATACTGATCCGCAGTTGAATTATCCGGATGCTTTGGATGATTATCGCAAGGAAATGGATGAGAATGGTTGGGAGTATGGAGAGGATGACGAAGAACTTTTTGAACTGGCTATGCACGATCGTCAGTATCGCGATTATAAGTCGGGTGTTGCCAAGAAACGTTTTGAGGATGAATTACAACATGCTAAGGATGCATCTATGGCAAAGAGTGGTTATTCCGAGGAAGATATCAAGAAGTTGAAACGCGCCAAGGCAGACCCGGTCATTGCTCCTGATAACGGGCAGGTACTTTGGGAAGTTTCCGTAGAGGGTCCATCCATTGCTCCTTTCATCGGACGTAAATATCAGCATGACGAAGTCTTTTGTTATCTTTCTACTCCATGGGGAGAATATGAAAAGATTCTGACTGGATTTACCGGACGTGTGGTGGAAATATGTGCACAACAAGGCGCTACCGTACGTAAGGGAGATGTTATCGGTTATATTCTGCGGAGCGATATCTTTGCGTGAGACTTCTTATAAGAGTTAGGGTATAGAGAGATTTCTCTAGGCGTATAATCACTATAAGAGCACTTTATTTTCTAAAAGCTCTATACGTTTATATAACATGTCAAGGAGCCGACTGTTTGCTTTTATTAGCTCACGAAGATCATCTGCCGCTTCGATATGCACGCTACTACAGTCTTTAGCGACTCCAATATTAGTTCCGATAGTACCGGAATTATTGACATACACATTCCCGTCTATTTTATTAAATAGTTCTAATGCAGACATATTTAGTACCTCTGCTATTTTATTCAGCCTGGTTAACGTGAGGTCAGTTTCACCATATTCAATCTTACAATAGGCACTTGTTGATAAGTTCAACTTTTCTCCCATTTGTTCTTGTGTAAGATTCTTTTCCATACGAAGCATTTGCAGCCGATGTCCTACTATCTTCTTTAAATCTGTTTCCATGTATCTTGTTATTGGGAAGCAATTTATTATTGGACAAATGTAACAATTTTAGTGGATATAACAAATGCTATTTTATACTTATTCGAGAGAACTGTGGAAAATGCGATGGTGCAAATAGCTTGGAGACGGGAAAACGACCTCGTTTTATTGAACATACCACTCTTTTCCCTTTTCTCATTGATATTTGGAGATAACTATTCGTTTAACGGATGGTTGTAGTAAATATTGTGTATACAATACACCTTAATGTGTGCTTAACTTTGCAGTCAGAGAAAACACAATCATTCATAACAGTAAATCATTATTGAAAAAAGAACATTCTATATTGTATTAAAAGAGCGAAATATTGCACTAAAAAACAAACATAGCATTAATAATAAATAATAAACAGACATGAAGAAGATTTTACTATTGTTCTCTATTTGCCTAATTCCAATGTTAGGCTATGCACAAACCGATGAAAACGGTAAAGAAAGAGTCTATATTGATTATTTCTCGCGTCCCGGTACTATCAGTAATATTTTGGCGGAAGCATTGCGTAATAAAGTAATAGAAGGTATCCAGAAGATGGATCGTGTAGAACTTATTGATGTTGATTCTAATGAAGCATTGAAGACTGAAGCGAAAAGACGCCAAGAGGCTTCTGCTATGGGAGATGCCGTTTGCAGAAGCGAGGTCATGACAACGTTAGGCGCCCAATATCTTATTCAGGGAAATATTACCAGTATGCAGGGAGTTAAAAAAACAGATAGTAAAGGGAAGACCTATTATCAGGGGAGTGTTTCTTACACGTTGAAAATAGTAGACCCTTCTAACGGTACGCTCAAAGGAACCCAGACATTCACTCACGAGGGGTTGACCGGGAATATTGGCGATACTCCTGATGAAGCTATCATTAAGACTTTGGATTATGTAGTAATAAGCATGGACGATTTTGTTGACGAGTATTTCAAAATGAAAGGAACGATTGTACAGATTGAGAGTACCAAAAAAGATAAAGCACAAACTGTATATATCGATCTTGGAACCAAGAGAGGGGTACAAAAAGGCCAGAAATTTATCGTTTACATAGAGATGGATATTGCTGGAGAACTGTCATTGAAAGAAGTCGGACGTTTGAATGTGAAAGAAGTATTGAGCGGAACGCGTTCTTTATGTACCGTGAGCAAAGGCGGTGAGGAGATAATGAAAGCATCGAAAGAAGAAAAGAAATTGATTATTCTTTCTCGAAAAAATACCTTTTTAGGCGGACTTGGACTATGATGAAGTTACGAATACTGCTTTTGAACCTGCTAGTTGTATACACTATTCATTTCATGGCACAGGAGTCATACTCCAATGACGTAACTTGTATGAAGGCAGATGATAACATAGCCGTTATCACCGCTTCCGGAACAGCCGAAAAAAAGAAAGATGTATATAATATGGCATTGAAGTCGATCTTTAATGCTATATTTCTCAACGGCATTGACGGAGTGGAAAACGGACAGCCGCTCGTCGGGAAAGAAGATTCTTACTATATGAATCAGTTTTTCAGTTCACGTTATATGCTCTTTGTGAAGAACTATGAAACGGTAGGAGATCCGGTACGACAATCTTCCAAGCTATACAATGGTACAGTAACGGCTCAAATCTTATTAGGTGCGCTTAAAAAAGACTTGATACGGAACAAATTGATGACGAGACCCCAGGAAGAAATGTCGATGGAGGAAACCCGGCAACAAATTGCTTTGCCGACAATCATGGTAGTCCCCTATAAAAGCAATGACCGAAGCTCATACGCTGATATTCTGAAGAATGATTTTGATCTTCGTATAGCCGTAAGTACGGTAAAGGAGGGATTTGTTAAGCTTGGCGTGAAGACAGTGGCTGCCGAGGGAAAACAGTCAGGAACTTTGCGTGCTTCCGAATGGGAAAGTAAGAATGCTGATTCCAATGATAAGCAGTTGTTGATGAATTCGGGAGCGGACGTCTATGTGATTGTTGATTTACAAAAAGACATATCTGCAGCTTCGGGAAGTAGAGTCTCATTGATTATGACTGCTCGTGAAACGGCTACCGGAGTAGATTTGGCTAGCCGGAAAAGCTGGACGAACCGCTTTAGGACGACGGACGTGGATAAGTTATGCGCATATGCGGCACAAGATGTTCTGGATGGTTTTCTGAAAGATATCTCGAAAGAGTTTGCCCGGAAAGTTCAACAGGGGAATACGGTTGTTCTTCGGGTTAGTCTCGCAGATAATGCTATCAATACGATGAATAGTCGGATAAACGGTAGTACTACTCTTTCGGCGCATATACGCAATTGGGTACGAAAAAATGCCCAGGGAGGACGCTACCATATTCAAGGTGCTGTGGACGATAGTCTGATATTTGATTCGATACAGATTCCTGCAAAGGACAGCGACGGCTTGCCGATGGATTGCATCACGTTTGCGGATAATCTGGTTAATTATCTGAATGATTCCGGAATAGATAGTGAACATAGAGTGGATGGAAGTACCATCTATTTGACTATTCAATAAATCAAGGACGTATGAAACATTGGCTTTTATTTATTCTTGTGATTTCATGGTTTTGCTTTCCGCTTTCCGGTCAACAAACGAACCGTCCTGACTGGGTGAAACAGCATCCTGTTAGTGGTTTAAGTTACATCGGAATAGGAATGGCTGAAATATCGGAAGGAGATTATCAGCAAAAGGCAAAGCAAAACGCTTTGTCTGATCTTGTATCTGAAATTCAAGTGGTGATTGCCGCCAATTCTTTGTTGAATACGTTGGAGGACGATGGTAATGTGAAACAAACCTTCGCAGAAAGTATTCGTACAGAAGCCCGGGCGGAAATAGAGAACTTTCGTCTGGTGGATTCCTGGCGAAGTGACAATGAGTATTGGGTTTATTATGAA
>PPYE01413273.1_pt1 | contig 27573 bp, 15 predicted proteins | sample 1559881 | NCBI WGS metagenome assembly PPYE01 (sample SAMN08240022, study PRJNA423297) | Human gut metagenome, whole genome shotgun sequencing project. | reverse complement strand
TATTTTTATATTTATATATATATAAATATAAACTTTCTCTTTCACCCTTTTCCCTCAAGGGGGGAGTTGCGGAATTTTGGACTGTCAGTGTCAGTGTCAGCGCTTCTGTCCATTTTCGCCTGTTGACGCAGGCAAAAATTTGGTGGTATCGAAAATAATTTGTAATTTTGTGAGCAAAATAAAAAACGACACATGGGGGTGAGAATATACAAGATTTCTGAGTATGAGCATGCGGCCGAGATCAGGCAGTTTGATGCACTTTGCCGAATCCTGGGCGAGTTGGAGACGCAGACGGGTGGGGAGTACGTGCTCGTGGGCAACTACAACATCGAGGGCGTGGAGCTCGATGCGCTGCTCTTCACACCGCAGGCGGCATTGGTGATAGAGTTTAAGAACTGGGGCGGCAGCATCGTGGCATGCGAGAACGGCCCCTGGACCAGCGACGGCAGGACGATAGCTGGTGGAGCCTACGGCAAAAGTCCCTTCGCACAGGCACGGCTCAACCGAAGCCGAACTGCCGCAGGACTGCGCAAATATCTCGGATGTGAGCGCCTCGAAGTGGGAGTGGTGGTCGTGTTCAGCCGGGATGCGGAGATCGACGCCTCGGGCCTCTCGGAGAGTGTAGGGAAGTGGCTCTCCGTGTGCGACAACCGCCACCTGGGAGCTGTCCTCAACAGCAGAAGTCAAGGCTCAACCCTCGGCAGCAGAAGTCAGGGCGCACAGATCTTTACGGCCGAGCAGATGCGCGACATTCCCCGACGACTCAGGATAGAGGCCTACGATGTGCAGACGGCAGGCGATGGGCTGGCAGGGCTGCACGTGGAGAGTGTGGCGACCGACCTCTTCGAACAGGTCGACCAGATACCCGCCGACATTGACATCCGTCTGCGCTACCGTCTGCTCAGCGAGGTTTTCCATCAGGCCGTGGAGGGAAAGTTGCAGCAGTCGAAGACCAAGTTTGCCGGCTTCTTCGCCAAGGTGGACTATCTGCTCACCGAGAACCGCGACAAGATGCGCGACGCCTCTCTCTCGGCTTCTGTCAACGCCTTCCGCATCCGCTTGCGCCGTCTTCAGAATGCGCCCCTTCAAGCTTTGAATGCCCCCCGAAACCCACAGAACGCTCCCGAAGCCGTACTCACCGATGAAGAGCTGCGCCAGTCTGTCGCCCACGACACAGCCGCCCTGTGCAAGTTTATCGCCCTCGTTTACGACATTCCCGTGCCTGCCGCTCTCGACCATCGTTTCCCCTATGTCGTGGCTTCCTATTACCGTTCGCTCTATCGCAAGGGCAGCGAGATGCGGGTCATCATCGACACCTGGGACGACACCCTCATCACAGCCACCGACAGCGAGACGGGCGAGTCGTGCCGCATCTACTATCGCAAGGCCGACAACCCGTATGCGCTGGGCGACCGAGCCTATCTGGCCGACATCCTGCTCAAGGGCGAACAGCTCAACCTCATCCTGCCCCGCGAGGAGGCTGGCATCATCTATCCCGCCATCATCATCTACAACCCCGACTATCTGATAGACGTCACCTCGCTGGCAGGATGCTTCTCCGAGCAGGAGACCGCCACCCCCTACGCCTACATGCTCAGGAAGCTGGCGCCCGCCTTCAGCAACGAGGCCATCATGCTGGGTAACTTTGCCGGACAGCTGCTCGACGAGGAGGTTTACCACGTAGACCGCCCCTACGAGAAGAGCATGGCCGACTTCTGCGCCCGCAATGCCGTGAGCCTCGCCGTGACACCCCTCTCAGACCATTTCCGTGCCGATGCCGAACTGCAGCGCCAGCACATTCGCCGTGCCGTGCAGGGAGCCCTGGCCGAGGCCTCGTCGGTAGCCTTCAGGCGCGACGGCAAGAACACCATCCTGGAGCCTTCCTTCTTCTCGCCCACACTCGGACTGCAGGCCCGTATGGACTTCATTCAGAAAGACCTCACGCTCATGGTGGAGCAGAAATCGGGCAAGGCGTCCTATAAGTCGAGCCCCGAGACACCCCGCATTCGCCCCGACCACTATGTGCAGGCGCTGCTCTATCGTGCCATCTTCAGATACAACTACGGCGTGGCCTACAAGGACTTCCATTCCTACATGCTCTACTCGAAGTACGCCAACAGCCTGCTCGACATCGCCTCGGCGCCCGACCTGCTCTTCAAGGCGCTCAGGTTGCGCAACCAGGTGGCCTGGCTCGAACTGCTCCTCACGCGTGGCGGATTCCGTATTCTCGAGTCGCTCACCCCCGAGCTCGTATGTCCGGGCGAGAGCGGAACGTTGTGGGAACGCTACAAGCGGCCACAGCTGCAGGCGCTGCTCGACCGGGTGCGCACGGCCACACCCTTGGAGAAAGACTACTACTACCGCTTCCTCACCTTTGTGGAGAACGAGCAGATGCTCTCCAAGGTGGGCAACCGAACCAAGGAGGAGTCGGGATTCGCCTCGGTATGGAACTCCACACTCGACGAGCGACGCAACGCCGGCAACATCTATTGCGACCTGCGCATGATGCCACTCCGACAGGTCAAGGGAATGCCCATCGAGCGGGTGGAGTTCGCCTTCGCCGACGGACAGGACAAGGACGTGTCCAACTTCCGCAAGGGCGATATCGTCTTCTTCTATGCCTACAATCCCACCCTTGAGGGCGAGCCCAACGCCACGCGCCACTATGTGTTCCGTGGGTCGATCGTCGACATTCACGAGGCGAGGGTAGAGGTGTCGCTCCGCAATCCGCAGACCCAGCGCGAGGTGTTCGATGGCGAGGTGTGGGCGATAGAGCATGACTTTATGGAATCGTCGTACCGTGCTCTATATCAGGGTCTTCAGCTCTTCCTCGAAGCCCGTCAGGAACGCAAGGACTTGCTCCTGTTGCAGCGCAAGCCGAGGGTCGACACCACGCTTACACTCCAGGGCGACTACGCCAGCCAGGGCAACACGGAGTTCAACGACCTGGTGCTGCGCGTGAAGCAGGCCCGGGACCTCTTCCTCATCATCGGACCTCCCGGCACGGGTAAGACCTCCTTCGGCATGGTCAACGTGCTGAAGGAACAGCTCATGGAGGAAGGCACGTCGGTACTGCTGCTCTCGTTCACCAACAGGGCTGTGGACGAGATGTGCAGCAAACTGGTAGGCGAGGGCATCGATTTCGTGCGCTTGGGCAGCGAGCTGGGCTGTCATGAGGCTTACCGCTCCCACCTGCTCGGCAAGCGGTCGGAGGCGTGCCGCGACGGCCGTGAGATCAGGCAGATGATAGAGCGTTGCCGTGTGTTCTGCGGCACCACCATAGCCTTCAACAGTCAGATAGCCCTCCTGTCGATCAAGCATTTCGACCTGGCTATTGTCGACGAGGCCTCCCAGATACTCGAGCCCCAGATTGTAGGTCTGCTCTCGGCGAAGAATGCACGCACGGGCGAGCACGCCATCGCCAAGTTTGTGCTCATAGGCGACGAGAAACAGTTGCCAGCCGTCGTGCAGCAACAGGAGTCGGAATCCATGGTGCAGGAACCCAACCTGCGGGCCATCCACCTCACCGACTGCCGGCTCTCGCTCTTCGAGCGCCTCATCAAGGCTTATCGCTCCGAGGGTGTCAACAATGAGTACAGCTACATGCTTACCCGCCAGGGACGTATGCACCGCGAGATAGCCATCTTCCCCAACTATGCCTTCTATCAGAACAAGCTCATCCCCGTGCCCCTGCCTTATCAGGAGGAGCCCACGCCGCTCACCTCTGAGAGCCACGACGGGCTGGAGGCATTGCTCACCACTCGCCGCATCGCCTTCGTCACCTATCCCGAGCCACGACAGACAGGACTCGACCTATGCCAGCAGGAGACCTCCGACAAGGTGAATCTCATCGAGGCCAGGATGATCGCCGCCACGGTGCATCGCATCTACCTCATGGATCCAGAGGGCTTCGACAAAGACCGCACGGTGGGCATCATCGTGCCCTATCGTAATCAGATCTCCACCATACGCAACGAGATAGACAGCTACCACATCGAACTGCTCCACGACATCATGATCGACACCGTGGAGCGCTATCAGGGAAGCCAGTGTGAGAACATCATCTACGGCTTCACCATCAGGAAATACTATCAGTTGGGATTCCTCACCGGCAACCAGTATGTGGACCGTGCGTCGGGCGAAATCATCGACCGCAAGCTCAACGTGGCGATGACCCGTGCCATGAAACATCTCATCATGATCGGCAACGCCAGACTCCTGCGCGAGAACGTCATCTTCTTTAAGCTCATGGAGTTTGCCCGTAACAGGCAGAGCTATTTCGACATCTCGCCCAGCGACTATGTGAGCGGAAACTTTGTCGTTGGGGAAGCAGGGTCGCTCGGCTCTGTCGGCTCTGTCGATTCGCTCGATTCTTGCGATGGACAGAGAAATGCGGTTTTCACGGTCGGGGAATTATCATCCGATGAAACCTTTGACCGTACGTTTCGTACGGTCGTCGAAGAGCCCGTCAAGGGCGATGCGATGACCCGTTGGCCCCAGTATGTTCTGGGCAACGAGTTTGCCACCAACCAGGCGCTCATCGACTATGGCAGGAGCCATTTCGTGCAATCCAAAATCATTCAGACCGACCTCAAGGACACCTCGGGCAGAAAACGGATGCGCACCTTCACGCCCGCCGACCAGGTACTCGTTTACTGTCACAACATGATGCCTGCCCACTATGCCTGCGCCAAGCTGATGTACGGCTCGGTTCGGGAGTGGGTGGAGGAGAGGCTCTCCTCCACCTCCCTGCGCACCATCTCGGTGCATCTGGGTTGCGGACCAGCCACCAATGCCCTGGCTTTCATGCAGGTTTTCGGCGACAAGATAGGATGTTTGGAGTACGAGGCTGTCGACATCTCGGAGAGCATGCATCAGATGGGCGAGCGGATGCTTCATGCCGCTTACGCCGACCGGGTGGTTTATCACAAGCTGAGCCATTTTGAGGAGTTGAATGACGATGATTGGAATGCTTTGTCCAGCGTTCCTACGGTCATCTTCTTCCATTTCTCGTATATCTTTGCGAAAATCGGTCCCCAGTCAGCCGAGAAGTTGGCTACACGCATCGCTTCCGTCATGGCTGCCCATCCTCTCAACAGATATGTTTTCTTCATCCAGCAAGCCGATGCCGACCGTAGTCTCAAGAGTTATCGTGTGTTCCGCAAGGCGCTCTCCGCCCGGGTTCATTTCTTGAAGGGGGGCTGCGCCTCGGCAGTATGGAATGCGGATGCTTCTCAGATGCAGGCGGATGCTTCTCAGGTGCAGGCGGATGTTTCTCAGTTGCAGGCGGATGCTTCTCAGGTGCAGGCGGATGCTTCTCAGATGCAGGCGGATGCCCTTGCCTTTCCGTTCTCTTATGAGATTTGGGAGGGATAGTTTCCTGATGAGCCCAGCGAACATACTGTTTGCTCAAGTTTCGCAAGTGGTTTATGTACGGGCTGAAGGCCCAAAAGTTCTTAGCCCAGAGCAATGGATACAAGCAGCACGCCCTGAAAGGTCCAGAAGCTCTTAGCCCAGGGCAAAGGATACAAGCAGCACGCCCTGAAGGTCCAAAAGTTCTTAGCCCAGAGCAATGGAAACAAGCAGCACGCCCTGAAGGCCCAAAAGTTCTTAGCCTAGAGCAATGGAAACAAGCAGCACGCCCTGAAAGGGCAGAAGCTCTTAACCCAGGGCAAAGGATACAAGCAGCACGCCCTGAAGGCCCAAAAGCTCTTAGCCCAGAGCAATGGATACAAGCAGCACGCCCTGAAAGGGCAGAAGCTCTTAGCCCAGGGCAGCGCCCTGGGTTATCATGTTCCCAAACCTGTCGCCCTGTAAGGGCAAAAGCATTAAAACTCCTGTCAATATTTAAAGCTTTTGCCCTTACAGGGCGCATTGCTGATTGCCATTATACCCAGGGCGCTGCCCTGGGCTAAGAGCTTCTGCCCCTTCAGGGCGTGTGGGGCAAAACTTGCGAAACTTCAGCTGTTGAGCCCACTTTAAAAAGTAGTTTTTAGTTCTTTATCCAACAAACGCCATTTGATTATCACATGGTTACATTTGAAGAAATTATCAAAATTGACTTTTTAAAGTGGGCTCAGCTGTTTGTGCGTCCCCCAAGAGTCCCGTTTACTCTCAGGGCTTATCATTTTTTAAGGGGGCTTAATCTGGTGAACGACTGTTCTAAATGTCACGAAATAAGGAATATATGTACTCTTTGATTTCTTTTCGAATGCAAAACTATTTCGTAATTCAGGTTTTTTGATTACCTTTGCAACCGTATGAAAAAAAGAAAGATGAGATTTATCTGGGCGATGGTTGGCCTGTTGGGGCTGTCGCTCGTCAGTTGTGACAAGGTGTTCGACGTGCATCCTTATGATGTGAATATCAAGGGAGAGAAGAATGTCAACGCCAAGCAGATAGTGAAGATAGAGGAGGCGACGAAGGACAAAACCACCTTTCGTTTCGCCTTTATCAGCGACTCACACCAGTGGCTCAATGACCTGAGTGACGAGGTGAGCGACATCAACCGCAGGCCAGATATCGACTTTGTGATTCATGGTGGCGACATGACCGACTTTGGTGGCACACAGGAATTTCTCTGGACTCGCGACCGGCTCAAGAAACTCAACAAACCCTTTGTGGCACTCTTGGGTAATCACGACTGTCTCGGTACAGGGACAAAGGCTTACCAGGTGACTTTTGGCAATCCCGACTTTGCTTTTATCGCAGGCAGAGTGAAGTTTGTGTGCCTCAATACCAATGCCATCGAGTACGATTATTCGCAACCAGTTCCCAATTTCGACTTTATCAAGGCCGAGTGGACCAATCGGGCAGATGAGTTCGACCGCTCAGTCGTTTGTATGCATGCTCCTCCTTTCACCGAGCAGTTCAACAATAACGTGGCAGAACCCTTCAATGATTACATCCACAAGCTGCCCCAGCTGATGTTCTGTCTCGACGGTCATGGCCATCACATTCGCATACAGGACCTCTATGAAGACGGTACTATCTTCTATATGACAGCGAGTGCCAAGGAGCGAAAGTATTATATATTTACCATTACTCCCGACGATTACAGCTATGAGATTATTGATTTTTAGGATATTTCTTCTTTTGTTTCTGATGCCTGCATGTGTTCAGGCGCAACAGAACGCCGTGGCAGATACAACGTTGGTTGCTCGCGACACGGTGGTGAAACATAGTCGCTATGACAACCGCATTCACCGTTATCGCCGCTACTGGGGAGCACTCATCCCTACGCAAACCGTCCTGCAGACTTGTGGCAACATGGGACTGTTCTCCTTCGGAGTGGGCTGGGATTATGGCAAGCATCGACAGTGGGAGACGCAGTTGCTCTTCGGTTACATACCGAAATATGACTCCAACAATGCCAAGATGACGATGACCCTGAAGCAGAATTATATACCCTGGTCGGTGACGATGGGGCATGGCTGGGCCTTCGAGCCTTTGGAGTGTGGCTTGTATTTCAACACCGTCTTTGGCTCGGATTTCTGGACGAAGCAGCCGTCAAAGTATGGCAGTGGCTATTATCCTTTCTCCACACGCATCCGCCCCAACATCTTTGTGGGAGAGCGTTTCACGGTGGATGTGCCCGAGAACCGCCGCAAGTTTGTGAAGAGTGTCACCTTCTTCTACGAGCTGAGCACCAACGATATTTATTTCATGCGTTTCTATCGCAATGGTTCTGCCGGTTTCTGGGATGTCTTCGGCTTGTCATTAGGCATCAAGACACAGCTGTTCTGATGGGACATGTGATAGTTGATACTCCTTTTGGTTTGGAAAAGTATCGAGACTGTGCGCTTTTGGATAAGATAAGCGATACTGTCTGAGATTGATTATGGGTTCCAGAGTTGAATATCCATAACTTTGTTGTCACTATGGTTAGCACTGTCTTCTTCGAGGTACTGCTCCGTAGTGGCTTCTTTTTGTTGGGTCACTTGGTGCCGATGATAGTAGGATATGCCAATGGCTACAGCCAAGAGAAAGACTATACAGCCGAGAAGTATGATGATGTTTTGGTTCTTAGGCTTTTCTAATAGTCTTTTGCGTAGAATCTCAATGCTGCCTGGACGCAGTAAGTGATTGTGGGTAGTGCATATCTTAGCAATTTTCTCCAGTTTTTTATCTCCGATGGTCGTGGCTATTTCTTCGATGACTATTCCCAAGGAAAAGATATCAGTCCTTGGTTCTGCCTTTGCATCTGGCATGAACTGTTCCGGGGCGATATATCCAGTAGTGCCGGCAGAGTGCTTGAGAATGCAGAAAGCATCGCTGTCGGATAGTCCAAAGTCGATGATTTTCACATGCTGTCCTGTATGAGTAATCATGATGTTAGAAGGCTTGAGGTCCCGGTGAATGATCTGTTTGCTGTGCATATACTCCAAGGCATTCATCAATTGAAGGATGATTTTATGAGCAAGCTCATGGGTCAGTGCTTTCCTATTGATGAGGCTTTTGAGCGTCTCGCCGTCTATGTGTTCCATCACGATGGTGGGTCCTAATTCTGGAAGTTGCTCAAGGCTGAGGGTTCTACAGATATTGGGGTGTTCCAACTCCAATCCAATCTCAAATTCCTTGGTGAGGGCTTGTTGATAGACTGGTGTGTATAGAAAATCCTTCTTGAGGCATTTCAAGACGTAGCGTTTGCCGTATTTGGTGGCAGTGAAAAGTCGAGTGTGTCCGGATTGAGACACGTAGTATTCCTGTAGATTACTATAGGTATTTTCTATGGGAGAGGATTCAGAACCGTTTGTCTCCTTGTCGAGATCTTCTGTATATCCAGAGTTTGACTCGGGATCATTGTTCTTTCCTGCTGTTTTATCTTCATTGTCTGGCATATTCTAAAAAGTTGATTTAGAGTGATTATTACTTCATGACGTTGATAAGTGTGAGACCGCCATTCCTTCCTGCCACAAAGGCTGCGGTTCGTTTGCCTTTTCTTTCGATATAGGGCAGATATAGAGGCTGCTCCTTGATAAAGCATCCTGTGACGAACTTGTCGCCTACCTGCAACTTACTGTTTTCAGATGTCAGGACTTCATAGGTGCTTTCGCCCAAATAGCGCAATCGCAGTATTCGGTTGGGACTCCAACCGATGGATATTTCCTTTCCTTCTTGCAGGTCGTTGCTTATCACTTGTTGTGCCATGAAAAAGGATGAGTTATACTTCGTGCTGTTCTTCAGCCATTTTGTAAACTCTGCGTAGTTATTGTAACCTATATATTGAGCCAGGGCATCAAGTGTTATATTTCTTGGCTTGTGGTCGTCGTTTACGTAACCGTATAGGCGTTTGAGGGTGGAGGAGGATATGCTCTTGCCCCATTTTTGTTTGAGGTAGATAGAAAACTCCTCGAAGTCTGTAGTGGTACAGAGCATCTTTCCGTATTTTTGCTCGATGAGCGATTTCAATTCTTCTATTTCTGGAGTCGTCATAATCTGTCGTTTTTATAGTCCTTTTTTATCTGTCGTTTTATCACTTGGAAGAGTCACTTTTGATGTTCTTGAATTGTTTCCAAATGACATCTCCTTTGTAGAATGCAGCTTTTCCTGTTGGCACATGAACGATGCAGGTATTGAGAAAACTGGTGCCTCTTGTGGTGAAGGCATGTGAACTGCATACAGGTGGAAGAGTTGCCTCTATATAGATGTCGGTGAGAGGGCAGAGGTCAAAGGCATAGTCGGAAATAGCCTCTGTCTTACTGCCTATCCTTACTACTTTCAACTGTTTGCAACCTTGAAAGGTACTTGTTGGGATTCGTTTCAGGTTGGCAGGTAACTTTACTTCTTTCACCTTGCTGTCCATAAAAGCTCCTTGACCTATTTTGTTCATGTTGTCAGGAAGAATGAATGTCTCGATGCTGCATTCCTTGAAGGCATAGTTACCGATAGAAGTGATGGTGCTTGGCAAGGAATATTCTCCTTGTTTGCCCATAGGAAACCATAAGATGTTGGTTTGTTGTGCATTGAGTAACACTCCATTGACGCTGTTGTAGTTGGAGTTGGCTTCTGAAACTTCTATGTCTCTCAGCGCCGTACAACCGCTGGATGGCAGCAGATTGCTTACCGAAGCAGGTACTTCTATCTTGGCGAGTGACTTGCAATTCATAAAGGCATCCTTTTCGATGGTTGTGACATCAGTAGGTAGGATAACTTTTGTGAGATAATCGCAATTGGCAAAAAGTCCTTGTCCGATGACGTGGTCTTGTACATATCTGTTTGCCCCGTATGGTCCGCCTCCTGCCACAATCTTCACATCCGTCATGTCTATGGAGGCTAATTTGCCAGGAGTATCGGTCTCGTCCAAGTTTCTACCCATCATCTTTCTGAGACAATTCAGGTCGTCTCCATTCATTGGACCTGCCAAGGTGAGTGATGTATAATCATATAGATTGTTGCCCAAAAGGGACTGCAGTTCACCCGCTTCTTTTAGCATGATGGCATTGCTTGTTGTCGTATAGGTGATACATTCACCGATCGTTTCTCCCATGCGGCTTTTGGCATACGGCCAAATCTTATAGGTCGTATTGAGAGTAAGTTCGTCTATAAGGAGCTTCTGTTGTCCCAAGCCTCCAGAGTAGTTGGTAAGAATTTCTTTCGTGGCATTTTTGCTTGGAAGTTCTTTCTCGATGTTCTCTTTTTCAGACTGTGGACTTGTTGTGTTCTTGGATGCCAATTCGTAGTAGCATCCTGTTTCGGTAATGTTCTCTCCACCATCTTCCAAAATGTCGTAACTGACGAAGGCACTTGTTGGTCCATGACTTAACAAGGTCGTATTTCCTACCTTTGGTTTCTCGTTGGGTAGTGTCGTAAAGTTCATGATGTTTCCAGATGTGATGGTTCGCCCATTGCTGCCTTGCAACATATAATAATAGGTATTGCTTGCAATGAGATTTTTCAGACGAACGGAGACGTTGTTTTGCTTTGATATCTTTTCGCTTTCTGTTGTGATAAGGGCAGTCTGGTCCATATTCTCCGTTGTTCCATATCTGAAATAGAGTTGAGGCATGTCAGCATCTCCTTCTATTTCGGCAATGCCGTTCAGGGTTGCTTCATTTCGCGTGATGTCGGTAGCAGCCAAAGTCGATAGGTTTGGCTCTAAGTAAGATGGCTTGTCGCTGCTGCATGAAGCCATGAGTATGATAATTGCAAGATTGATGATAAGATGTTTCACTTCTTTAAAATATTTTGATTCCTAATCCGATACAACCTTCCCATTGTTTTCCTGCAATGGTAATGGTGGAGGCTGTCATCGTAAACCTGTTGAAGGAAGCAAGTACGCCTGCTTCGACTGATATGCCCTTATGGGTCAATCCTTCGTTGAGTAGATAACCGCCACCTTCGCTTTCACTCCTTTGCCAGGCCGTTGCGCATCGTCCGTATCCTATGCCCTCGAATAATCGTATGTTGCGACTTATATGGTGGATGGCTCCAAGGGTCAGCGTGTAATTGCTATGTCGTGTCTCGCCTGTGAAGTAGGGCTTAGTGCCATTGGCATCGATGCTTCCGTCTTTTTGGCAATTACCTTCTGTATTCCCGATGGTTCGCAAGTCGCTGCTTGCATGGAGGAAGAAACCATGGCGTTTCATCATGGCAAAGAAAATTCCGTATGATGGACCGTCTTGGTGGAGTGCCACGGTAGCCAAGGTGTAGATGGAGAGTGGCATCTTGGGCTTAGTTCGTGATATCGTTATCGTGTCGGTCACGGTCTTTACTTCTACGATGGTGTCGTGAACTTCTGTGATAGTAGGTTTGGGGAGGTTGAGTTTCAACTCGTAGGTCATACGACTCTCTAATGGCTTGTCCAACTTGTAGTCTCTGATTACTCCCCATTCCGGGTGTTTCAAGGTTAGCATCTTCGTACCTTTGGGTAGATAAAGCCATATTTCGCCCACTTCGTCCTTGCGTTTCACAATTCCTAATGGGGTGGAGAAAGCAAAGTCGCTTGGAGCCTCTATCTTCATGAGGGCACAAGCCTCGTCATTGAGGTCGCGTACATTGTCAATGAAGGCACTTACGTCGTTGGGCAACAAGCGGAAACTTGCCACCGAGAAGTCTTGGGCTGAACAGGAGAAGGGCATAAGCAGTAAGGACATGATGGCAATCACGACTCCCGCTTTTCTTTCCTTTATCCTTTTGATGATTTCTTGAAACTTCATACCTTATTATATTATATGTAAGCCTTATTTCTTATATAGAACTTTATTGTAAATTGAAGTCTTGAATGTTGATGATGTCTCCTTTCCCTCCTACCGTAGAGGCAGGTTGCCATGTTCTGACATGGATGAGTGGCATCGATTTGTTTCTGAAATCCCACAACAGAAAGAGATAACCGTCATCACTGTATCGGTCGCTCTTGTATTTTTGTCTCAGAGTTACACCATAAATGCCGTCCATGGTAGGATGTCGCATGATGCGAAAGCCGGAGAACTTGACATCTATCTTTTGGTTTGTCGCAAACACTTTGCCGAGACGGTTGATGTAGTCGTGCTTGGAATGGATGGCGTATGTCACCTTATTCTCAGCTTGTATCTTATTGTCATTTGCTGCAGTCTTTACTACATTTCCCACGATGATAAGTGCTTTGTCGCTAAACACTTGTCTTAGAAAATCAATGTCTTTGGTGGTGTAAGCGGTGCGGAAATGCTCGCAGTAGTTGAGGATAGTGTGGCGTCGGTTGGCGTCGGTCTCATTCAACTTGCCTTGCATGATTTTGGCAGCTTCCTTGTAGAAGGGGTTGTTTTGTGCCATCGTGTGGAGATCCACTTGTGAGAGCGTTTTGCTCCTATTGGACAGTTCGTTCGATCGCACCATAGATGTTCCCTCGTGTACGGTAGTTGTTGTCCCTTGGTAGGTCGTACTTGTATTAGAGGGATCTTCTGACAGTGTGTTGGTGGAAGTTGTCTTCAGGTTCTTATTGTTCTCATGAATGGAAACAAAGCCATCATGTGTGAATGTCACCATACCTTGTCGGTCAATGAAACCCTCTCGATGCGTGACTTGTTCCCGAAACCGTAACTGTCCGTTGCGAAAGCGAGTGTCGAGCAGACTGTTGCGCAGGGGTATGACGAACAGTTCCTTGCCGTCGGCATCCTCCACGACATATCGCTTGCCTTCCTTTCCGTTGTCTTGTTCCACCAATTCCAGTCCTTCGTTCAGACCATATCTTGTTTCTTGTCTGTCATCTTCCTGAGGTGTGAATGACGGAAGCCACAAAACTACAAGCCATGTTCCGAGAACGAGAATTAGTAAAGACAAAACATATATCGTTTTTCTCATTCGTTATGATAGTCTGTTATTTTCTATTTCTATGATAATTTTTCTTATAGATGATACTATTGCCAGTTCTGGATTTCTCCACCAATTTCAATCTTCACTTGGTCAGGGTTGTCCGAAATGATAAGATTGACGAGGTGCTCTGTTCCTGGTTTGAACTGGAACTTGCTTTCAAAGAGATAGCTTACGCCCTTCATTACGACTTCGATGAGCGGCATGCGATTCTCAATTCGTTGCGGAACGATGATAGCGGAATATATGTAGTTGTCATCTTGGTGGGCAATGATGGACTGGCGGTTGCCTTTCATATAGCGCGTTGCCACCCCTGCCTGTAGGTCGATAGTAGCTGATGGAATGGTGTTATGAACATACACATCGGCAGTCGTTGGCATCTCTCCCTCGAAATCCTCTCCCTTGATGAGCCTGATGGTCAGTTTGCTCATGATATGCTTGAAGTTGAGAGGTACTGGTGCTGTTGAAGCTGCAATCCCTTCGGTCTTGGCAAAGAGCAAATCGCTTGCTTCGTATCCGCCGAGTGTCGTCCCTGATTTATGGGTACTTTGGTCTGTACTCACAGTGAACGGTTGGTCCTCGATACTACTCAATTTATTGATAAAAGGGTAGTAAGCATAGGCATTGTAAGTGCCTTCGTCCCAATACAGAGTATGGGCAGGGGTCCACTTGCCGCCATCGTAGGTGAGGGCAGCATTGTTCACGAGGTTTCCACCGATTTCGAGAGGTGAGTCGGCTTTTGCTACGAAAAGTCCTATCTTGTCATTTTTCTCAAAATCAGTTTCCGTAGCACGTGTATTCTTGGGGGTAATTTTCTTTCCTGGGTGACTTACCATGAAGGTCATCGGAGTCGATTTTGCATCCAGGGAATGAGCATCTTGAAGATTTCGTCTCCACAAGATGCTAAACCTAAGATGAGGCTCCATGCTATGCACGTATGTTTGATGATATGGTTTCGTCTCATGTTTCTTCTTTTTATATTTCTTTTTTTTATGAATGAGAAGAAGTTATTTGCGTCTTCTTACTTTTTGCTTTTTCAGAGGACTTCCCTTGTGGAAGACAGGAGCGTGCTGGTAGGTTCCTGCTATTCGTTCATCTCCATTCATTCCGAAGGCACGACTCTCCACCACACCAGCGTCTCGCTTGTCATTCTTCACGAAATCCTCGAAAGTGAAAGTCTCTCCAGCGTACTGCTTGATACGCTTCACGATGCTCTCACGGCTGATGGTGCTATAGTAAGGAATGTCGTTGTTCATGCAAGAGTTCGGTTCCGAACGGAAAACGCCTTTGGTGTGCATGAATCCACCCTCGTAAATATCCACGATATCGCTATAACGGTCGTCGTAGATGAGGTGGCTCCAATCCACTTCGTGCATTTTGCCCGTAAGTGAAAGGTTGTCGTACCATCCGAGACTCTTAGCCCAGTTGAACTCGTCCACGTGTCCACAGCAAGAACAGCCACAGGCATCAATGAAAGCATTGTGGTAAATGTATTCATCGCCGAGCTTGCCAAATCCATGACCGCCTGCCTCATGCTGGATGACTCCACGAGTGTCGAGTGGATAGTCATATGTGCTAAGAGGACAAAAAGCGATGGCTGAACCATCTGCCCACATCTGGGTGATACCACCATAATCGGTAGAATTCGGTATGATGATGATAAGCGTCTGGTTCAAGTTGGCCTTGTTGACGGTAGGCGCACCTAATACGTAAGAGAAAATCTTATCGTAATCAGCTTTCAGACCTACGCCCGCAGTAAAGGTCGTATTGAAGCGATTGTAACGGATCGTATTCACAGTTCCGATGCCACTTTCTGTAGATAACGGCATGGCTGTGTAGATGTTGAAATATTCACGATAAGTCTTGTAAGGTTCGATACCAAAGAAATATTCCACTTCTTGCTGGATATTCTTCAGATAATCACCATTAGCAATGTCCTTGGCATTGTATCCATCACCAATCAATACGATATTGATGCCACCGTTTCTGCCCTTTGTAGCCTTTTGTAAGGTAACCCATTCGTCCTCACCATATTCATATCCATATTGCGATACATTGCACTCGTGGGTGTATTCCTTGTCTTTCAGTTGGAATACTACTTTTCCATTACGGTTGCCAGCCCCTTTTGCCATCGACTTGATGGTCAATGTCACTTCCGTCTTCTTGTTTCCGTTGGAAGGAGAGACCTCGCACCAGTCTGGTTTGCTCGCTACCTCCCATTCTCCCTCGGCATTGATGGTCAAGGTCTGCTTGTGCTCAGTGCTGAGGGCGCAAGCCACGGAAGGGCGACAAACCAACTCATGGTGGGCAGCGATGCGCTTGAAGTCACGCCATCCGTTGGCAGTCTGGTATTGGGCGATGGCAGATTCTGGTACTTCGAGCGTGAAATTGTCCTTGGCAATTCCCTCGAAAGCATTCTCCTCTATATAGGCAGGCATGTCTCCTCGACAAATGATGGAGTTGATGCCGTAACATCCACTGAAAGCATTTTGCCGTATGGTTTCCATGGACTCCGGAAAGATGATACCTTCTATCATTTTGCAGTTGGCAAAAGCAAAATCCCCAATGCTTTGCATATCTTCCGGAAATTCTAAAGAGCCCATTAGTCTCCAATTGTTGGCGAAGGCTCTGCTGCCTATATGACCGATGCTTGAAGGTAACTTCAATTCGCCGGAAAAATCATTGTTGCCGAAAGCATTGTCGGAGATGACTTTCAGGCTTTTGGGCAAGCGAAGCTCTCCTCTGAAATGACAGTCGGCAAAAGCGTCATTGGCAATGTTGACGATGCCGTCATGCAGGGAGAGGGTTCCATTGAATCCGCATCCGTGAAAGGCCTCGGAAGGGATGGACACGATGTTTTGTGGGATGGTCAGAGAACCTGTGAGTCCCGAGCAACCTTGGAAAGCGCAGTTTCCCATTCTCCTGAGATGTGAAGGCAACTTTAGTTCGCCATAGAATCCTGAACAACCTGCAAAGCAATATCCTCTGATAAGTTCCAGGTTGTCTGGTAACCTAAGATTTCCTGTGAGATTATTACAACCTTGGAAAACTCCTCCGTAGTAATCTGTTCCTTCGTCTTGCATGTCATCCTCGCCTCGATTCCCTAATTTCTTGAGAGTAGAAGGAAGGGTCAAGGTGCCATTGAGACCAGTACATCCTTTGAAAGCTCCACGACGTATCTCAGTTACTCCTTCCGGAATGACCAAAGACCCCGTGAGGTATTTGCAACCATAAAAGGCATTTGAGCCTATAGACTTGAGGTGGTCTGGCAGTATAAGCCTGTTGAGGCTGTTACTTCCTCCTGTGGTTTGGATGAAGTAAAAGGCACTGTTAGGGATTTGATCGTCCTGATTTTCTTCGTATTCTTCATTTCTTCCATAAGCCTTGATGCGAACTTCCTTTAGGTTTAAGGCAGAAAGGCGAGGCATGGAATCACGCATGAAGTAGAAGTCTTTGGAGTTGATTTCTCCCGTAATCTTGAGGTTTCTTACTTGGGTATAGTCCTTATGTGCTGCGATGATGGCATCTTTCAATCCTCCAGGAGTAGAGTTGATAATAATGTATTCTTTGGCAGTGGCATTATGACTCACGAGGTCGCTCTCCCAAGGGGTGATGCTCTCGCTGATCAATGTCAACTTGTAATCTCCGCTTGTAGATAGTTTATCCACCTTGATGCCGAAGTTCATCATCTTTCCTGCTTGGTAAGTGAAGTCGCCGGATTTAGAAAACTTGTATGGCTCTCCTCCTATGGTGATACTGAAGAGGGTAGTTCCTGCAGGTATAGTCTGTGGAATGACGATAGTGCGCCATTCATTGTTATGTCTGGAAGGAATGGTGGCTGTGTTCTCCACGCTGCCTGCTACTTTTACTTCTCCTGTGGAAAGGTTGATGCTTGCTTTACGAGCTACATTGGCAGTTAGAACCGTTTTCTCGGTGTTAGCCCACTCCTCGTCGGTGAAACCGGAACCTTTCACCAAGGTCACCTTGGCATTCGACATGCGGTGGGTCAAAGGCAAGCGAATCGTGTTGGCGGTAGGAGTGACATCAGCAACTTTCCCCCAAAGGAAGTCGCTACTTTCATAGCCTCCCATTTCACCATCTTTCGATTCTTTGCTTTGGTCTTTCTGTACCTCGAATGAGCAGTCTTCTATGCTCTCGGGATTGGCAATAGGGTAGTATCCGTAGATATCTACGTGGGTATGCTTGTCTTTCCAGTAGATGTCGTAGGCAGAATTCCACTTGTTTTGTGATGCGTCGAAGGTGTGCTGTACATTGTCGGCACGGTTGCCGCTCACTTTCAATGTGCCAGGGTAGTCACCCTCATAATCTACGATATAGACACCCATCTTGTCGCCATCACAGAACCCATTGTCGTTTACTCGGGTAACGGCAAGTTGCTCAATATCTCCTGACAGCAAGATGCGATTGCTGTCTGCCTGTTTTTCATCATCGAAAAGGTGGTCGCTGCATCCTGTCAGTATCACGATTCCGACGAGTAATATATATAATAAGGTGTATTTCGATAACTTCATTGATATGTCCTTTTTAGTTGGCAGTTCCGCCGTAGTCTATACCGTCATCTTCCCATTGAGAGATGTTGACATTGATTCCACTGCTCGTTTTGCTGAGTGTGACGGTGAATTTATATTTTTTCCCCTTCTCGAAAGCGTGGAATTTGGAATTTCTTGTAAGGTAATAGTTGCTGCCATCTACGTTGATGGTAATGAAATTCCCTTCTTTTACGTCTTGAGGTACGATGATAGCCTTGTAGATACAATCTTCCTTTAATGGAATGATGTCTGTATCATTTCCTGTTGCGGTGACCTCCCCGGTGGAGAGATTGACCAAGGCTGTACTTTTGAGTCCATTGATTCTGACATTCACACGGGATGATGCAAGCGATGCGTCGGTAAAGCCATTGCCAGCTTTCAGCGTGATGATGGCTTGGCTCATCATGTGCTTGGCTTCTATCTTCACAGCTTGATCTGTAGGAGCGACATCTAATGTCTTGCCAATCAGCATGTCGCTGCTCTTATAATCGGCAAGATCGCTTTGATCGGCTTTTACTTGTAAAGGCACGGCAGTCACATTGTTTATGTATTTTTGGTAAGGGTAATACAGATAGAAGTCGGCATGGGTAGTCTCGTCTTTCCAATAGATAGATGAGGCTGCTTTCCAAGTTCCATCGTAGGTGAACTGCATATTGTCTATATAATTGCCGAGGGTTTTCAAACTGTTGGCAGTACCGTTTGCCTCCCGATTGACAACAAACAATCCAATTTGATCACCTACCTCAAAAGCTTCGTCCGTTGCGCGAGTCGCAACAGACGTATTGATACTGATGGGCAGTTTCTCCTTAGTTGTAGGAGAAGGCTGTACTGGGTCAGTCCCGCTTCCGCCATCGGTAGAGCATGCTGCTATTGTAAGTAGGGTGCAAATGCATAGAGATATGTATTTGAAGTTTACCATTTACTTTTATGATTTATAGTTATGTGTATTATGCTTATGCAGTTAGACTAATGCAAACGAGCGCAATGAAAGCTTGCTTTCAGATTGCCGAGTGCCGCTTTTCCTTCTGCAAAGGTAATGCAAACGAGCGCAATAAAAGCTTGCTTTCAGATTGCCGAGTGCTGCTTTAACTTCTGCAAAGGTAGAAAGAATCTTGGAATTATGCAAGTTCACTTTGGTTCATTTGTGTGTTTTCCTTATTTTTTGTGTTATAATACTGCTTTATGCAGTTGAAAAACTGCAATCAAAAGGGGAAGAAACTGTATGGAAGGGTTTCTGCATCCTTACAAAAGAGTTAACACATCCTTATGAAAGTGTTAGAATATCCTTATGCAATCTTCGTTCAACGCCTTTGAATGTCCGTTCAACGCCTTTGAATGTCCGTTCAGAGCCTTTGAACGGCGGTTCAGAGGCTTCGAACGGAGAAATGATAAGGATGCGGAAACAAATTCATTGTGGTTTACCGTTTTTAGTTTGTGGTTTTCCGATTTTAGTTGACCACTCTTAGCATTATTTTAATGTTTTGTTATGCGTTCTCATATTGTTTATTTTCCGAAATGATAGCTGCGGAAAATAGCAGTGAGCCAGCGCAAGGCAACTTTTTTACCTTATGAACCATTATGGACTTGATAGTTTCAAATATTCTCCTTACCTTTGTCGGAAAATAGTAAGCTTATATTAAAGTATATGGTAGAATATGTGTCTAAAGAAGATTTGAAGTTCGCTTATGAACAGTCAATAAATGCCTACCAATCCCATGTGCAGCGATATAATACATGGATGAATATGTATGCCATTATGACAGGTGCATTGTTTGTTGCTTTTTATAGCATTTATGGCGATAATAGCAAGAGTACACCTGTTTACAAAGATGTTCTTTTGTATTTAGTATCGTTTTTGGGATTTACCTGTTCTTTGTGTTGGCTTGGTACAGTGAAGGGACATTATGAGTGGGTGAAGAGTTTCATTGGAATCTTGAAATATAATGAAAAGCGGTATTTTGGTATTCATAATCCAAATGCTCCTTTTGTGTATTCGAAAGTAATGGTGAATGATGATATGTGCCCAAAAACAGGGAATTATCTCTATGGCTTCTTTTCTACACAAAAGATTACATTGTTCTTTGTATCTTTAGTGATGTTAGCATGGATTGCCGTAATGCTTTTGTTTGTTTTGAGCGATAATATTCATATTTATTGGATAGTATTGGTTGGGCTTTTAGTAATGCATATAATCATATATTTCGGGTTGTATTATTATGGTCGTAAGCCCATTTTCTATTTATTAGAGCGCTTTCATTCAACAATTCAGCCTAAAGAAGTAATAAAAAATAAAATACAAAACTATGAACAAAGGTAAATGCTTATTCATGCGATTAGTCCTTATAATTGGACTTATCGTGCAATGTGCTCTTTTGCAAGCGAGTACATTGATTGATGGGTTGTACTATGACTTGGATACGTCCAATCGTACGGCAACGGTGACTTATGAAGTAGATGGAACGGGCAATTATGCCTCTTTGTCGGCTAATGTCAAAATTCCAGAGAGCGTCGTGTATAATGGTGTGACCTTTACTGTGACGAAGATTGCTGACAAGGCGTTTGCTAATTGTAAAGTGATGGAATCAATTAGTATTTCTGGTTCTGTTGTTCAAGTGGGAAATCTTCAATGGTGGAAATATAAAACTGATTGTTCTGAACTACCATTCTATAATTGTACTTCATTGAAGAGAGTGAGGTTTGAAGATGGTGTGCAACCTATTGTATTAGGTTCGCACAATTATGGTGGTAATAGTACAAGTCAGAATTATTTAGCTTGCAATAAAGGTTTGTTTTCTTCATGTCCATTAGAGGAAGTTTATGTCGGTCGCAATATCACATATTTAGAGGATGTGGATCATTCTTTTGAGAGTTATCCGCATGCCTATGGTTATTCCGCTTTCTATGACCAACCTAAGTTGGCAAAGATTACGATATCCCCATCTGTGACGGATATTCCATCATATTTATTTAAGGATTGTAAAAATCTTGTTACTTTGACGATAAATGGTTCTTTGGTAAAGATACCTGAGCATGCATTTGATGGGTGTAATATAAGTTCTCTTATTTTGCCAAACTCTGTCGAAACGATTTCTGATTATGCTTTTACAAATAATGTAGGCATGAAATCGGCAAATATAGGAACTGCTGTGAAAATAATTGGCAATAATGCTTTTAGCGGTTGTACGGTATTAGCTGATATTACTCTTGGCACCTCTTTGCAGTCAATTGGCAATGAAGCTTTTATGTCTGTTGGCTCTTTAGCGACATCGTGGAATTCTCTTATTTTCCCCGAAAGTTTGACCTCTATTGGGATTAAAGCTTTTTATGGCAGCGGGTTAACGGATATCACAATACCTAATAAAGTGTCTACTTTGGGAGAATCATGTTTTGCTGAAAATAAAAATTTGCAGACTGTTTTTGTAGGAAGTGGATGTCAAATTCTTCCTAAAAATATATTTAGTGGATGCTCATCTTTGAAACAAGTGCATTTGTCTGCGGGATTATTGACGATAGATGATGCAGTGTTCGCTAATTGTACAGCGATGGAGTCGATAAGTATTCCTGGTACTGTTGCTCAAGTTGGTAATTTGCAATGGTGGAAATATAAAACGGATTGTTCAGAACTACCATTCTATAATTGTACTTCATTGAAGAGAGTGAGGTTTGAAGATGGTGTGCAACCTATAGTATTAGGTTCGCACAATTATGGTGGTAATAGTACAAGTCAGAATTATTTAGCTTACAATAAAGGCTTGTTTTCTTCATGTCCATTAGAGGAAGTTTATGTCGGTCGCAATATCACATATTTAAAGAATGTGGATTATTCTTTTGAGAGTTATCCACATGCCTATGGTTATTCCGCTTTCTATGACCAACCTAAGTTGGCAAAGATTACGATTTCTCCATCTGTAACAAAGATAGCTCCTTACTTATTCTATAAAAATGCAGCTATCACAATGACGGAATTGCCAAAGGTAAAGGAGATTGGACGTTCTGCTTTCGAAGAATGCTCGAAGTTGACAACACTGAACTTAGGTCAAGCTTTGGAGACCGTAGGTGATTGTGCTTTCCAAAATTGCACGAATGTAACAAAATTGACTTTTCCTGATGCAACGACAGCGATAGGAAGTAGTGCGTTTGCTCGTTGTTCAAGTGTTACGGAAATTACAGTAGGTCAAGGCTTGAAATCTGTAGGAGATAACTCTTTCTTTGATTGTGGGTCTTTTACAGCATTAGTTCTGCCTGATAAATTTACGACCATGGGTGGAAGTGCTTTTGAAGGATGTCGAAAGTTGACTAATGCAAAGTTAGGTCAGTCTTTGACTTCTGTGCCAGAACGTGCTTTCAAAAATTGTATAGCTCTTTCTGAGATGAATCTTCCTGCGACGGTGAAATCTATTGGTGACCAAGCGTTCTACAACGACTCCACTATTGCAGTCGTTACGATGAGGGAAGGGTTGGAAACCATCGGCAACGAGGTGTTCTGGAACAACTCAGGCGTAAGAAGCTTCGTTATCCCCGGAACCGTACAGACTATCGGAACCAATAGTTTCTATGGTTGTACTAATACTTCAACTTTGAGATTCAAGGATGGAGATGGCATCTTGACGATTGATACAAAAAAAACTCGAAGTCGCAAGATTGACGATATGCTTTCTAATATCTCAAGTTCTTATGATCGTGAGCGATATGAGGATCGAAAATACGATTATTTCTACGACTGTCCTATTAAGACATTGTACTTGGGAAGAAACTTGAAATATGATTATTCAGGTTCTGTTAGTATATACAAGAAGGTAGGAGATAAGAAATGGAATAGTGAAACGAGAGCGTCCGCTCCATTTGTCAATAGTACGACTCTTGCAAGAGTAACAGTTGGACCAAAGGTAACATTCGTGTATAATCATCTTTGTGATGGATGTAGCAATTTGACAAATGTTGTATTAGGTAATGCGCTCCAAGATATCAATGGTTATGCGTTTGCTAATTGTGTCAAATTGCCAAATATCTCTTATCCAGCTTCGCTTGCAACTATAGGTAATTATGCTTTTGCAAATTGCAAGGTACTTACTTCAACATCTTTTCAAGAGGCATCTGATCATGAATTGAAAATATACAATGCTTCTTTTAAGGATTGTGTGAGTCTGTCAGAGGTTTACTTCCCTGGACAACTTTCGCTTTTGAATGATAGTACTTACCAAGGATGTACGGCATTGAAGGATGTTGTTTTTAATAAAAACGAACAATACCAACCAACATTGACGATTGGTAATTATACTTTTGCTCAGTGTTCTTTGATTAATGCACTTTCATTTCCAGGAAGATTGAAATCCATCGGAGACTATACGTTCTCAGATTGTACTTATCTTACAAATTTGACTTTTGAAGATTCTAATGAGGCTGTAACATTAGGTAGTGGTGCTACTGGCGAAACTGACAGAAGATATATGCTGCCTTTGTTTGGTAATAGCAATTTGACATCTCTCTATATGGGAAGAAATATCGATTATTCAGAATTGGCGGACTGTAGTTATTCTCCTTTCTACAATCAGCAATTCTTGACCGATGTTCGCTTTTCACAAGCTGGTACTGTGACTTATTGTAAGGACTACTTGCTCTATAAGGTGAATAATTGTGAGTCTCTTATCTTGCCAGAAAGCTTGACAACCATAGGTAACTGGACTTTCCGTGGTATGAGTAAACTTGGGGGTATCGTGATTCCTAACGCTGTGACTACAATCGGAACATATGCCTTTGCGGATGACATAGCATTGGAAAGTGCTAAGTTATCCACTTCATGCCCTTGGCTCAAAGAAGGTTTATTCTCTGAGTGTGGAAAATTGCAAGCTATCACGATTCCAATGGTAGTGAATAAGATGGATACCCAAATGTTTACCAATTGCACATCCTTGGCTTCTGTGACATTTGACGATGATAAAGATTTGATAGAGATGGCATATGGTTCTTCTTATGCCAACAATGGATTGTTCAGGGATTGCCCTGTCGAAACCCTTTATTTGGGACGTTGGTTATCTTATAATACGGAAGTTCCTTCTCGTTCTCCATTCTATTCAATTGCAGAATTGAAGAACTTGACTTTGGGCAAGTACTTGAAAGTGGTAGATAAATATATGTTCTCTTATTGTACAGGATTGGAGAATGTGTATGTACCTGACAATATCACTTCCATCAATATGTGGGGATTCCGTGGCTGCTCTGCTTTGAAGTCTGTAAGATTCAGTGAAAACCTTAGCCAAATTGGTGATTATGGCTTCTCGGAATGTGCTTCCCTTGATAATGTGACTTTCCCGGCGAGTATGACAAGTACCTCAGACAACAGTTTCTCAAATTGTAGCTCTTTGAGAAATCTTGACTTGGGTAAGAACTTGTTGGTAATAGGTCCTTCGGCTTTCGAAAATGATTCAATTCTTAGTGAGGTTAATATACCAGAGACTGTGTATGGTCTTGGTGTGGGAGCTTTCAAAAGTTGCGTCAGTCTTCCTTACGTGAAGATTCCAAAGGGTGACCTCACTACGGTAAGTAAGGAGTCATTTAAGGGATGTAAGGGTATAGAATGGATTTCTTTGAGCGAGAATATTACATCTTTAGGTGAAAATGCCTTTGAGGGATGTACCGGCATCAAGTATGTGAAGTCATATGCTATGACTCCACCAGAGGGCTTGGTGAATTTCCCTTCAGATGTAGAAACTAATGGTACTTTGTTTGTCCCTGAGGATAATGACGAGTATCCTGATGTCTTGGGAGATTATCAATATTCTCCTACGTGGGAGAATTGGGGAACATTCAAGAGAATCACAGAGAATACACTCTTGTCTTCTCTTACCCTGAACCAATCTGGCGCTCATTTGAAAGCCAGTGAAACTCTTGCTCTTGCAGTAACCGTAGGTCCTGATGAAGCTACCAATAAGAAGGTGGATTGGAAGTCGGATGATGAGACTGTGGCATCGGTATCTGCTGATGGTGTAGTAACAGCTCATAAAGTTGGTCAAACTTCTATTCATGCTATAGCAAATGATGGCGGTGGTGCCAAGGCAACTTGTACTATAACTGTTGATCCTACAATGGTTTCCTCTATTACTTTGAGCCAAGAAAACTTGAAAATCAGAAAGAATCATACGGCGCAACTCTCTGCTATTGTTACTCCAACTGATGCTACCAATGCAAGTTTTATCTGGTCATCTACCAATGAGGATGTGGCTAAGGTGTCCGAGGATGGAGTGATTTCTGCAATAGCTCCTGGTGATGCAGTCATTAAGGCTACATCACAGGATGGAAGTCAGGTGGAGGCATCTTGCCAGGTGAAAGTCTTGCCTGTATTGAAAGGTGACTCTAATGATGATGATGAGATCAATATCGTGGATGCTGTTAATACCGTCAATTATATATTTAATAAGGTGACAGGAACATTCGCTTTTGAGGCTGCCGACGTGAATAGTGATGACCATATTTCAATTTCCGATGTAACGGGTACAACTGACTTGATTATGCAACAGGTTTTGCAGGTGAAAGAGCAGGTTGCAATGGCTAAGGGCTATGGTGTTTCTGCAATGGATGATGCTTCTTCTTCAGACCGTTCTTTGGATTGCTTGGTATTGTCTCAACAAGACAAGTCTAATATTGATATAGCATTAGACAATAATAGTAACTTTGTTGCTTTGCAGGCTGACATTACTTTGCCAGTAAATGTAAATGATGTGGAAGTGAAGTTGAGTGGAGTGATGGCTACAACCCATCAGTTGAGTTACTCTAAGTTGAATGCTCATACTTTGCGTGTTGTCGTTTATTCACTTAGCAATAGTACTTTCATGGATGGACAGCCTATCTTCTGTTTGTCTTCAAAGAAGAATTTGGATGCAAAGAGTATAGGTGTAACCAATGCTATCGGCTCTGATGTTGAGGCTAAGGGCTATCGTTTGACCTCTCGTAATAATGAAGTAACTTCTATTGATGGTATTGGCGTGGACGGAACTTCAGTCAAGGTTGTTGCAGACGGTCTGATGTTTACAGGCTTGAAGGGTACACCTATTTATATATATACCACTTCTGGTATCCTTGTGAAGACATTCAGTCTTGCTTCTGAGACATCTAAGATAGCTTTGCAAGCTGGTGCTTATCTCGTGAAGATGAACGGACAGGTAGTCAAGATTACTGTAAAATAATGGTTAAGGTATGATAAGACTAAATAAAACAATGGTACTTTTGTTCTTGATGCTGTTGGCTTTGCCGCTTGCATCAAGAGCAAAGGATACCTTTTATATAGAGCCAGTGAACGTAGTCCCTGGTGAGTCGAAGACGATTACCCTAAATTTGGATAATAGTCAGGTATTTCGTGGCTTTCAGACTGATATCGAACTGCCTGAAGGTTTAAAAATTGCCTCGAAGTCGAATGGCAATTTTGATATCTCTCTTACAGATAGGGGATCATCTTCTTTCTCTGTGAGTTCTAACTTGATGTCGGATGGCTCTGTTAGAATTTTGGGCTATTCTACTCAAGGTGAGTCGATAAAAGGAAATCAGGGTGCTTTAGTACGTATTTCTGTGCGAGCTTCCAGTGATTTTTCGGGTGGCTATATTAAGCTGAAGAATTCTATTTTTTCAGATGTTAATAATCGAGATGTGAAATTGGATAATTCACAACTCTTTGTGGGAACAAAAGAACAGAATGATGTATCTGTCAAGGGTGGTGAGATTTCGCCAGAAGTTAGTAAAGCTTTCTCCTTGGAATTGTCCAACGAGAGTGAAATGACTGCTTTTCAGATGGATGTAGTTTTGCCGAACGGCTTGTCTCTGGATTTAAACAAAACAAGGTTGACTGGCCGATGTGGTCATCATCAATTGCAGACAAAGCAATTGGGCAATGGTAAAGTTCGCATTATTTGTTTGTCTTCGGACAATACATCCATTTCAGGGAAGATAGGCTCTGTCATTGATCTGTGGATTAAGGCAGAGAAAGGCATAGCGGGCAATCAGATTGTTAAATTAGATAATATCATTTTCTCTGATATTAAGGCTCGTACCTATCGAATGGATCCCTTCTCCTTTGTTGTTGATGTGAAGTATGTTCCTGCAACTTCAGTTTCTATCAGTGAAAGCAACATGCAGTTGGAGGTTAGCGATTCTCGACAGTTGACGGCTTCTTTGTTGCCAGAAAACTGCACCGATAAAACGATACTTTGGAAATCTGATAATGAGAAAGTGGCAACTGTCAGTGATAACGGTATGATTATCGCAAGGTCTGCTGGACAGTGTAGTATTATTGCTTCCACTGCTGATAATTTGATTCAAGCGAAGTGTGTAGTTACTGTAGTGAAAATACCATTGACTGCTCATGTTGCTAATACTACTAAGGTTTATGGTGATGTTAATCCTGAGTTTAATATTACTTACTCTGGTTTTAGAGATGGGGATTCTGAGGTTGGCTTTTCTGTTCCTGCATCCATTTCTACTATTGTAGATAATAGTAGTAAAGTTGGAAAGTATGACATTGTAGCTTCTGGTGCAGTTTCTGATAAATATGAAATCTCGTATATTCCTGGTACTCTTACCATTACTAAGGCTCCATTGTCTATCTCCGCTGGTAGTTATACCAAGAAGCAGGGTGATGCAATGCCTGTGTTCAAGGCAAGTTATGCTGGTTTTAAGAATGGCGAGGATGAATCAGTTCTGACCAAGCAACCAGTCTTCTCTTGTGAGGCAAATGAAGCGAGTGCTCCAG
>PPYE01585149.1_pt1 | contig 27575 bp, 30 predicted proteins | sample 1559881 | NCBI WGS metagenome assembly PPYE01 (sample SAMN08240022, study PRJNA423297) | Human gut metagenome, whole genome shotgun sequencing project. | reverse complement strand
GCTAAAACATGCAATTTACAAGAGATTCAAAGGCATTAATAGATCCCTCGTTATAAATTTGGGGGAATTTAGGTTATAAAGCAATTGGGGCCATGTATGGAAGAGGTATTAAGAGATGGGAATAAATTGATCATAGGGGATACCTTTTCATTACAGCCAGAATATAAAAAAGAAAGGCGTGTTGGCAATTTTGGAAAAGAGCCAGTAATAGTCCCAGGACACTATACACCAAAGTTCAAAGCATACCATAGACTTAAAGAAGCTTGCAAAGAGTATGAGGAACATCTGGAGAATGGTTCCATTGATAAGGAAGAATCAAAGTAATAAGACAGACCATTAATATAGAAGCGAATCTTTGAAACGGTGGAGGAAAATAAGATGAACATGGAATTAAAAGACAGAGTAGTGATTCTTAGCGAAGAGAATATAAATGGATTACGTGGGTTATATGAAAATTTTGATACTAATGATTTAGAACGCATTGTAAATAAACATATTGCAGTTGCAATAAGTGAAATTCGAGAGGATACAGGCAAAACGGTATCCCATTGTAAAGGTTGCAGGAACACAAAATGTAAAGGAGAATGTAAAAATGGTAAATAAAGATGATATTATTAGAGCAATAGCAAAGAAATCAGGTTTCACAATGAAACAGACTAAGATATTTTTAGATACATTCCAGGATGTGATAGTAGAATTTTTACTTGCGGGTGAAAAGATAAAATGGATAGGTATGTTTATAGCAGAAGTCAAAGAATATAAAGGTCGTATTGTAAGGAATCCAAAATCTGGTGAAATGGTGGAGATACCAACTCGTAGAGTGGTGAAAATAAAAGTAAGTGATGTGATTTCCAGATTGTTTAATGAAAATCAGTAATTGGAGGCAGTTCCTAACGGATAGGAAGTGAAAGAAAATCCGTATCAAAGGTTCAAGAAAGAATAAGTCTAGGTGCTCACGATTTCGTGGTGAGTGATTCTACGTGCAGTTCAGCACAATATTCCACATCTAATTGAGTGTATTAATATATAGAGATTATAGATTTGAGATTTTGTTATATAGATTTCTTGAACGTCTGATTGAGGATAAAAGTGATACTGATAGAAGAAAATCTTCTTTATTAGTATCACCTAAATCCCTGGCAGTGATTTGATTAAGATTCAAATAAGGAGTATATCAGTTTCAAAACGAAGTAGAGATGTATAAGTATAGATTGATAAGATAATCCGTACAAGGCAGTATGTGACTCATATTGCCTTATTTTTATATAGGAGTTGAGGAAGTGCAAGAAACAAAGATATGTAATGCATGCGGCAGAGAATTGTCGATTGAAAAATTTCAAATAAACAATCTAAAAGGGTGTAAGCCATATAGAATTTCAACATGTAATTCTTGTAGAAATAAAAAACGGACTGAAAAGAAAAATTCTCTAAGTATTGCAATAGAAATAATATATACTCGAAGTTTCAAAGAAATAAATCCAGAGCGCATTTTGGATATAGATAAATTAGGCATTGTACCACTTGGAACAGATGAGATATTTGTAAAATTAATGGATTATAAGGATTGCTGGCTGTCTAATTATGGAAGGCTTATTGGGTTTTCCTCAGGAAAATATAGATTACGTAAAGAATGTGCAGACAGTAGCGGTAAATTAAGGTATAGTGCACCTAAAAATGTGTACATAAATGGCAAGTGGGTTTATAAGCCGAGTGTCATATATGCAGATACAATGGTTGTACAGGAGTTTATTGTAAACCCAGATAGAGCGAACAATGTTTTTATTTGGCACAGTGGATATAATAAGGATGATAATTATTACCGGAATTTATATCCTTTAAATCAGGAACAATACAGAGTGGTGAAAAATCAATATATGAAAAATGGTGACGACTCTGAGACATTTATCATAAATGTAATGAATGATATTAAGTTCAAACCCCAAAATTGGAGTAAAAAGAGTATGAGACCAACTGTGGAAGGTATAGGATATCACGGTAATGATAATGTTGATTGTAAATCAGAAGTGTATCTGAGATGGAGTTATATGATTCATAGATGTTATAATACTAAATTCCATGAGAGGCAACCGCAATATAAAGAATGCCAGGTATGCGAGGAGTGGTTAAATTTCTGTAATTTTAAGCTATGGTATGAAACGCATACATATGGAAATGAGAGATTGGATTTGGATAAAGATATTTTGTTCAAAGGAAATATGATCTATAGCCCTGCTACTTGCTGTTTGGTTCCACATTTTATAAATACTCTATTTTTGAATTGTAAGCAAAGTAGAGGTGACCTGCCCATTGGCGTATCGTTGGATAAGGAAAGAGACCAATATCGGGCATCTATGGCTTTTTTAGGAAAGAATATAAAATTGGGAAGATTTGATACTGTTGAACAAGCATTTGACAGATATAAAGTATATAAGGAAGATTTAATACAGGATTTGGCTGAACAGTATAAAGAAAATATTCCACATAACGTATATGCGGCTATGATAAATTGGCGTGTTGAGATTACAGATTAAAAATTAATATGAAAATATACAAGGCTTGTTGGCGTCTGCTGATAAGCTTTTTCTATTGGGCGAATATAGAATAGGACAAATTGTCTATGAATAAATTGTTAGAAAGAAATAGATAGGTGATATATATTTGGAAAAAAGAAATGAAAGTAAACAAATCTCAGTAAATGTCAGATACGGAGAGAAGAGATTAGTAGATTGTATGAAGAATATTGTAAAAAAACATATGAAATAGTAGAAATATACCTTATGTGATGTTATAATATTATAAAATATACATCATATAAGGTATAATTTTTAAACGATTGGAGAGAGATTATGAGTAATAATCGTGCAGTATTATACCTTAGATTATCAAAAGAAGATGCAGATAAATTAAAAGAAGGAGATGACAGTGCAAGTATAAAAAACCAGAGGCTTCTACTTACAGATTATGCGCTTGAACATGACTTCAAGATTGTAGGAGTATATTCAGATGATGACGAGAGCGGGCTTTATGACAATAGACCTGATTTTGAAAGAATGATTAATGATGCTAAATTAGGAATGTTCGATATCATTATTGCCAAGACACAATCAAGGTTTTCAAGGAATATGGAACACATAGAGAGGTATCTACATCATGAATTACCTAACCTTGGAATCAGATTTATAGGTGTTGTAGATGGAGTGGATACGGCTGTATCAGCAAATAAAAAATCAAGACAGATAAATGGTCTGGTAAATGAATGGTATTGTGAAGATTTATCAATGAACATTCGCAGCTCATTCAGGGCAAAAATGAGAGACGGACAATATTTAGGTTCTTCTTGTCCCTATGGGTATATAAAAGACCCAGAAAATCATAATCATCTGATTATAGACAAGTATGCGGCAAGTATCGTAAGAGAAATCTTCAACTTATATTTAAGTGGATTTGGAAAGGCAAAAATAGGAAATATATTATCTTCCAGAGGTATTTTGATTCCAAGCATATATAAGAGAGAAATCCTTGGTATCAACTATCACAATGCTAAAGCATTGGATACAACAAAACATTGGACGTATCAGACTATTCATCAAATATTGAATAACAGGACATATTTAGGGCATTTGATTCAGAATAGAGTAAACACGTTATCATATAAGGATAAGAAAAAGAAGATGCTCCCAAAAGCTCAATGGATCATTGTAGAAAATACGCATGAACCAATCATAGAAAAAGAAATGTTTGAACGTGCACAGGAACTGCAAAAGGTTCGTACTAAAAGTGTGGCAACGGACAAGGAAGAAGGATTATTTTCAGGACTTCTTTTCTGTGCGGATTGCAGACATACTATGGCTCGTAAATATAATAGAAGAGGGAATCATGAGTTTACGGGTTATATGTGCAGTACATATAAGCGATATGGGAAACAATTCTGTGATAATCATAACGTAGATAATGTTGAGTTAGAAAAAGCAATACTTACCTCAATACAAACTGAGGCAAGAAAAATATTACGTCAGAATGATATAGCTGAATTGAAGAAGGCTCAAGTTGTGGATGAAACGAAATCACGGTATGAAATGGAATTAATGAACATCCAGAAACAGATTGATAAGATTCAGAAATTTAAGCGAAAATCATATGACAGTTATATGGAAGACATTATTTCAAAAGATGATTATGTGAGTTACTCTACAGAGTATGATACTCAAATTGAAATGCTCAATCAGCAGAAGATAGAATATCAAAAGAAAATGGATGTTCATCAGGAGTTAGAAGCACAATATGATGAATGGATTGAAGAGTTTACAAACTACATAAACATCAAGAAATTGACCAGAGATGTTGTATTGGAATTGATTGATAAAATAGAAGTGAATCATGATGGCTCTATAGACATCTATTATAGGTTCCAGAATCCATACGAAAATGTGCAGTAAATTAGTGGAACGGTTTGATGGTTATTTACTTCTCATGTGATTACCTTCACCTTAAAAGGAGATAGATGTCAGATGGACTACCCTATTCAGAAACTAAATAAAGACCAATGGGAGAATTATCCTTTGAATTTTGAATATGAGACAAATGCATATTACGATTTGAAGTTAATTACTTCCAGCACAGGATTTACTTTTATGTTAAAAAAGAAACCTTTTGGAAGCACAGTCAAAAAAGCTTTTACTGATACACTTTTTTCGCCCTATTTTCCAAATCAAGAAGCTTATGGCATAGTACATGATAATAAAATCATTGCGGTTATAGCAGTATCCAAAGAAGAATGGAATAATCGTTTGAGAATAAACAAATTGTTAGTGCACAAGGAGCTTAGAAGACAGAGGATTGGGAAAAAGCTAATAGATATAGCAAAACAACGGGCAAAAGAACTAAACTGTCGTTCTATTATCTTGGAAACACAATCGTGCAATGTAAATGCTATTAATTTTTATTTCTCTCAAGGCTTTTCATTGTTTGGTTTGGATAAAAATTGCTATAGCAATCATGATATCGAAAAAAAAGAAGTAAGACTTGAATTGGGTTATATTATAAAGTGACTTCTTTTATTACCATTATCATATATGGAATAGCAGAGCCAGATAGGTTAGTTGGCGATGGGCTTTAAGCATTAAAGAATAATGTCTACTATGTTTAAATGATGCCAGCGTCGCCATGGCGGAACATATAGCCGGAAGCGAAGCGGAGTTTGTCAAACGTATGAATGAGAGGGCAGCAGGACTTAACATGACAGGAACTCATTTTGAGGACTGCTGCGGACTGACGGAGTCCACCAACCATTATACCACCGCATATGACGTAGCCCTTATGTCCAGGGAGCTGGTGACAAAATATCCCAAGGTTCTGGATTTTTCCTCTATCTGGATGGAAAATATCACCCATAACACGGCAAAGGGGAGCAGTGAGTTCGGCCTTACCAATACAAACAAGCTGCTGCGAAGCTATGACGGCTGTGTGGGCTTAAAGACAGGGAGTACCAGCCTGGCAAAATACTGCGTCTCTGAGGTGGCAAAGAGAAACGGGATCACTCTGATAAGCGTGGTGATGACAGCACCTGACTATAAAGTACGGTTTAAAGATGCTGCAGCGATGCTGAATCTGGGTTTTGGCGCCTGTAACCTTTATGTGGATGAAAACAAAGACAGCCTGCCGAAGGTTCCGGTGAAGGGAGCCATCCAGGATAAGGCTTCTGTATCCTATGAAGGGGATTTCCGTTATCTGGATACAAAAGGGGAGGCTCTTGACAATGTGCAGAAGAAAATCAACCTGAAGAAGAGCACAGATGCCCCGGTGAAGAAAGGCAGCAAAGCCGGGACCGCAGATTATTATCTGAACGGAAAGAAAATAGGCAGTGTGAATCTGCTTTTTCATGAAAAAGTGGAGAAGGCCGGCTACATGGACTATGTGAAAAAAGTATTCAAAATATTTTTCTGAAAAAATAAAATTAGGGTATTGCAGGATAGAAATCTTTGCATTATAATAGCCCGGTAACAAAAAGACGGAGGGTGCCCGCTGGCACCTTCCTTTTTCGTAAAAAAATGACTTGATGGCAGGAAGAAGGCAGAGCCTGCGCCTTTTTGCCTGCCGGCGGACACATTGTTTACAGAGAGAATGAGGAGAGGCATGCAGAAAGATATGACGGCCGGCAGCCCGGCAAAAGCGATTGTAGGATTTACAATTCCGGTATTTATCGGAAATATTTTTCAGCAGTTTTACAGTATGGTGGACACCATCATCGTAGGAAAATTCGTGGGTACCAAAGCACTGGCAGCAGTGGGAAGTGTGGGTACCATTAACTTTTTGATCATAGGCTTTATGCTGGGACTGACCGCGGGATTTACGGTACTGACTGCCCAGAGATACGGTGCGGGAGACATGAAGAATATGAGACGGACCGTGGGGTCGGCAGCCGTGCTGTCCCTGATCGTCACTATTGTCATGACACTGGTCAGTATGCTGGGAATGCATGGGCTGCTGGAATTCATGCACACTCCGGAGGATATTTTCGGTGACGCGTACAGGTATATTATGATCATCTGCGGTGGTATATTTGCCACAGTGCTGTATAATCTGCTGGCAAGTGTCTTGAGGGCGCTGGGAAACAGCCAGGTGCCGCTGTATTTTCTGATCTTGTCGGCACTGCTGAATGTGGTGCTGGACCTGCTGTTTATCATTGTATTTCACTGGGGATCTGCCGGTGCAGCCTATGCCACTGTGATCTCCCAGGGTGTTTCCGGTGTTCTCTGCTTGGTGTATATAGCGAAGAAAATGCCGGAACTGCGGCTTCAGAAGGAGGATTTTCGTCTGTCAGCCCATATTGTGAAAATGCAGGTGGGAATCGGCATCCCCATGGCGCTTCAGTATTCCATCACAGCCACTGGAACCATGATGGTACAGTCTGCGCTGAACATGCTGGGGTCCATGGCGGTGGCAGCCTTTACAGCGGCCAGCAAGGTGGAGCAGATCACCACACAGGCTTATGTGGCTCTGGGAACCACCATGGCAACCTACTGTGCCCAAAACATGGGCGCAGGCAGAATTGACAGGATTCGTATGGGCTTCCGGGCATCTACCTGGATGGGTGTGGTTTACTCCCTGGTGTTTGGACTTCTGACCGCTTTCTTTGGAAAGTACCTGACCTATCTCTTTGTGTCAAGCGATGTGCAGACGCTGATGGGGCAGGTGGATATCTACCTGAAATGCGCCTCCCTGTTTTTCATTGCCCTGAACATTGTAAATGTATACCGAAACGGCATTCAGGGCATGGGATATGGTATACTGCCCATGATGGCAGGCGTGGCAGAGCTTTTAGGCCGCGGTATCGTGGCTCTGGCGGCAGGGCTGAACAGGAGCTACCTGCTTGCCTGCCTGGCAAGTCCGGTTGCCTGGGTATTTGCAGGTGTGCTGCTGCTTTTCATGTACCGTCTGGTTATGAAGCAGCAGGAAAAGATTTTCGGTGGCAGTTTCCAAAAAAGCAGATAGTCTTACTTTTCTTTTTTCTCTTTATGGGGTAAAATAGAGAGAAAAGAGAGAAGAGCAGGGAATATTTGTGAAGAAATTTGTGACGACTACTTACAGGATAATAACAGATAAGATAAAAAGACATCCGCTGAGATTCGTGATGATTAGTGACCTCCACAATGTGGTGTTCGGGGAAAGAAATGAGCCGGTTTTTGAAAAGATCAGGTCTCTTAACCCGGATGCCATACTGATTGCCGGAGATCTGGTGCTGGGAAAAGAAGACGCGTCCCTGAAACCGGCTGCGGCATTTTTAAGCGAGGCCGTTAAACAGGCACCCGTATTGTACGGGCCGGGCAATCACGAGCAGCGGATGAAATTATTTACAGAGAAATACGGCCGCCGATTCTCTGCGTTTGAGAAGAAAATGAAACAGATAGGGGTCTCCTATCTGGAAAATGAGCGTGTCGTTTGGCAGATAAAGGGGGAAACCGTGGCGGTGACCGGGCTGGATCTGCCGTATGAATATTATAACAGAGGGCCTCAGAAGGGACCGGGAAGAAAAGAACTGGAAGGTCTGATCGGAAGGCCCGACAAAGATGTATATGAGATCCTGCTTGCCCATACACCCAGGTTTGGGGATGACTATTTTGCATGGGGGGCGGATTTGATCCTGTCCGGGCATTACCATGGGGGAATCATGCGGCTTCCGTTTTTAGGCAGTGTTATCAGCCCTGATTTCCGTCTGTTTCCCCGTTATGCTTACGGGGAATACAGAAAGAAGGACAGGACGCCTGCAAAAAGGGCGGGAAGAAGACAAAGAGTAACAGGAAATGAACAGATTATGATTACAGGTGCGGGACTGGGTGAGCACACACTGCCTCTTCGGATCAACAATCCGAGAGAGCTGGTGGTGTTGGAATGTCTGCCGAAAGAGGTGTGAGATGGAAGAGAAAAACTGTATGGCAAAAATACGTGAAAATGTGGGGAAGGTGATTGTGGGAAAAGAAAAGGTGCTGGAGCTTCTTCTCACTGCCCTGACTGCCGGAGGCCATGTCCTTTTGGAGGATGTACCCGGAACAGGCAAGACGATGATGGCGAAATCCCTGGCCCGCTCCATGGACGGGAAATTCTCCCGCATTCAGTTTACGCCGGATCTGCTGCCCTCTGATGTGACGGGACTGAACTATTATAACCAGAAGGCAGGGGAGTTTCTATTCAAAGAAGGACCTGCTTTCTGCAACATTCTGCTGGCTGATGAGATCAACCGTGCCACGCCGAGGACTCAGTCAAGCCTTCTGGAGTGTATGGAGGAGCACCAGATCACCATCGACGGGGAAACAAGGACGCTTCAGGAGCCTTTCTTTGTCATTGCCACTCAGAATCCGGTGGAGACCACAGGCACATTTCCGCTTCCGGAAGCGCAGATGGACCGTTTTTTTATGCGCCTTTCCATGGGGCTGCCGGACAAGGAGGAGGAGCTGGCGATCCTGAACCGTTTTGAGGACAGACAGCCTCTTTGGGAGCTTTCCTGTGTGTGTACAAAGGAAGAACTTCTAAATGCAAGAGAGGCGTACAAAAAGGTATATGTACACCCGGATCTGAAGTCCTATCTGGTGGAAGTGGTGCAGGCCACCCGAACAGCAGGAGATGTGATCGCAGGTGTAAGTCCAAGGGGTACCCTGGCTCTTTTTAACGGCGCGAAGGCTTATGCCTATGTAAAGGGCAGGGATTATGTGGTGCCGGAGGATATAAAAACCGTGGCGGTTCCCATTCTGGCCCACAGAATGCTCATGACCTCCGGATACGGACAGGAGGAGAGCGGCAGCCAGGCAATTCAGCGGATCCTGAATCAGGTCCCTGCCCATGTCCGGCTTTGACAAGGTCTTACAAAGAATTGGGCATCTGCTGGTACGTCTGCTTCGGAGACTTCTGGCAGGTCTTGGCGGGGCGGAGGAGCTGATCCAGGAGGAGCCGGAGATGGCGGAACAGATGCCGTTTCTTCCGGGAGAATTTAAGGAGGCTTCCCCTTTCTGGCAGGCACTTTTTCAAATACTGGAAAAAGTGTTTGTTTTACTGTTTCTGGCAGCAGTCGTTTATCTTGTCTGCCGTATCCTTTATGATTTATATAAAAAATACCATGAAACCGTTCTTACGGACGGGGACCGCGTGGAGTTTCTTTCCCCCGTGAAGGGAGACCGGAAAGAGGGATTGAAAAAGAGAAAGAGAAGCGGCAGCCTTTTCTCAGCCCGCTCCGCAAATGAGATGATCCGCAGATATTATAAAAAGAAGATAGAGAGTACTGCAAAAAAGACGATCCCTGTGTCATTGGCCCCGGAAGAGATTGAGGAGACAGCAGGGCTGTCGGGTGCCGAGGGGATGGAAGAGTTCCATGAGATATATGAGAAGGCAAGATATGGGAAAGAAAAATGCGGACAGGATGAGGTTGGAAGGATGAAAGGAATATTCTGGACTTTTTACTGAAAATAGTGTAGAATGTCGTAAGCGGTATGCCCGATACCATGGAAAGGATGAGAACATATGGGAATCCCGGTAAAGCTTCCGGTGTTTGAGGGGCCTTTAGACCTGCTTTTGCACCTGATCGAGAAGAATAAAGTAAATATTTACGACATTCCCATTGTGGAGATAACGGATCAGTACATGGAGTATATTCACCAGATGGAGAGGGAAGATCTGAATATCATGAGCGAGTTCATGGTCATGGCGGCAACCCTCATTTCTATCAAATGCAGGATGCTTCTCCCCAAAGAAGTCAATGAGGACGGTGAGGAAGAAGATCCCAGAGACGAACTGGTGCGTCAGCTTCTGGAGTATAAGATGTATAAATATATGTCCTATGAACTCAGGGACCGGATGGCAGAAGCGGCAAAAAGTATCTACAAGCTCCCCACCCTTCCAAGGGAAGTGGAGGACTACAGGGAGCCTGTGGATACCAGCGAGCTTCTGGACGGGCTGACACTGGGACGTCTTCACAAGATCTTCCAGGATGTATTGAAACGCCAGGAGGATAAAAAGGACCCCATCCGAAGCAATTTCGGCAAGATTGAGCAGGAGGAGGTCAGTCTTCCGGAGAAAATGACCGACGTGGAGGAGTACGCCAGAAGACATCGGCGCTTCAGCTTTCGTGACCTTCTGGGAAAACAGGCCAGCAAATTCCAGGTGGTGGTTACATTTCTGGCGATCCTGGAGCTGATGAAGACAGGAAAGATATCTATCAGGCAGGAGCATATTTTTGACGATATTCAGATTGAGAGCAAGGAGGCAGGGGACCCGTATGGAAATTGAACATCTGGAAGGCGCTGTTGAGGCGCTTTTGTTTGCTATGGGGGAATCCGTAGAGGTTTCCGCCATTGCCAAGGCTATAGGACATGATACGGAAACCACCAGAAAGATCATTCGGAATATGATGCTGAAATATAATGCCGGGGACCGGGGAATCAAGATCATAGAGCTGGAAAACGCATATCAGATGTGCACAAAGGAAGAGTATTATGACTATCTGGTCAAGCTTGCCCTGCAGCCGAAAAAGGCGGTGCTGACAGACGTTATGCTGGAGACACTCTCCATCATTGCCTATAAACAGCCAGTCACAAAACTTGAAATAGAGAAGATCCGCGGTGTCAAGTCAGACCATGCGGTGAACAAGCTCATGGAATATAATCTGGTACAGGAGGTCGGCCGTCTGGACGCACCGGGAAGGCCGCTGCTCTTTGGAACCACGGAGGAGTTTTTAAGAAACTTCGGGGTTCAGGGGCTGGATGAGCTGCCGGAGCTGGACCCGGTACAGATAGAAGATTTCAAGGCAGAGGCAGAAGAAGAAATTCAGCTTAAGCTGGATGTATAAACGGGGGAAAGAGACATGCCAACAACTTACACACATGACATTTTCGGCAAGGAGGTATATAAAAGACTTCCTTCTGAGATAAAAGAGGCAATCAGGGAATCCAAAAGTATGTATCTGATCGGCCTGCACGGACCTGATATTTTGTTTTACTATCAGCCTCTGATGAAAAACAGGGTGAGCGGGCTGGGACACCAGGTTCACCAGAGAGAGGCCGCAGAATTTTTCTGCCAGGCTGTTGTAAAATACCAGGAGGAGCCGACTGCGCAGATGTTATCCTATCTGCTGGGATTTGGATGCCACTACATTTTGGACAGCACCTGCCATCCCTATGTACGGCGGTTTGAAAAGGAAACCGGTGCGTCCCACTCAGAGATTGAATCTGAGCTTGACCGGTACTATATGCTGCGTGAGGGAAAGGACCCGTTTACCTACAGACCTGCCGTAAATATCTTCCCCACAATGGAGGGCTGCAGGACCATAAGCAGGGCCTTTGGGAAGATCACAGTGAAGCAGGCGGCAAAAGCGCTTCACGGTATGAGATTTTACACCGGAGCCCTTGTCTGCAGCAGCAGCCTGAAGAGAAAGGGACTGCTGGGAATCATGAAGCTGTTTGGATGCCGGGACACTCTGGGAGGCCATATCATACCGGCAAAGCCGGACAGAAGTTGTGATATGGCAACAGATGTACTGCGTCATCTGTATGATGAGGCACTGGATGAGGCGGTGGAGGCACTTACAAATCTGTACGGCTGCATGGTAAAGGAAGAGCGGCTGTCGCAGCGCTTCGGCAGAAATTTCGGCTGAGAAGAACGGGGGGCATATGAAGGGATTAATTTCCCTGGCGGAGACTGGCTTTTCTGGTGGTACTGGTGATTGCCAAGACCACATACAGTATGAGCCTGATCTTCTATGATTCCATGCTGGCAGATGTGACGGTGGATGAGAGGATGGACATGGTTTCCTCCCACGGCTAGCCGCAGCGCTGCATAACAGAAGAACGGAAACTGTACTGTAACCGGGGCGGACCGGTTTGGTACAGCTTTTTGTTATAATCCTCCCGGGACAGGCATATAATGTATAAGAAATTTTGTGTGCAGGGATGGAAGCATGAAAAAAATTATAAGCTGGATTTTGGTATGCGCAGTGATAACGGGGTGCTTCGTGGTACATAGAGATACCGTCTGGGCAGAGGAAAATGGACAGGGTGTTGGCAGCCTGTACGCCACCTCAGCAGTACTTATGGATGCGGACTCAGGAAGGATACTCTATGAAAAAAACGGGTTTGAGAAAAGGCCCATGGCCAGTACCACTAAGATTATGACCTGTATTCTGGCTCTGGAGAAGGGTAACGCGGAGGATATTGTGACAGCATCCGCCTATGCGGCATCCAGGCCGAAAGTACATCTGGGAGTGACAGAGGGAGAAACCTTCCGCTTTGGAGACCTTCTGTATTCCCTGATGCTGGAGAGCCACAATGATGCGGCTGTGATGATTGCAGAACATCTGGGAGGAAGTGTGGGGGGATTCGCGGATATGATGAACGCCAAGGCTCGGGAACTGGGGTGTGAGGATACTTATTTTATCACACCCAACGGCCTGGATGCAGCTGTCACAGTGGGGGAGGAGCAGAAGGTGCATTCCACAACAGCGGCAGACCTGGCACGTATCATGAAGTATTGTATTAAAGAATCTCCCTGCAGGGAGGAATTTCTCAATGTGACAAGGACGGCCTCCTACAGCTTCTCGGACGCAGAGGGGAAGCGGAGCTTTTCCTGCAGCAACCACAATGCTTTTCTGAACATGATGGAGGGCGCCCTCACCGGAAAAACCGGGTTTACGGCAAATGCCGGTTACTGCTATGTAGGTGCCCTCACCAGGGACGGCAAGACATTCATTGTTGCCCTTCTGGCATGCGGATGGCCGAATAACAAGACCTACAAGTGGAAGGATACCACAAAGCTTATGAATTACGGGCTGGAAAATTACAGTTACCGTTCCTTTTCCGACGCGGCACTTCCCGATATACCGGCAGCCATACCGGTTCAGAACGGACAGAGTGAAACCCTGGGAGATACGGCTCTTACTGAGGTGGAGGCGGAGACAGCTAAGGATTTCGGCATGCTGATGCGCCAGGATGAGGAAATTGAAGTTAGTTATGAGGGAAAAGAGACTTTGAAAGCACCGGTCAAAGCGGGAACGCAGGTGGGAACCATCACTTACCGGGTGGGAGGCCAGATATTTCTCACCTGTCCGGTGAAGATCAGGCAGTCTGTCAAGAAGATAGATTTTCCCTGGTGTCTGGAAAAGACCATGGACAAATGGGCATTCGGCGCAGCGGGCTGATGGCGGGGCTCTTTACAATTTTTGACGTTGTGATAAAATAAAAGAAAAAACAAGGAGGAATCAGAACATGAATGCAGTGATGGAAAATATTTTGACCAGAAGAAGTATCCGGGCATTTCAGAATAAGGAAATTCCACGAGAAGAGCTGGATCAGATCATCCAGGCCGGACTCTATGCACCCAGCGGACAGAACCGTCAGACATGGAAATTTACCGTGGTGACAGACCGGGAGCAGATCGGGAAGCTGGCGGAAGTCATAGGAAGGAAACTGGGAAGAGACGGGTATGACATGTACAGCCCCCAGGTTCTGATCATTCCGTCCAATGAAAAGGAAAATCAGCATTCCATGGAGGACAATGCCTGTGCTCTGGAAAATATGTTTCTGGCGGCTCATTCCTTCGGGATTGGCTCTGTCTGGATCAACCAGATGCGGGATATCTGCGATGAGCCTGAGGTGCGGGAGATGTTAAGGAGCTGGGAGATACCGGATTCCCACAGGGTATTCGGCATGGCTGCCCTTGGATATGCTGCGGCATCAGAGAAAAAAGAAGTGAAAAAAACAGGAGAGGTACATTTTGTGTAACAGCCAGGCAGGTATCCGCATTTTCCGTGCGGACCGTAAGTTACCATATTGTATGACAGGACATTTAGCATGGGACATATAACATCAAAAGACGCATATAAAAATCTGGAAGAAAGAATCAACTGGTTTACCCAGGGAGCGCCGCCTTCGGAGACTTTTTACAAGATCCTCCAGGTGCTCTACACGGAGAAGGAGGCAAAATGGGTGGCACTTCTGCCGGTACGCCCCTTCACTTTGAAAAAGGCTGCCCGTATCTGGGGGACCACGGAGGCAAAGGCGGAAAAAGTGCTGGATCATCTGTGTGAGAAGGCGCTGCTGGTGGATTCCACCTACAGGGGAGTCCGTCGTTTTGTCATGCCGCCGCCCATGGCCGGGTTTATTGAATTTGCCCTGATGAGGACCAGAGGGGATATTGACCAGAAGTATCTCAGCGAACTGTATTATCAGTATATGAATGTGGAGGAGGACTTTGTAAAAGACCTTTTCTATGCCACAGAGACAAAGCTGGGCCGTGTCTACGTGCAGGAACCGGTGCTTACCACGGAAAATACCCTGCATATCCTGGACCATGAGCGGGCCAGCCACATTGTGGAGGAGGCAGAGTACATTGGCCTGGGAACCTGTTACTGCAGACATAAGGCATATCACGCGGGGCATCCCTGTGAGATTGATGCTCCCTGGGATGTATGCCTGACTTTCGGCAATGTGGCCCGCTCCCTGGCAGAGCACGGCGGACATGCCCGGCTTATCTCCAAGGAGGAAGCCATGGACGCTCTGGAACGCTCCTACGATGCGGGACTGGTGCAGATTGGGGAGAATGTCAGAGAGGATCCGGCGTTTATCTGTAACTGCTGCGGATGCTGTTGTGAGGCTCTGCAGGCTGCCAGAAAGTTCTCTCCCATGCAGCCGGTGGCAACCACCAATTATATCCCGTCAGTGGAGGAGAAGACTTGTATCGGATGCGGAAAGTGTGAGAAGGCATGTCCCATTTTTGCCATTTCCATGGAGATGGTCCCGGAGGACGGGAAAAAGAAAAGACGTCCCGTGGTGGATACGGATATCTGCCTGGGCTGCGGTGTGTGCGCATCCAGATGTCCCAACGGTTCCCTGAAGCTGGAGCGGCGTCCGGTACAGGTGATAACGCCTGTGAACAGTACGCACAGGTTTGTGCTTCAGGCCATAGAAAAAGGAACGCTTCAGAACCTCGTATTCGACAATCAGGCATTTGCCAACCACAGAGCCATGGCTGCCGTGTTTGGAGTAATCTTAAATCTGCCTCCGCTGAAACAGGCACTGGCAAGCAAACAGTTTAAGTCTGTATATCTGGATAAACTTTTGTCAAGTGCTGTGAATAAAAGCAGGAATAAAAAATAAACGGAAAAAGGATCTTTCGCTATCTTGCGCTGCATAAGGCCGCGGTGGATAGAAAACGGAAGATTCTTTTTTTGATATATCAAACAACGAAGGCAAAATGTGAAAAAAGTGTGAAATTAGCACTCAAAACTTGACAGTGCTAATAATACGTGCTATATTACAATTAGAACAAGGGAAAAGAAAGAATCCCCTGCCAAATGTAACAATTCATTGATTGATATATAAGAAAGGAGAATGACTTATGAGAATGATGCCCAGTATTTTTGGAGAAGATTTATTTGATGAATGGATGGATTTTCCTTTTGAGAAGGAGTTCTTCGGAAGGAAGAATCCGCTGTACGGAAAGAATGAGAAGAATCTGATGAAGACCGACGTAAAAGAGACGGAAGATTCCTTTGAAATTGACATTGACCTGCCGGGCTTCAAGAAAGAGAATGTAACGGCCAGACTGGAGAACGGATATCTCACCATCCAGGCATCCAAAGGACTTGACAAGGATAAAGAGGATAAGGAAGGAAAATATATCCGCAGAGAGCGCTACGCGGGAAGCTGCTCCAGAAGCTTCTATATCGGCGAAGGCGTTACCCAGGATGAGATTCGGGCCAGATTTGAGGACGGAATCCTTCGTCTCACGGTACCTAAGAAAGACAAAAAACAGGTAGAAGAAAATAAATATATCTCCATTGAAGGATAAGCTTCTTTGTTACCCCCTCCTTTGAGGACCGCCGCTTCATCTGTAAGCGGCGGTCCTTTTTGGCTTGCCGGGAGACAGACAGCAGCAGTTTACAAGATCTGTCTCTCTGTGCTATGGTAAGAGAAAAAACAGGAGATATTTTAGGATGAAGACAGTTATCATGAATTTTTCCGGTGTGTACCCGGAGGAAGATTTTTATAGACAGAAGGCCGGTGATTATGAGATGGTGGATTTTACCCATGCGGAAGGGGTCAATTGTTACTGTACCTCCGAGGCGGAACAGGAGATAAAGGAAAGGATTCGGGTATATGGCCCCTGCGGCATCCATTTTCTGGATTCCGGCAATTATCACTATTTGTCAAAATTTTGGATGGAGATGATTGACACTCCTTTTTCCCTTCTTCTTTTTGACAATCACACAGACATGCAGGAATCCGCATTCTTTGGCCTTCTGTCCTGCGGAAGCTGGGTGAGAGAAGCTATGCTGTCCAATCCCCTGCTGAAAAGTGTGTGTATCATAGGGCCAAAGGAGGCAGATTTTCAAAGGGATATGCCGTCAAAACAGGTGACCTGGGTATCTGCCGAGGATCTGCAGGAGGGCAGACTACAGAAGTTCAGAGAATTTTTGGAGGGGGAATCCTGTCCCTTATATCTCTCTGTGGACAAGGATATTCTCCGGGGCAGGGATGCAGTCACAAACTGGGACCAGGGGGAGATGAAACTGGACTGCCTTCTGGGCCTGATCGAGGAGGCGGCGGCAAGGAAATGTATCGGAGGGGACATCTGTGGGGAAAATCCACCCGAGAGTGGTTTCTGTGAAAATAGGGAATTACGCATAAACAGTCAGACAAATGAAAGATTAAAAGAGGTAATGGCTAAAGTGATGGTAAATTATACCAATAATAGTAATTCTTATCAGAAAGATTGACACGGGGAATTGTGCAAGCCTTTGAGGACAGGTTTCAGGTGGAAATCCCTGTGCGGGATGAATGGCAGTTGTCCCAGGAGCAGGATGTAATAGAATACATGCAGAAAAAGGCAATGCATAAAAAACAGGTGTAAATTTCCCGGAATTATGGTAAACTGTTATAAGTGAAAACCGAGAAGAGGTGTAAAAGAATGAAAAAAATAGGTTTTATCGGTGTGGGAGTCATGGGTAAATCCATGGTCCGCAACCTGATGAAAGCAGGGTACGAACTGTCTATCTATACGAGAACCAAAGAGAAGGTGCTGGATATCATCGAAGAGGGCGCCGTATGGTGTGATACCGTAGCACAGTGCGTCAGAGACAGGGAGGCTGTCATCACCATGGTTGGTTATCCCGAAGACGTATGGGAGGTCTATTTTGGCGAGGCCGGAATCATAGCAAATGCCAGACCAGGAACCTATGTCATTGATATGACCACCACCAGCCCGAAGCTTTCTGTGGAGATTTATGAAAGAGCAAGGGATGCAGGGATTTACGCTGTGGATGCTCCGGTATCCGGCGGGGATGTGGGTGCAAGGCATGGCACCTTATCTATTATGGCCGGCGGGGATGAGGAAGCGTTTGAAGCCTGCCTGGAGCTGTTCAAATCCATGGGCAAGACTATTATCTACGAGGGAAAAGCAGGCAACGGACAGCACACAAAAGCTGCCAACCAGATTGCGCTTGGCGGCGTGATCGCAGGTGTGTGTGAGGCCATCACCTATGCCCGCGCCGCAGGCCTTGATGTACAGACTATGCTGGACAGTATCAGCCAGGGCGCAGCGGGAAGCTGGCAGATGAATAATATGGCACCCCGCATGATCAAAGAGGACTATGACCCGGGATTTTTCATCAAACATTACATCAAGGATATGAAGATCGCCCTGGAGGAGTCAGACGCCAGAAAGCTGACACTCCCTATTCTCATGGAAGTGCTGGATATGTACAAGAAGCTGGATGAAAAAGGATTGGGTGACCTGGGCACCCAGGCTCTGATAAAATATTATGAAGAACAGTAGCAGGGAACAGGATGAGAAGTTCCTGTCAAGCGGGCAGGAGAACATTCGCCTTGCAATTGCTCTGGAGCGTTTTTTTGAACTATGCCCTGAGGACGGCCTTTTATATGAGCGCTACAGGGAATATCTGAAGAAGCGTTTCCGTCCTGCCATGGAAAAACTGATGAAAGTTAGGGAGACAGAGAAAGTAAAAGTTCTTTTTGGTTTGGATACAGTGACACCGGTGCAGATGGATGAACTTCTGGCACTGGCGCAGAAGTATGGAAGTACGGAAAGTGTTTTATGGCTTCTGTCAAAAAAAGAGGAGCAGTTCGGATTTGGCGGAAAGGATATGGAATTATGAGACAGGCAGAGGAAATTACACAGGAAATCTGGGCATTGGCCAAGCAGGAAATTTCCTGCGCCTGTCCTTTTTTTGTGCTGGCATGCAGTTATCTGAAAACGGCAGCAGATGAAACATGTGCCTGTACCTGTACAGACGGCAGGGTGCTCCATTATTCTCCCAAAGCTGTTCTGGCTGATTTTGCAGAAAAGGGCAGGAAATACATAAACAGAGTGTATCTGCACAGCCTGTTCCACTGCCTCTACCTGCACCCCGCAGACCGTGAGGAACGGGATGAGGAGCTGTGGAATCTGGCCTGTGACATAGTGGCAGAATATACGGTGGATTGCCTTGGCCTGCCCTTCCTTACCGGAGAATCCGGAAAAGAAAAAACGGAAGTTTACCGCCTGTTCTGGAAGGAAAAAAAATCCAGGACCGCAGCACAGATTTATGACATGCTGCGGGAGGGGGAGTTTGGAAAGAGCTGTACAGATGCCTGGAGAAGTCTGTTTTTTACGGACGGGCACAGTCTCTGGAAAATGCTTTCCGAGGGAGAGTTTGCCGGTATCCGGGATGTATGGGAAAAGGCAGCGGCATATACCAGCAGGGATGCGGGAAATGCCGGTAAGAGGGCAGGAAGTGAAAAAGGGAATAGGCAGGAATGGTATGAGCTGCAGCAAAAAAGAAGGTATGATTACCGGAAATTTCTGCGGCGTTTTGCTGTGCAGAGAGAGGAAGTCCAGCTCGATATGGAAAGTTTTGATTATATTTCCTATTGCCTTGGACTGTCTATGTATGGTAACATGCCACTGGTGGAGCCTCTGGAATATACAGAGGCCTGCAAGCTTGAGGAAATCGTCATAGCCATTGATACATCCAGCTCCTGTTCCCGGGAAATAGTACAGCGTTTTTTGGAAGAGACGTATTCCATGCTCAGTGAGAGAGAAAATTTTTTTAGGAAAATGAATGTCCACGTCATACAGTGTGACTGCTACATCCAGGAGGATGTGACCCTGTGCTGCGAGGAGGACTGGCGGGCTTATATGAAGCAGATCCGAATCCAGGGAAGGGGCGGCACGGATTTCCGCCCGGTATTTACTTATGTGGACAGGCTGATCAGAGAGAAAAAGATCAGAAATTTAAAAGGGCTTCTGTATTTTACGGACGGGGACGGCATCTATCCCTCCGGGAAGCCGGACTATGAGACAGCATTTATTTTTATAAAGGAGCCTCCGGGAAATGTGAAAATCCCCCCGTGGGCTATCCGTCTGTATTTGGATGAGAGAAAGGCAGGATCAGGAGTATGAATATCGGGCAGGCAAAACAGGAAATAGAAAATACCGTGCGGGCCTACACAAAAAAGAAGGCTGACGGAACTTACGCCATACCGGCTGTGCACCAGCGTCCGGTGCTTTTGATCGGTCCTCCGGGAATCGGCAAGACAGCTATAATGGAACAGGCTGCAGAAAGCCTGCAGATCGGTCTTGTGGCCTACACCATTACCCACCATACAAGGCAGAGTGCCATCGGACTGCCGGTCATTGAAAAAAGGCAGTTTGACGGAAAAGAATATACGGTGACAGAATATACCATGAGTGAAATCGTGGCGTCTGTTTACCGGTGCATGGAGCGGACGGGGTGCAGAGAGGGCATCTTGTTTATTGACGAGATCAACTGTGTCTCAGAAACGCTTGCGCCCACCATGCTCCAGTTTCTTCAGTGCAAGACTTTTGGGAGCCATAAGATACCGGAGGGCTGGGTCATAGTGGCAGCGGGAAATCCTCCTGAGTACAACAAATCCGTAAGGGAATTTGACATGGTCACCCTGGACAGGGTCAAGCGGATCGAGGTGACAGAGGATTACGGCGTATGGAAATGCTATGCCAGAGAGCATGGGATACATGCATCCGTTCCCGCATACCTGGATGTGCGGAGGGAGAATTTCTACCGCACCGAGGCAAATGCGGAGGGACATTATTTTGTCACGGCCAGGGGCTGGGAGGATCTATCGCGGATGATGTATGTGTATGAGGAGCTTGGGATTCCTGTCACAGACGAGTTCGTGTTCCAATATATCCAGCAGCCGGAAGTGGCAAAGGATTTTACGGGATTTTACGGACTCTGCAGAAAATATCAGGAAGATTATGCGTTTTCTTTGCTTTTGGACGGGACTATGGATGATGCTGTGGTAAAGGAGAAAGAGGAACGGCTGAAAAGATCCGGTTATGATGAACGTATGGCGGTGATCAGTCTTCTTTTGGGAGCCGTGCACACAGCGCTTGCCCGGTATGCTGCCGGTGAACGGGAGATAAAGGCCCTTTATGAGGAAGCCCGCAGACTGAAGAACGGTCTGGATGTCCAGGAGCCGGAAGAGGCGGCCCGGATGCTGGATCATGAAATGGAAAAGCGGCAGCGCGCACTGGAGATAAAAAAGGAAGCGGGACTGTACCGGGAGGATGAAGCGTATCTTGCCCGGTATGTGACAGACTGGGTAAGGCGTTATCTGTATGAGTGGAAAAAGGTGAGCAGCCGGCAGGAATGCACGGCCTCCTCTGTATTAAAAGAGATGTTTGAACAGGAAAAGAAAAAACTGGATGATGCAAGAGCAGATGTGCAGCGGCTTTTGGAGCGGGCTTTTGCCTTTGCCGGTGAGGCTTTTTCAGGCGGACAGGAGATGGCTGTGTTCACAGAGGAGATTTCCAGGGATGAGACAGTGATGAAGTTCATCTTGGAAAATGGCTGTAAGGCGTACCGGGAAGCAGGGGAGATCCTGCAGACAGAGAAGAGGGAGCGTGAACTGAAGGAGGAAATCCGGCAGTTGTCGGATTGTCTTCAGACAGGAGAAAACATTTTGTGATTTCATAAATATCCAAAAAAAGAAGATACTAAGTAACAATGCATTACCGTAAAGACGGACGGGCAAAGAACTGGAAAGGACAAAACAATATGCTGAATAATATTTTGACTAGTGTTAACGATTTTATGTACACCTACCCGTTATTGATACTGCTTGTGGGTGCCGGCGTGTATTTTACCGTGCGGACCCGCTTTGTACAGGGACGCCTGCTTGGCGAGGCTTTTCGCGTGCTGCTTGAAAAAGCGGAGGTGAAGGACGGCAAAAAACAGGTATCCTCTTTTCAGGCACTGATGATATCCACTGCCTCCAGAGTGGGAACCGGCAACATTGCCGGAATTGCCACAGCCATTGCTGCCGGAGGCCCCGGCGCTGTGTTCTGGATGTGGGTGATGGCTGTGATTGGCAGTGCATCCGCCTTTATTGAGAGTACCCTGGCACAGGTGTACAAGGTGAAAGATGGAAAAGACTTCAGAGGCGGACCTTCTTATTACATGGAGAAGGCGCTTGGGAAGAGATATCTCGGAATTATATTTTCGGTACTGCTGATTATCTGTTTTGCCTACGGGTTTAATGGGCTGCAGTCTTTTAATATGTCCTCTTCCCTAGAATATTATATTCCGGGGTATGCGGACAGTGTTTATCCGGCTGTTATAGGCGCCGTGCTGGCGGCAGCTACGGCTTTTGTTATTTTCGGCGGGGTCCACAGGATCGGATTTATCACTTCTGTGATCGTGCCGGTGATGGCGGGCGGCTACCTGCTCATGGGGCTTGCCACCATGGTGATGAATGCGGGAAGGATTCCTGAAGTCTTTGCGCTGATCTTCAGGGAAGCCTTTGACGGACGGGCGATTTTCGGAGGGTTTGCGGGCAGCGCTGTGGTGATTGGGATCAAGAGGGGGCTTTTTTCCAATGAGGCCGGTATGGGAAGTGCGCCAAATGCCTCTGCCAGCGCGGCGGTGAGCCATCCGGCAAAACAGGGGCTGGTGCAGGTGCTCTCCGTGTTTATTGATACGCTGCTTATCTGTTCCGCCACTGCCATGATGCTGCTGCTTTCCGGTGTGGAAGGAAAGTCAGGGGTTTTGGATGGGATTCCCTATGTGCAGCAGGCTATTTCCGCAAATGTGGGAACGTGGGGGATTCATTTTATCACGTTTTCCATTTTTACGTTTGCGTTTTCCAGTCTGGTGGGGAATTATTATTATGCGGAGTCGAATATTAAGTTTATCAAGGATGATAAGAGGCTTTTGTTTGTGTTCCGGGTGAGTTGTCTGCTGGCAGTGTTTTTGGGGGCGCAGGCGGATTTTTCAGTGATCTGGAATGTGGCGGATATTACTATGGGGGGAATGGCTGTGCTGAATATTGTGGTGATACTGCTGCTTGGGGGGACGGCTGTTAAGGTGCTTCGGGATTATGAGGAGCAGAAGAAGAGAGGGGTTGAGCCGGTTTTCAGGGCTGAGGAATTGGGGATTGGGAATACGGAGTGTTGGGGGGAGGAGGGACTTTAAAATAGGGTGGCGGATGTGGCTGATGCCGGACGCCGGACCTGGCCGCAGGTTTCCCTGTACGGACGAGAGCAGAGAACTTTCAAGCTAACACGTAAGCCGCACTAAGTTCATCGCCTTAGGGCTCTTCACTAAGTGCTTGCTAACGTGTGGATCTTGAAAGATTCTCTAAACGCTCTGAAACGTCCGTACAGGGAAACCTGCGGCCAGGTCCGGCTGTTTTTTTACTTTATAGGGTGCGCCCAGCAAAGGGGTTGAATTCCGGTGGGTGAAAGTCCCACGCTGTAAGGTATGAGCCGTACCGCAGCAAGCTAGTCTTGGGTGGACAGTAGAGATGCTGGCTGCTAAGCGTAGACAGTGAAGTTACAGGCATAATCGTATATAGCCTCGATATCAAAATGAAATTGGGAAGGAAGAGGTGCTCCTATTCATTGAAAGCAACACGGCTGTAAACGAAAATGGCGAGAATATCACAGCTATCAAGCGAAAATGCAGACATGGTGTTCACGTCCATAGGACATTTAATCAATAAGGAATTATTAAGAGAGTGTCACAAGGACATGGACGGAAAGAAAGCGGTAGGAATTGATGGGATAACCAAAGAGGAATACGAAGCAGAATTGGAAGAAAATCTAGAAAAGCGACTGAAACAGAAGGCATATAAGCCAAAACCAGCAAGAAGAGTGGAAATACCGAAAGAAAACGGGAAAACACGTCCACTTAGTGTCTATTGCTATGAGGATAAGCTGGTACAGGAAGCGCTGCGTAGAATACTGGAAGCAGTATATGAACCACATTTCAATGACGAAATGATGGGGATCCGCCCAGGACGAGGAGGCCACAAGGCGCTAAGAAAGCTCAATGCCATGATGGAAAAAGAGAAAACAAACTGGGTATTGGACGCAGATATAAAAGGGTTCTTCGACCATCTTGACCATGAATGGATAACGAAGTTCATAGAATCACGAATCAAAGACCCCAACATTACCAGACTGGTACGGAGAATGCTAAAAGCAGGAATAATGAAAGACTTCCAGTATGAAGAAACAGAAGAAGAATCAGGACAAGGGTCGGTCTGTTCTCCAATTATAGCAAATATCTATATACACTACGTGTTGGTATGGTGGTTTAAGGAGAAGGTGAAGCCCCATATGAAGGGGTATGCCGGAATCGTAGTATATGCGGACGACTTTGTGGCAAGTTTTAATGCAAGTCAGATGCGGAAGTATTCTATGAACATCTGAAACGCAGAATGAAGCACTTTGGACTGGAACTGGAGGAAAGCGAAACGAGGTTGATAGAATTCGGTCGATTTGCTGAAAGTAACCGGAAAGCCCGTGGAGACGGAAGACCGGAAACATTCATATTCCTTGGGTTCACGCATTACTGTTCCCCCAGCAAGACAGGACGGTTCAGGGTGAAGAGGAAAACCAATAAGAAGAAACTTGCAAAGAAAAGCAAAGAAATCAATGCACTGATAAGGGACATGAGGAATCTGCCAATAAAGAAGATGGTGAAGAAACTGAATGAGATTCTGGTTGGTTACTATCATTATTATGGAATCACTGACAATTCAGTAAGCCTGAACTCGTTCTATAATGGAGTGCGATACAGGCTGTACTACTGGTTAAACAGAAGGAGCCAGAGGAAAAGTTATACGAAGACAGGGTATAAAGAACTGATGAAACAGTTTCCGCTAGCTCTGCCACGGATATATGTCAGGATATACGGATAGCAGTAGATGTATAAGCTTTACAGGAAGCCGAATGCGGGAAAACTGCACGTTCGGTTATCTACTTACCAAAGTGCGATTTTGGAATGCTAAAAAAGAACAAGAGTTCGACGAATATACATTCGATAAACTCTTGCTGGGATGAGAGTGTGAAACTTTTTCTGTAAAATAGGATTTATAAGGTTCTTCTATGATAAAATAAAAATCATAGGAGGGCCTTTTATTATGGCAAGACAAAAGAAACCAGTACACAGAGTACAAATGACGGAAGGAAAGCGCAGCATTATCCATCAGCTTTTGGAAGAATACGATATTCAGACTGCTGAAGACATTCAGGATGCCCTGAAAGATCTTCTTGGCGGAACCATCAAGGAAATGATGGAGGCTGAGCTGGATGATCACCTGGGATATCAAAAATCGGAACGCTCAGACAATGATGATTACCGGAACGGTTACAAACGAAAACGGGTCAACAGTAGTTACGGTTCCATGGAAATCGATGTGCCGCAAGACCGAAAATCTACCTTTGAACCACAGGTGGTCAAAAAACGCCAGAAAGACATTTCTGATATTGACCAGAAGATCATTTCCATGTATGCGAAGGGAATGACTACCCGGCAGATATCTGAAACTATTGAAGATATCTACGGATTTGAGACCTCGGAAGGATTTATTTCTGATGTTACAGACAAGATCCTTCCTCAGATCGAAGACTGGCAGAACCGTCCTCTGGATAATGTCTATCCCATCCTTTACATTGACGCCATCCACTATTCTGTCCGTGACAATGGTGTGATCCGCAAGCTTGCCGCCTATGTCATCCTTGGGATCAATACAGAAGGAAAGAAAGAGGTACTGACAATCCATGTGGGAGAGAATGAAAGTTCAAAATACTGGCTGTCTGTTTTAAATGAACTGAAGAACCGGGGGGTAAAAGACATCCTCATCATCTGTGCGGACGGCCTTACGGGAATAAAGGAAGCCATTGCTGCCGCATTCCCCAAAACAGAATATCAGAGATGCATTGTCCATCAGGTAAGAAACACATTAAAATATGTTCCAGATAAAGACAGGAAGGCATTTGCCGCAGATCTAAAGACCATCTACCAGGCAGCTGATGAAAAAAAGGCGCTGGCAGCACTTGACCGGGTAACAGAAAAATGGACGCCAAAATATCCGAATTCCATGAAGCGCTGGAAGGATAACTGGGATGCCATATCCCCAATTTTCAAGTTTTCAGCAACGGTCAGGAAGGTCATATATACGACAAATGCCATTGAATCGCTGAATTCCACTTATCGAAAGCTGAACCGCCAGAGAAGCGTATTTCCAAGCGACACAGCGTTGCTCAAAGCGTTATATTTAGCAACCTTTGAGGCCACAAAGAAATGGACCACAACCATCCGGAACTGGGCTCAGGTGTATGGAGAATTAAGTATCATGTACGAAGGACGGCTTCCGGAGTGATCGAACATGAGCGAATAACAGGCGGATTTACCGCCTGCTGTTGACATGCCTTTTTGTAACTGTTATATATAAAGTAAGGGTGAAAAGCCTATTCTTAAGACTTTTCACCACTCATTATCATAGAAGAATCTTATTTACAGACTTTTCTTCATAGTCTCGCTGGGACATAACAATAGGACGACACAGCTTAGAAGATATAAAAACCTTCAACGCCAGCCTCGTCTTCCAATAAGTCATCCTCATTCAAGAAATAATCCATGTAAAAAAGTGCCTTCGGCACTTTTTTATCCCTTCCCAATCTTAGCTACTAAAGAGTTATAGCATCTTTAGTAGTTATAAAACAACCTACTTCCCTATTTACTACATTATTACTTTATTCTTTTCTTGGATATGGCAGATTTAAATCTGTTAATCCAACTATATAGTCAATACTCACATTATAGAATTTGGCTAAACTTAATAAATAGTCAACCGGGATTTGTCGAGTTCCTTTTTCATATCTTCGATATACTTCTCGTTGGCATCCTAAATAATTTGCTACATCTTCCTGTGTTTTATCATTATCAATTCTTAAATCTTCTAAACGTTTAAAATACATATATTTACCTCTTAATTTATGGTATCATATAGTTATTTTTATGATAAAGTTTGCTACCATATGGTTGCATTACGGAGGAATACATGATATTATATTGCTGTACCCTGAAATACGGCTAAAGGTAACTAAAAAAGCTATGTAAGTGGTGTGTTTTCAAGGGTTTTCTTATTTAGTAGCCATTTCAAATAGTCGCTAAATACAATCACCGGAATATGGCGAAAATAAAGCACTCTTGCAGATGTTTAGTGACTATTTTACGGATTTCGGGTTGTATATAAAAAATAATTCTGGTTTCTGGGAGGTGAATCTAATATGAAAAAAGAAATAACAACAGTAGTATTATTTTAGGATAAACGTATCAAATGGTATTGACTTTTTAGGTTGACTTGTTCCGATAACATTTCATTTAATCAAATGTATTACATATTATTGAAAATAAGCCATTTTTAACCAATATGAAACAGAATTCACTACTTTTAGCCAACAGCATCTATGTATCCGGTTAAATTCTAGCTGCAAATTATCAGATAATTTTTGCTCGATGTCTTAAATTATCATAGTTCTTTGTGCGATTAGACTGATGCGTTTATCCTAAGTATTATTTCTCTTGCTAATGATTTTTATTAGTTTTAATATTGTTGGGTGTGGAAATAAAAACAAGATTGAGGAGATATATCAAGGTACATCGGATTCATTACTAAGAATTAACAAAGATGGAAGCTGTAATTATACCGAGAGAGATAAAACTGGTACAGGGGATGGTACATGGGAAAAGAGTGATAAGAATA
>PPYE01432822.1_pt1 | contig 27585 bp, 32 predicted proteins | sample 1559881 | NCBI WGS metagenome assembly PPYE01 (sample SAMN08240022, study PRJNA423297) | Human gut metagenome, whole genome shotgun sequencing project. | reverse complement strand
TCTCTTCACTAAAGTATTTTTTATCCACCCCCAGTTGAACTGGGGGATTTTATCATGCCTATTCGGCGCCATAAAAACACGCCGCAAGCAAAAGGCTTGCGGCGCGATGGAGCTGGCAACAGGAATCGAACCTGCAACCTGCTGATTACAAATTGTGCCTCCATGCTTTTGTACCGTTTCGTGTCGTTCATTATACAACAGTATACCGCTATTTTTCGTTTGCTTTCGTTTCGCAATGTGGCGCAGTGTTTCGCAAAGAACTTGACCAAAAGTTGACCGCGATGGCAGGATAACAAAAGAACCCCCGGCGGGTTGTGTCCGATGTTGGCACATTCCCGCCGGGGGATTTTTCAGCCTGTTTCTGTTTGCAGGATGCGGGAGAATGCTTCCCCCAGGGCATCGGCAGCCCTAGCATCGGAGGAGCGAATGAACCCGGCATAGATGTTCGTGGTGGTGCTGACCTGGGCATGGCCCAGACGCCCGGCCACCGTCGTGACCGGCACATGGGCGGCGATCAGCAGCGCAGCGTTAGAATGGCGCAGGCTATGGAACCGCACCGGCGGCAGATCATGCTCCCGCAGGAAGCGCGGGAACCAGCTTGTCACACTGTTGGGGTCTATGGGCTGACCGTCCCACTTGGTAAACAACAGGTCGTTGTCTACTGTCTTTCCCAAAATGCGCACCCTGCGTGTCCACTTGGAACCGATGCGCAGCCGCTCCCGTAACTGCCATTGTTGATAGTCCCGCAAGAGCTGCACCGCGTTTTCGTCCAGCTTTATGACGCGGCAGCTTTTCTTTGTTTTGGGTGTGGAAAACAGCAGCCCCTTGCCCTCCACCGGCTCCAACGTCCGATTGACGGCCAGCAGCCCGGCGGGCAGGTCAATGTCAGACCACCGCAGGCCGCACAGTTCACCCCGGCGGCATCCAGTGAACAAAGCAAGCTGTACAAGCACGCTGTATTGCGTGGGGGCATCCGGCAGAGCCGCCAGCAGTTTGGCAATGCCGGATTCATCCAGGTATTGCACCTCCGGGGTCTCCACTTTTGGCGGATCCACACGGGCGCATGGGTTGTCCTGCAGCAGTTGCCACCGCACCGCTGTATTAAACACGCTGGACAGCAGCCGGTGATAATGCCGGGCGCTGTTGCCGGACAGCTTTTCATCCTTTGACACGTTTTCAAAGGCTTTGGAGAACGGCGCTCCAGCAGCCTGCGCGAGCTTTTGAGCCGTTTGTAGACTGGTGCACTCCCCTGCCCATATCCGCGCGGCGGTGCGCTCTGCGACGCCCGCAGCGTCCACCAGGGCCTTGCGCTTGCCCTTTGGGTACATCGCCACAAAGCCCCGCTTTGCCTGGTATTTGCCATCCAGGCGGATGCCGGGCTTTTGCAGTTGGGCATAAAACTGCATGATATGGCCCGGGCGCAGCTTGCTCAACTTGATATGCCCCAGGGCGGCAGAGATGCGTGGCACCAACTTTCGGTAGTCGCTGACCGTGTGGGGTTTCAGCTGCGGCTCTGCGTATTCCTTGAACCACTTTGCAAGAAGTTCGTCCACCGTCATGGAATCGGGTACAAGCCCGCCCTGCTGCACCTGGCGTTCAAAATCCATTGCCGCCTTCTGCACGGCCTTTTCGATCTGCCGGGCCGTCATTCCTTCCGCCGGGCAATAGGTGGTGCTTTTTACTATCTGCTTGCCGTCCTGGTCCTCACCGGCATAAACCCGGATGCGGTAGGTGGTTTTGCCGTCTTTATTGGTCCGTTTCTGGATGTTCGCCATTTTGGACACCCCCGTTTTTTTCGTCTTGCAAAATTCTAAACAGTTTTTCCATTAGTTCGTTGTTTTTGTTTTCGTCGAACGTAAAAAAGCCGAGCCACACATCATACTTGGATTCTTTCATACGTTTGTCAAAGTCGCCCTTTTCCTTTTTGGTTTGTTCGTCAATAAATTTGAGGACAGATTCTGTCACTTCATACCTTGTCGCTTTATAAGCACTCTCCTCAATTCTTAACCGTTGTATGGCTGAGCCGGGCAAATCTTTTTGCCTTTTTCCTGGTGGCGATAGTGTAGCCGCAATATCAGCCCCGCGCACGAGATGCCCTTTACACAAAGCCACGCCCTGCGCAACGTCCATCATGCTATCCGAAGTTATAAACAATGAAGCTACATCACGGAAAAAGAATTGCTTTCCATCTCGGTTTAGGCACTTGCAAGCGTCTTCTGAAAGATTTGTATACCGAACCGCAGCCGCCAAATCTGCATTAATCGATTTCACCGCTCCCTCACGATCTAGCAGCCAATCAGCCGATACATCAAAAAAATCTGCTATTTTTTTTAGCGTCAACACGTCTGGCAAACTTTGGCCATTCATGTACAAGCTAACCGTTTGCGGGCGCATTTTTATTGCCTCTGCAAGCTGCTTTTGCGTCGTGTGCCGCTCTTCCATAATTTCCCGCAGCCTCTTTGAAAATGGATTGTTTTCCGTTTTATACGCCGGTTCCGCTTTTCTTGACATTGCATACCCTCCAATTCCAAAAAGTTCGTTTCTGTTGTATCTGTCAAAATAACATCCGTTTTGTTTGACTTCGTTTCTGTTGTCTAGTATAATGATAACACAATAAAACCGCATTTTCAAGAGTAATGAAAGGGTGCTTATATGGAAAAATTAAACCAAGAAGCCATTGCCCTCCGCCGTGAATATCTGCGAAACTGGCGGGCAAAAAACCGCGATAAGGTGCGCGAATACAACGCACGTTATTGGGCCAAACGTCTTGAGCGCGAGGCAAAAGCCGCCGGGCAGGAACAGAAAGAAGGTGATGCAAACAATGGGTGAAGCCGTCATATTCCCACACATGGGAACCATCAAGGAAGCCGCCGACGCCTCCGGCCTGACCGTCTACCGTGTGCGCCGCCTGGTTGCCTCCGGGCGTATTCGCTACATCAAGGCGGGCCGCCGTATTCTGGTGAACCTGGACAGCCTGGCGCGCTATTTGAATGCAGGCGATCAGCCGGAGCCGGTCACTTGTGGCGGTATGCAGAGGATCCCCGAATGAACACGCAAAAGAAAAAAGCCGCCCCGGATGTTGCAGCATCCAGAACGGCCCGGCGGTGGAAAAATGCACACAGACGCAATTTCACCGCCCCTATTCTACCACACAGAAAGGGGTAGCGCAATGATTGAAATATCCAGTTTTTTGAAGCACGGACGCGAAAACGCCATATCCGCCGCAGAACTGTGTAAAGCCACCGGGGCCACGCCCCGCGCTCTGCGCCATTGCATAGCTGCAGAACGAGCCACCGGGGTGGAAATCCTTTATTCACCTGACGGGCAGAGCGGGTACTTCCTGCCCAATCTTGACCCGGTAAAAGCCAAAATGGAGCGTCAAGCCTTTTACCATGTGATGAAGGCGCGGGCGGTCTGCACCTGCACCGCTCTGCGTCCTGTTGCCCGCGCTTTAGGCGTCCCGGCGGTGCAAGTGTTACCCGTCGAAAGCGAGGCGTAAGCATGGCGGTTTTGAGAAACCCAAACCGGGGCAAGTTTACGGTGATAGACAACTATGCCTTGCAAGATGAAAGCCTTTCTTTGAAAGCCCGGGGCCTTCTTGTGACAATGCTTTCCCTTCCCGACAACTGGCAATTCTCGGAAAACGGCCTTTGCGCTATATTCCAGAAAGACGGCCAGTCATCTATTCGCAGCGGCTTGAAAGAGTTGGAAGAAGGCGGATATTTGACCAGAAAGCGGACGCGGGACGGCTTTGGCAGGGTGTCGAATGTCGAATGGACAATATGCGATTATCCACACTTGGAAAATCCAAGTGTGGTAAATCCAAACTTGGATTTTCGACCCCAATTAAATACTAAACAATCTAATACTGAAATAATTAAAGAACTAAATAATAGACCCCCTGTTTCCCCCGAAAGGGGAACAACCGCCCCCGAAAAACGAAAACGCTTTGTTCCCCCCTCTGTCGATGATGTCCGCGCCTATTGTGCAGGACGCGGCAACCACGTTGACCCGCAGCGATTTGTTGACTTCTACACAGCCAACGGATGGACGCAAGGGCGCGGAAAGCCCATCAAGGACTGGCGGGCCGCTGTCCGCACATGGGAGAGCCGGGAAGCGCAACGCGTGCCGGCGTGGGCTGCAAAGCCTATGCCCACAGCGGAGGACTACGACCTGGACAAGTTTTTCGGAGGTGCATAAATGAGCGAGTGGAACGACCGACTGGGCAACCCTCTGCAACCGGGCGACTACATAGACCCAGAAACCGGGCTGCATAGGTGCCACGTGTGCAACGAATTCAAGGAAACATTTTTCGAGATACCGGGAGTACCGGGCTCTAAAAGAATTGTGGGTTGCAACTGCCGCTGCACCCGAGAACAAGACGCTGCCAGACGGGAAGAATCGGAACGGCGCCGCGCCGAATATGAGCGATCCCGCCGACGGTGCGAGTGCTTCAGGGAGGATCTGAAAAAAGCCGGGTACACCTTTACTGCGGATGACCGCCGCCTGGTGAGCGCCTCCGACGCCGCCCGGGGGTATGCGAACGACTTTGCGGAACAGCGCAAGCACGGCAAGGGACTTTTATTCCTGGGCACAGTCGGAACCGGCAAAACCTTCTATGCCTGCTGTATTGCAAACGCCGTCATAGATGCAGGATATAGCGCCATTGTCACCAACTTTGCTGAGATTGCCAACGATCTGCAGGCGACGTTCGACAAGGACAGTGTACATAAGCGCCTTTTGCGCACTGACTTGCTTGTGCTGGACGATCTGGCCGCAGAGCGTGACACATCATTCATGCAGGAAATTGTTTTCCAGGTCGTAGAGGAACGCAGCGCGGCTGGCAAGCCCATGATTTTAACGAGCAACCTGTCCCCGCAAGAGTTCCTGCACCCGGCGGAACTGTCCCGCAGCCGCGTGTTTTCCAGGGTGGCGGAAGTGTGCACCATCGTTTCCGTGACCGGCACAGACAGACGCATGGAGCGGCGCAAGATGGAACAGCGAGAGGACAGAAACCGATTGACGGCCGCCGCGAACGGATGACGGAACGCCACGCCGCGTTTCTCGCGGCGCTTTTAAGCGATTGCAGAGCGAGGCATACAAGGTATATGCCTAGAGCGAAAAATCAAAATTTGGGCCATTTCTGACAGGAAACAAAGAGGGCCAAAAAGCAAAGGAGAATTTACCATGTTCTATATCAAAGCGAACGGAATGAAAACCAGTATTGGGAGCGACAACGTGTTTACCTACTGCCCCGCATGCGGGAAAAAGCACTATGTCGACATCGCCGACATTCTGGCCGGTGGTGGCGATCTGTACAGCACCGCCGTTTACTGCCCTGCCTGCTCCGAAAAGAAGATTGCAAGAGAAGGCGGCAAAATAGGAAGTTTTTGAGCGCAGCCGGGCGCGGAGCTTTTTAACGGCTTGCTTTTTGTCTTTTTTTACTGGGGGTCTTGCCTATACCTGGCTTTTTGCAGAATCCAGGCAAAGGCCACTGTGTTGATGGTATACGGCCTTAAAAGGTTGCGCCGAATGATTGGGAGGGTACTTTCATGGAATGTACAAAAACCGCCGGGCAGCAGGAAACAAACGCGGCCCTTGCCGTGCTGGCCGCCACTGGCAACGCCTTTGCCCTGGGCCAACTTTGGGAGATCAATCAAGGGTTGCTGCGCTCTATGTTCTGGAAGTGGTATCCGGCCAATAAGGCAGTGGCAGATGCGCACGGCATGACAGCAGAAGATTTTGAACAAGAGGGATACTTCTCGATCAAGTATGCCGCAGAGAATTACAACCCGGAAAACGGAACTTTTGCGGGTTGGCTGTGGAAGGTCGTGAAGTGGCGCATGGGCCTTGTTCTTTCCAACGGGCATCGCCGAACGGTGGCGAGCAAGGACGGAACACGCCGCGTAGTCTCCGCCGATCCTCTGAACCACTGTGCAAGCCTGGACGCACCGGCCACCGCAGGCGACGAGAGCGGCGCCACAATGGGAGAACTTCTTCCCGACCCGGCGGCCACCAGAGAGATGCAAAGCGTGGAAGATAGGCTATACCATGAGCAAATGCACAACGATCTGGAAACCGCCTTACAAAAGCTGGCACCGGCGGAGGCGGACGTTTTGCGGTATCGTTTCTATGAGGACAAGACCCTTCAAGAAACCGCAGAAGTCACTGGGGAAACCGTCTCAACAGTGCGGGCCATAGAGGGTAGGGCCTTGCATCATCTGCGACTTGACAAAAGCCTGCGGCGCTGGCGAGAGGATTTCATCACGACCCGAGCATGGCGCAGAGTTGGGCTTTCTGCGCGGGAGAATGGCGGCAGCGTCCAGGAACGTATCATAGAATCCCTAGAGTGCCGAAACCTGCTTAACGTGTGACCATGAAACGATCACAGCAAAAGGGAGACGCCAACGGAGAACGTAATGTCAAAACATCTTACAGACAAAGAGAGAAAACAAGTTATCGCAGACTTTGTGGTGCTAGGAACTTATGCGGCAGTTTCAAGAAAGCATAAGATTTCCCCCCACACAGTGCGAAACATCGTTGCGGCAGACCCCCATATTACCGAAAAATGCCGCTGTAAAAAAGAACAAAATACAGCGGACATTTTAGCGTATATGGACGGACAAAAGGAAACGGTGTGTGCTATTATCGGCTTGCTTCTTCAAGCATTACAAGACCCCGAAAAGTTGAACCGAGCAAGTATACAGAGCGTTGCCGTTTCTTTGGGAATCATCATTGATAAATTCACCTCCGCCGGGGCAACCGTCGAAGAACAGCGCCTGCGCATCGCAGCCTTGAAAGAAAAGACCGGCCAGGGCGAGCGCGACCTGTCGCAGTTTGAGGAAATCGTAAAGGCAAACGGTGGGCGTTTCCTTCTCTCATAAAACAATCAAGATTACTTGGAAGTATATTCAACCTCATAGAACTAGACAAAACCTGATATTTTCGCCTGTATAGGCAGAAAGGGTATTACATGAGATTCTATTCCATGACAACCAACCGGGCCGCCATTGACAGCCTGTCATTCCATGACGCCGTGACCATCGGCGGAGGTATTCACGAGATCCGCCTGCGCTTTGGGAAAGCGGCCCCGGCCTTCTGGAAAATCTGGAAGGCCGTAGAAACCGGCACACAGGAAGATCAGAAAGCAGCATACAACAGCCTGTCTGCGTTGCTGTTCGGTGAAGATGCCGCCGGGATTGCTGCAGCAGAGGGCGGGGCAGTCTTTTTTGTATGGCTGTACCACTACACCAAAGCCCGCGTCTTGCCCTTCATGCTGGCCTGTTCTGCGGCACTGAAGTTTGCTTATATGCGCGCGACTGTTTACACCCGCCCGCCCATGACCCGGGCCTTCTATTCTGTGTATCTGCGGCTGCGCATGGGCGCCGAAATCGCAAAAGCCCGGAAATACCAGTAAAGGGAGGCAGAACCATGCACATCATCGAGCACAAAAACCGCGCCGCTGCAAAACCGTACAAGGACACCGTGATATTCAAGCATGGCACCCAAAAGCTGCGCCTCCGGGTGCGCGCTGACCCGTTTGCTGCACTGTGTCAGATGGACACGGCTCTGGACACTATGCGCAAAGCAGAAACCAAAATCAAGGCGAACCCGGCGGGAACCGAAGCCCAAGAAGAATACGGCGGGGCCGTTCTGGACTTCTTTGCCGCCGTGTTCGGGGAAGATCAGACGCTTGCCATTGTCGATTTTTACAAGGGCCTCCCGGGCTTTATGCTGCGGGACGTGAAGCGGTACATCATCGGCACCGCGTTGCCGAAAATAAAGAAACTGGCGGCCAAGCAGAGCCGCCGGGCGTGATAGGCAGGTGATTGAATGGCAGATGTTGGTGAAGTTCGATATAAAGCTGTCGTTGACGATTCTGAAGTAGAAAAAGACATAAACAAGGTAGAGGGAAAAATAGAGAAAGGTGGCAAGAGCGCCGGAGCACAGTTTGCCGAAGGTTTCAAGGCAGGCATAGCCCCCACAAAGGCCGCCAATAGCAAAGTGGCCGATGCCGTGACCGACAAATGGAAAACGGCATCCGCCGTTGTTGGTGCGTCCTTTGCTGCCATGACCGCCGGGGCCGTTGCCTTTGGCGTTAAGTCAATAGACCTTGCGTCCGATCTGAACGAGGTGCAAAACGTCGTTGACACCACGTTTGGAAGCAGCGCCGACAAAATCAACAAATGGGCCAAAACCGCCGGGGAATCGTTTGGCCTGTCGGAGCTGGCGGCCAAGCAGTACACGTCCACGATGGGGGCCATGCTGAAAAGTATGGGCATGAGCGAGGACGCTACAACCGATATGTCAATAGCCCTTGCTGGCCTTGCCGGTGACATGGCCAGCTTCTACAACCTGGATGCGGCAGACGCCTTTGAAAAGCTGCGCAGCGGCATTTCCGGCGAGACCGAACCGCTGAAAGAGTTGGGCATCAATATGAGCGTTGCCAACCTGGAAGCGTTTGCGCTGTCTGAAGGCATCACGACCGCCTACGACAGCATGACGCAGGCCGAACAGGCTACCTTGCGCTATCAATACATCATGCAGGCCACCGCCGATGCACAGGGCGACTTTTCCGACACATCGGACAGCCTGGCAAACCAGCAGCGGATTTTGCAAATGGAGGTTGAAACGCTTTCCGCCGATCTTGGGCAGGCGCTTCTCCCCGCCGCCCTGGACGTCGTGGAAGGGCTGCGCAGCCTTGTGGAATGGGCAAGCCAAAACCAAACGGCGCTCACCGTTTTGGCAGTTGCCTTTGCCGGTATAACCGCCGCAATTATTGCCTATTCTGCAAGCCTGACCCTTGCCGCCTCTGGCATGACGATAGCAACAGCCGCCGGGGCTGCTTTCGGCGCTGTCGTTGGTTTCCTGACAAGCCCCATTACGTTGGTGATTGCGGCCATAACGGCCCTGGTTGCTGCTGGGGTACTCCTATACCAAAACTGGGACACCGTTTCCGCATGGGCCGCAAGCGCCTGGGAAAGTATCAAGCAAAGCATTTCAAGCGCAATAGAGGCCGTGTCTGCCTTCATATCGAACCTTGCGGCCTCTGCATCCGCCAAAATGAGCGCGGTCCGGGACGCTATCGTGAACGGTTTCAACAGCGCGATGGAGTTCATCACTTCTTTGCCAGGAAGGGCCAAACAGTGGGGCGCTGACTTTGTACAGGGCCTTATTGACGGCATCACTTCTATGGCGCGCAAAGTTAGCGACGCGGCAAAAGGACTTGCCGATAAAATTGCCGGCTTCCTCCACTTTTCCCGCCCCGACGTTGGCCCGCTGCGCGAATATGAAAACTGGATGCCTGACATGGTGCGCGGGCTTGCCGCAGGCATCCGGGAAAACGTGCCGGAGCTGGAAAGCGCCGCCGGCTCTATGGCTGGCAAGGTTTCCGGCAAGATCAAGCGGGGCATTGCCGACGCTGCACAATGGGCAGATTTTGCAAACGGCATAGACGTTCCCGGCCCGCTTCATTCTGCCCTGCCCTGGCCTTCTGTGTCCGCCGGGCTTGACGTGTCCGGCGTTTCTGCGCAAGACAGTGCACGCCTCGAAGGGGCACGGCAGGCGATCATGATCACGCCGACAATAGCCAAGCCCGGCGGGGCCGTCATTCAAGTTCCCATTTCCATTGACGGGCGTGAAGTGGCCCGCGCCACCGCCTGGTACATGGGCGAGGAGCTTGCATGGGAGGAACGATAAAGTGAAGCTGTTTAGAATTTGTTTGCCCTCCACCGTTTCCTATGGCGGCAAATCGTACAAGCTGCGCCCCGCGTGGCCCAACGTGCTGACCGCTGCGGACGTTTTGAGCGACCCCGCATTGCCGGACGGTATCAAGATCAGTGCCGCCCTTGACCTGGTAATTGCATCACAGCACCCGGCGGACGTTAAGCTGCTGGAGGCTGCTTTTGCAGCGCTGAACCCCGATGCAAAGACCGGCGGCAAAAAGCTGCTTGATTTTAACCAGGATTGGGAATACATCGTTTCGGGCATCCTGCAGGCATACGGCATTGACCTGTACACCGTCCCGCGCCTGCACTGGATGCGGTTGCGCTCCATGCTGGAAAGCATCCCGAACAATACCCGCATTGCGGAAATTATGGCAATCCGGGGCATGGAAATGCCCAAACCGACAAAGTACAACGGGGAGGAACGGGCGCGAATTGCCAGGCTCAAGGCCCAGTTTGCCATCAAGGCCACCCCCTCTGGCCTGTCTGAAGGTCTGAACGGCTTGTTCAATGCGCTGGCCGCCCAGGCAAGGCAGAAATAACCCACAAACAAAGCAAGCCGTCCGGCAAAGGTCACACGACCCGCCGGGCGGCTTTTTTCTGCTCTGAATGAGTTTAATGACACGATAACGCACGCGAGAACGTCAACCAGTTTTCCCACACGCTGCGCGCGTGTGTTCCCGGGTGAACGATTCGTTCACCGTCAATGGCACCCAAGCAGTTTTTCAACACGATACGCGCGCGTGTTCCCCGTGCCGCCTATTCTGGCCTCTGCTTGACTTTGCAGACATTCATAGTGTAACTTCCCGCCTTAGTTCCAAAAGCCACGTCGGGGGCGTTTCTGTTGCCGTCACAATTTCCCCGTTACGGTAAAAGGCAACAACGCGGAAACCGTTGTTGTTATCGTAGAAGGTTGCCTCATTGCACAAAGGCAGCAGTTTGGCGAGATCACGGAACCGCCTGGCAAAACGGCGCTCCACATCCTGTGTTGCAATATTGTGCCCGCCGTGCGCCACCCGGTTTGCAATGCGCTGTATGGATTCCTGTGCCGTGTCCAGCCCCACATAGTACAGCCGCACGGTATAACCGGCCTCACGGGCAGCCCGTGCCATCTTGCGGGAAAAACTGCCTGAAAGGGTGCTTTCCTCTGTGAAGTCTATACGCTGTTCCAAACAGCTTTGCAGCTTTTCGATAGCTGCTTGCCCACCTGAGTATTCATCGCCACCAAGTTGGGCGGTCAGTTTGTCAGGGTCAACGATTACGCCCAGATCATCCAGGCAGTCTTTAAGGACGCCGGACAGGCTGCTTTTACCTGCGCCATTGACGCCGCCCACAATGGTGAACATCGGCATTATTCATCTACCTCCCCGGCGGCATCCCGCTCCATGCGCTGCTTGACCGCTCCCACAATATAGCCGTTTAGGCTCTCCCCCGCCTTGTCGGCAGCGGCTTGCACTTCCTCTTTTGTGGGGCTGGCGTCCTTCTTGAAAACCAGATTGACTCGATCATAGTTTTTCGCGATATATTTGTTTACGGCTCTCTGCCCCGCCTTTGTAGATGGCATAGAATCACCTCATGTATAGGATAACACATTATATATATTTGCGCAAATAGAATTTTGGCCATATATTTACGCAATAGTTTGTGCGTTTTGCCAGTAGATATATTTGCGCAAATATAGTATAATGATACTGTCGAAAGGGACAAGGCACGGTGAAAACCTCCGGGGAACACCGGTAAGCGCCAGAGAACAGACTGCGTAACGGACTTGCACGCAAGGGTTAAACAAGCATCGGGCACTGGCCGCCTGTAACCGAGTAGGCAAAAGAAAAGGCACCGCGACAGCCGACCAAAGCACACGCGATGCCAAACCCAACAAAGGGCAGTCCCATTATAGCACGGGCCGCCCTCCATATCAAGGAGGTTTACCACATGAGCAGTATCGAACTTCTTTCCCTGGTGGAACAGTACAAGGAAGCGCAGCAGCTTATTGAGGCGGCGCAGGCGGAGATGGACACCATCAAGGCCACCATTTCGGCGGAAATGGCCCGCCGGGACGTGGAGCGCATGGACGTGGGCACCCACAAAGTCACGCTGAAGGCCGTAACCACAAGCCGCCTGGACGGCAAGGCCATCAAGGCCGCCGCTCCCGAGCTGGCCGCACGTTTCACCAAAACCACCACGACCACGCGCTTCTGCGTGGCGTAAACCACAAAGCTGCGCTATCGGGCTATACGGGCTTTAATGGAGGATGTAACCATGAAGAAACTGCACATTATGAACACCGCCGCCGATCAGCAGCCAGTCGGCAAGACCTTCACCTTCACCGACCCCGAGATCATCAAAATTGCGGAGGCACTCTCCGATGCGCGGCTGGCCGGTCGTGTTCACGGGGGCGACAGTCTCGCCGCAGATGTAAAGGCAATGCTGAAGAACGAAACCGGCATTATGTGCCTGTTCGGCTTCACTGAGAGCGAGGCGGTAAACACCGCATACGTCACGCGGCGCGCGCAAAGCAGCCCGAAAATGATGCACAAAATCATGATTTACGCGCTGGCTTTTGAAAAAGCGTACCAGGACGAGGCCGATCAGGCCACCAAAGAGTAAGGGGGCACATCATGGACAAGGCGTTCACGTTTTCGGAGCCGGACGCTATCGAGATAGCTTACATCGTCAAAAGAGCCCAGGGCAACCCCCGGTTGCTCCATGAAATTCTGATTCACGCCCGGGCCTTTGAAAAGGTCTACCGCGACAAGGCCGAGCAGGCCGACAAAGAGTGATTAGAGAGGGGCAAGATCATGGACAAAAACAAAATCATTGCGCAGCTGTTTGCGCTGCTGAAGGATGCAAGCGCCGAACAGTGTGACCTTGTGCTGACATTCGTGGAACACATGACCAACAGGGCAAGGGACGATAAGGCCAGCGGCAAGACATTCACCCTCACCACGCCGGACGCTATCGAAATAGCGTACATCGTCCAGCGGTCGCAAGACAACCCGCAGCTGATGCACAAGCTACTGGTCAGGGCCGAAATTCTGGAAGAACTCTTCGGAACCTCCCCAAACCATAAAGAATAGCGCGCACCCCGGTTAATCGCCGGGGCTTTTCTTTTTGTTCACTACCTTTCGGACGGCATCTGCTTATGTGTTAACGCGTGAAATGATATATGATAGAATGTATACACACAAAGGAGGTTTATTATTATGACATATTTCATCGCCGCTATAAAAGCTCGCGGGTATAAATTGAACGAGGTTGCCGAAGAGATCGGCCTAACCGGCGCGGCGCTTTCAAACCGACTGCACGGGCGCACAGACTGGCAATTTCGTGAGGTTTTGCGCATTTGCAAAGTATTGGATATGTCTCTTGACCAATTTGCAGGGTATTTCCCGCTTGATAAAAAATGAGTATAAGCCAACAATCTAACCATGAAAGGACGCCCAACAGGCACGCAGAATCGCTCCAGAAAATCATTTCGTTACCCCGCGAAAACGCCCGCCGGGAGGCCTGTACTACCTGGGAAAACCTATGTTTTTCCTATATAGGCCCCGGCGGACGTTTTCATCCTTTTTTTGTGCTGTTTTTTGTACGATTTTGGGGCCGGTCCCGGAGCCGGAAAACCTGAGAAAACCTGTATTTTTCCCTATATGGCCCCTGCCCTGCTGAAAACCTAAAAAACTTAAATTTTTTCCTGTATAGCAAAAGCTATTTGCCATATAGCAAAAATGCCAAAACCTGCAAAAACCTGCACTTTCCGCCTATATTGCCGAGCGCCTGGAAGCTAACAAAAGCTAACGTTTCCGCCCATATTGCCCCGTAGGCTGGAACTTACGAAAAGTTACGTTTTCCACCTATATTGCCCCCGAGCATGTCCTGCCAATCAGCGACAGGCAAGCGCCCGGTTTTTCCGAGAAAGTTGACCAAAAGTTGACCATTCCGGAAAATCAAGTCCCGCCGGGGCATAAAAAAATAACCGCCGTTTTTGCGATTTTGTACGCAGATACGGCGGTTTTCTTATGGAGCTGGCAACAGGAATCGAACCTGCAACCTGCTGATTACAAATCAGCTGCTCTGCCAATTGAGCTATGCCAGCGGGGACCATATTATTGTAACATGGCCGGGCTGCCCTGTCAACCGGACAGCGCCCTCAGCAGGTCACAATACTGCTGCAGCGTCAGCTGTTCGGGGCGTAGGCGGGCGTCTAGGCCGGCAGCCTGCAAGGCCTCCTGCACCTGAGGTTTGGGCAGATTCAACCCGGAAGCCACCACGTTGGCAATGGTCTTGCGCCGCTGGGAGAAGGCCGCCCGGATCAGGCGGAACAACCCCGCTTCGTCCCCGCCCGGCACCTGCACGGTGGGCTGTTTGTGCACATCCAGACGAATGACCGCGCTGGTGACCTTGGGCGCCGGGTAAAAACTGCCCGGCTGCACCGTGAAGAGCATTTTGGGGCTGGAGTAATAGGCCACGGCGTAGCTGATGGCCCCGGCTTCCCGGGTGCCGGGGGCGGCACACAGGCGCTGTGCGGCCTCTTTCTGCACCATGACGGTGATATTCTCCACCGGCAGTTTCTCTTCCAGAAGGCGCATCAGAATGGGGCTGGTGATGTAATACGGCAGATTGGCGCAGACCGCCACCGGACGGTCGCCGAATTCTTCTTTCAGCAAAGCGGCCAGGTCTACCTTGAGCACGTCCCCCATGACCAATTTAAAGTTGTCGTACCCGGCCATAGTCTCGGCCAGAAGGGGTTCCAGGCGCTTGTCCACCTCCACCGAAACCACCTTGTCGGCCCGTTGGGCCAGCTGTTCGGTGAGGACACCGATACCGGGGCCCACCTCCAGGGCACCCCAGCCGGGGCCGATGCCGGAGGCTTCCGCAATGCGGGGACAGACGCCGGGATTGATGATGAAGTTCTGACCAAAGCCCTTGGAAAGGGCAAAGTCATACCGCGCACACAGGTCGCGGATGGTGGAAAGGTCGGTTAAAGCCGGCATAGGTGGCCCTCCTTACCCGACCATGGCCATGACCGAGTTCACCGCTTTGTTGATCTGCGGGTCAGTCTCGACCGTAAAGTCATAGTAGCTGTTCTGTTCGTCGGCGGTCAGGGTCGCCTCCACATCCGGGGTCAGGCCGCTGCCGTTCCAGCTCTGGCCTTCGTTGTCCAGCAGCAGGCCGATGGTGATGACCGCCGCGCTGCCGTCGGAAAAGCTCTGGGGTTCGCTGAGGACCACACCCTTGCCGGCGGTGGCAGTGCCCACAATGCTGGCGCCCGCCATCTTGCGCAGGGCGTTGGCAAACAGCTCGGCCCCGCCCGCGGTGTTGCCGTTGACCAGGCAGACCATGGGCACGGTGATCCCGTGGTCATCCGAAATGCGCAGGTCGGTCACGGTGCCGTCCTTGGCCTGACTCTGGGCAATCAGACCCGCAGGCACGCAGTAGTCGGCGGCCACCAGCGCCGCCTCCAACGACTCGCCGGTGTTGTTGCGCAGGTCAAACACCAGTGCCTTGGCCCCCTGGTTCAGCAGGGATTCCACCGCGGTGCGGAACTCGGTGCCGGTGGTGGAGGCAAAGGCATCAATACACACATACCCGCAGTTGTCCCCCGTCATCTGGGTGAAGACGGTGGCGGTGGTATAGTTGGAACGAACCAGCTCCACCGCCGGCTGTTCCTGGCGGTCGGGGTTCAGATAGGTGATGCGGACGGTGGTGCCTTCCTCCCCCAGCAGAGCGGAAGTGATGGCCGCCGTATCGGTCATGGTGCGCACGCTGGCATCGTCGATGTTGGTAATAAAGCCGCCCACCTGCAAGCCAACCTCGCTGGCAGGGCTGTTCTCATATACCCGGATGATGCGGGCGTACCCGGAAGAGGCATCCTTGATCACCGACACGCCGATGTTCATCAGGCGGCCGTTTTCCACCCCCACCTTTTCGGTGTAGGCTTTGGCCGAATAGTAGCGGGCATATTTATCGCTGATGCCTAGCATATACCCGGACGCAATGGTGTCGTTGAGGGTGTCCTCATTGATGTCGAAGTATTCGTTGTCGCGCACGTAGCGGTCGATTTCCGACAGCTTGTTGTACATGCGTTCCTTGTTCTTGACGCTGGACACCGTGTTGTTGAACATATCCATGGACACGACCATGGTGATCGAGAAGGTCACGGCCATTGCAATGAGGGTAACGGTGGCGGCCACGGCCAGGTTGACTTTTCTGCTCATGAATCAAGCAATCTCCTTATCCGGCAGGCGGGAATATGCCGCCCACCACACTCTTGGCGGTAGGATCAGACCAGGGAATAAACGACCGAAGAAAACAAGCTCAGGACCATCAGCACGGCAATGACCAGGCACACCACCCGGACACCGTTCTTATGATGCTTATCCATGGAAAAACGCCTCCAAAAATCAAGACGGAATATAAATGGCGGGGTTGATACGGGCACCGTTCTGGCGCAGCTCAATGTGCAGGTGGTTGCCGGTGGAATTGCCGGTGGAACCCACATACCCGATCACATCGCCTTTGGACACGGCCTGGCCAACGCTGACGGGAGGCCAGGAGTTCATATGCGCGTACAGGGTGGTGTAGTTGTTGCCGTCGTCGGCGGTGCCGTGGTAGATCATGACGTAGTAGCCGTAGCTGTAGTGGCTCTCCACCGTGATGACCTGGCCGGACGCCACCGCATGGATGGGCGTGCCGCCGGGGGCTGCGTAGTCACGGCCCTTATGGCCGCCGCTGCCGTACTCACAGGAGATGTACTTATAACTGTCCAGCGGGCAGATAAAATCCAGAGAGCAGGACAGGGTGGCGTTGGTGCCGCTGCTGCTACTGCTGTTGATCAACGAGCGCAGGTAGGCGTCGTACTCGTCCGCCGCCTTGTTGAACTCAGCCTGCTTCTCACTTTCGGCGGCGGCCAGGGCCTCGGCCCGGGCTTCCGCCTCACTGATGGTGGCGTCCTGCTGCTGGATGTTGGCCACCAGTTCGTCGATTTTGCTGTTCAGCTGGTTCTGGCTGTCGGCCAGGGTGGCCTCCTGGGCTTCCAGCTGGGCTTTGCTGTCCTCCAGTTCCTGCTTTTCCTGGTTCAGGGCTGCTTTTTCGTCATCCAGTTCCTGGCACACTTCCTCATCCTTCTCGGAGATATCGGCCAGAGCCTGGGTGAAGTTGAGCAGCTGGAACAGGTTGGTGGCGTTGGACAGAATATCGATGCCGCCGCTGTAATGGAGCATCTGCATACTGCTCATGCGCTCCTTGAAGCCGTCCCAGCGGGCGTCAAATTCCGCCTGCTTCTGGTCCACCTCCGCCTGCTTGGCGGTGATGGCATCCTCCGTTTCGCCGATCTGGGTCTTGATGTCATCCAGCTGATTGGAAATCTCGTTCACTTCCTGCTTCAGTTCGGTGTTTTTGGCTTCCAGCTGCTCCTTCTGGTCCTGGGCATTTTCCAGGTTTTCCTGGTTGGCCGACTGCTGGTTGTGAATCTCGTTCAGTTCTTCCTGAAGCTGGTTTTTCTTGTCTTCCAGTTCCTGCTGCTTCTGATCGGCGTAAGCCGGCGTGGCTGCCTGGCAGAACAGCGCCGTGGCCATTACCAGGGTAAGGGCCAGCGAAGCGGCCTGCCGTAGATGTTTTTTGACTGCGAGTGAGATCATGCTTTGGATTTCCTCCACCTAATAATCAGACGTTGAGGTGTTTGCGGATGCTGGTGGCGGTGCCGATGCCGCACATGACAAAGCCGAAGGCCACGAAACCGATGACGATGTAATACCACACATTCTCCAGCGGAACCAGCGTCCCGCCCAGCAGGTTGGACAGGTTGGTGGGATTTTCCAGGTACCAGCGGTAGAGGGCGTAATAGGCGCCGCAGACCACGCCGGAGGAAATGGCGGCGGAGATCAGGCCGGAGGTAACGCCCTCCACAAAGAAGGGGAACCGGATAAAGCCGTTGGTGGCCCCCACCAGCTTCATGATGCCGATCTCCTTGCGGCGGGCAAAGACGGTCAGACGGATGGTGTTGTTGATGACCACGATGCTGACCAGGGCCAGCACCGCCACCAGGCCATAGCTGATGTAGTTGACCACCTGCTGGATGGAGACGAACAGCTTGGACAGTTCCCGGGTGGCGCTGACGCTTTCCACATTCTCGATCATGCACAGCTGGTTGATGATGCTGTCGATGTTGGCCACATCATCCACGGTTACCCGGTACATGGAATGGAAAGGGTTATCCTCCGCAAAGGTATCCATCAGGTTGGTGTAGTTCTGGAGCATATCGTCAAATTCCGTCAGCACGTCGGTGGGCGAAATGTAGCTGACCGAAACCACCCCGGGCACCCCCTTGATGGCGTCGCCGGCGGCGGTGATCTGCTCATCGCTCAGCCCGTCCACCAGGTAGACATAGCTTTCATTCTGATCCCCGATATAATCCACCATGGCGTCGATGTTCATGCCGAACAGCATCGCCGCGCCCACCAGAATCATGCAGACGGTCTGCACGCCCATGGACGCAAAGGTCATCAGGCGGTTGGCCCGCATGTTGTGCAGGCCCTGCCCCACCAGATAAGTAAAACTGGAAAAACGCATCCTCAAGCCCCCTTACAGATAAGCCGGTTCCATCCCCATTTCCCGCATGCGGGCTTCGTACTGTTCGGCCACTTCCGGGTGGGAAGTATCCGAAGCCACCTGCCCGTGCGCCAGGGTAATGACGCGGTTGTTGTATTTCTGGGCCAGCTTGTGCACCAGTTCGTGTTCGTGGGTGACCACCACCACGGTGATATGTACCTTGTTGATGGCCTCAAACAGCTGCATGATGTCCATGCTCATTTCCGGGTCGATGTTGCCGGTGGGCTCGTCCGCAATGATGAGCTTGGGACCGTGGGCCAGGGCACGGGCCACCGCCACGCGCTGCTGTTCGCCGCCGGAAAGCTCGTCCGGCAGGCGGTCCATCTTGTCTTCCAGGCCCACCAGGCTCAGGGCAAAGGGCACCCGGTTCTTGATGGTCTTGGTGGAAATGTTGGTCACACGCATGGCAAAGGCCACGTTCTCGTAGACGGTCATGGTGGGAATCAGGCGGAAATCCTGGAACACCACGCCCATCTGGCGACGCATGTAGGGCACCTTGCGGCGGCGCAGGCGGGTCAGGTCCTGGCCGTTGATGAAGACCTTGCCTTCGGTGGGCTTTTCCTCCATCAGCATCAACTTGAGGAAGGTGGATTTGCCCGCGCCGGAATGGCCCAGGATGAAGACAAACTCCCCTTCTTCGATCTCGATATTGATATCCTCCAGGGCAACGTTTTCGTCGCTCTGGGTTTCATACACTTTGGAAACGTGTTCAAACTGAATCATGGCAATCTCCTGCGGTTCTGAGACTTCCCTGCCCCAAACGGGCAGAACGATACAGATACTAATGTACCATGAATCGCCCCTTGCGTCAAGGTTGCGGCGGGGGATCTTCTCTTGTACAAACGTGATTTTTGCGGGGTGATAAGGGCTTTGTGATAAGTTTGTAAAAATTTGGCCGACGGGCCTTTTCTTTTGTAAAAACGGAAAAAGGGACTCGACGTTACCGCCCGTGTGTCCACCGCATACAAAAGCGCCCCGTTCCCGAAGGAACAGGGCGCCGCAAAGGCTTTTCTCAGTATTTGGCCGGGTTGGCGGACAGATACTTCTTGACCATCAGGGCCACCTTGAAGACGATGGCGTCGTCGAACTTGCGCAGGTCCAGGCCGGTGAGCTTCTTGATTTTTTCCAGGCGGTAGACCAGGGTATTGCGGTGCACAAACAGGCCGCGGCTGGTCTCGGAAACGTTCAGGTTGTTCTCGAAGAAGCGCTGGATGGTGAACAGAGTCTCGGAATCCAGGCTGTCGATGCTGTCCTGCTTGAAGACTTCGTGCAGGAAGGCCTCACACAGGGTGGTGGGCAGCTGATAGATCAGCCGGGCAATGCCCAGGTGATCGTAGGAGATGACCTGCTTTTCGGTGTCGAAGACCTTGCCCACTTCCATGGCGATCTGGGCTTCCTTGAAGCTGGCGGCCAGATCCTTGATGTTGCCGATGGGGGTACCGATGCCCACCACGGCCTTGATGTAATGTTCACCCTGGAGGTTATCCACGATGGACGCGGCCAGCTTTTCCATATCGCGGGTGCTGGTGTCGGGACGGATTTCCTTGACCAGGACGGTATCGCTCTCGCTGATATTGAAGACAAAGTCCTTTTGCTTATCCGGGAACAGACCGCTGACCACATCGTAGGCGGAAATATCGTTGCCGCTGGTCACGCGGATCAGCAGCACCACCCGCTGCACGTCGGAGACGAAATGCAGTTCCCGGGCCTTGGCGTAGATATCGCCGGGCAGGATATTGTCCAGCACCACGTTCTTGATGAAGTTGGTCTTGTCAAACTTTTCATCATGGTACTGCTTGATGCTCTGCAGGCTGATGGACAGCAGCGCCGCAAACTGGCTGGCGGTGGTATCGCTGCCTTCCACAAACACGGCATAATCGTTATGCTTTGCGTTGGAGAACTGGTGGTAGGCGTAGCCGTCCTTGAAGAAGGCGTCCCCCGCCGTCAGCCGGACGGCGGCAAACCCTTCCCGCACTTCGCCGATCTGCCCCAGTTCCGAGCAGGAGATCACAGCCCCCGTTTCATCCACCACACCCACTACGCGGTCGATCGCGTCCTTCATCTGGTAGACCACATTTTGGAATACCCTGTTCGCCATATGCTGCCTCTCCTTACCATTGTGCTGAATGACCAATTTGCCATACGGCCCCTCGACGGTCACTCTGCCGTTATTTTGACCCAAACCGACGGGTCCCTGATGTATATTTTACACAATCAACTTGACTTTTGCAACATATTTCAACGAGAATTTCAATATTTTCTTGTGTAGTTTTGTTTTGTGCAAAATTTATTCGTTTTTAGCGGGAAAATGTACCCTGGTTTTTTCCGTCAAAATGACAAAACCCGGCCGAAATCGGCCGGGCAAAAAGGGCAAAAAACGGTATATACCGTCAATTTTTCTTCTTTTTTTCCTCTTCCAGGGCACCTGTGCCCCCTTCCACCACACCGCGGCGCTCAAACACGTAGGTGATGGAACGGAAAAAGATGGCAAGATCTTTCCGGAAGGTAATGTCGGCGGCATACTCTCCATCGTACCGGGCCTTCACGTCGATGGGCAGTTCGTCCCGCCCGTTGACCTGGGCCAGACCGGTCAGACCGGGACGGATATCGTTGGCATGCACCGCGTCCCGGGCTTCGATCAGATCGTACTGGTTGTACAACGCCGGACGAGGGCCGATGATGCTCATCTGCCCTGCCAGGATGTTGTAGATCTGGGGCAGTTCGTCCAGGCTGGTGCGGCGCAGGAAAGCCCCGCTTTTGGTGATATAGGAGTTGGCGTTTTTAAGTAGATGGGTGGGCACATCGTGAGGGGTGTCCCCGCGCATGGTCCGGAACTTCAGAATGTTGAAATGGGTCTTGTGCGCCCCCACCCGCCGCTGCTTGAAAAACACCGGCCCCGGGGAATCGATCTTGATCCAGATGGCCAGAATGGCCATGGGAATGGCCAGCACCACCGCCGCAACGGCCGAAAGAAGCAGATCCAGCAGGCGTTTGATATAGTTACGATACATCTTTGCCCTCCTTGCTTTCTTTGGCGGCCTGGGACATGGCGTGCTCGATCTCGCTCTTGTCCATGACGGCGGTGTTGCCGTGGGCCGCGCTGACCGTGTGGTCCTCGTTCAGTTTGCGGTTGGGATGGTACCGCCCCACAATGCGCTGCAGCCCCACCACCACCGCTTCGTCGTTGTGCTCAGCGCAGGCGTGCAGATTCTGCAGTTCCTCATAGAAACGGGCCAGGTCGATGTCCATAGGCGGCGCAATAAAGATCTTGTTGTGGGCGGTGCTCATCATCTTGTCCTGCTCGGAATCCAGCATGAGCTCCTCGTACAGCTTTTCGCCGGGGCGCAAGCCGGTGATCTCGATGGGGATATCCACCCCCGGTTCGTACCCGTAGAAGCGGATCAGCCGGTTGGCCAGGTCCATGATGCGCACCGGCTCGCCCATATCCAGCACGTAGATGCTGCCGCTCTTGGCCAGACCGCCGGCCTGCAGCACCAGCTGGGCCGCCTCGGTGATGGTCATGAAATACCGCACGATGTCCGGATGGGTGATGGTGACGGGACCGCCCCGCTTGATCTGCTCTTCAAACAGCGGAATGACGCTGCCGTGGCTGCCCAGCACGTTGCCGAAACGCACCGCCATGCACTTCATGGTGGTGTTGCTGGCAAAGGTCTGAATGAGCATTTCGCAGATACGCTTGGTGCAGCCCATGACGTTGGTGGGGTTGACCGCCTTGTCGGTGGACAGCTGTACAAACCGCTCCACGTCGTGCTCGGCGGCGGAGGTCAGCAGGTTCTTGGTACCGAAGACGTTGTTTTTCACCGCTTCGGCGGGGCTTACCTCCATCAGCGGCACGTGCTTGTGGGCCGCCGCGTGGAATACCACCGACGGGTGGTAGGTTTCAAACACTTCATCCAGGCGGGCTTTGTCCCGGATGGAGCCGATGAGGGTGATGATGGGGGCGTCGGCGCCGTACTTGTTGCGCAGCTCCATTTCCAGCTCGTAGGCACAGTTTTCGTAGATGTCGAAGATCAGCAGCTGGCGGGGGCTGTAGCGCATGATCTGGCGGCAGAGTTCGCTGCCGATGGAGCCGCCGCCACCGGTGACCAGCACGATCTTGTCATGCAGATACTCCGAAATCTGGGCGTTGTTCAGCTGGATTTCGTCCCGGGAGAGGAAGTCGGCGGTGTTCAGCTCACGCAGGCCCGCCACCACCGGCTTGCCGCTTTCGTCCACGGCCTGGGGATCGTTGAGCATGCGCACCCGGCAATGGGTGGAGTTGCAGAGATTGATGACCTCCCGCAGGCGCTCACCTTTCAGGGTGGTGATGGCGATGACGATCTCCACAATATGGTACTTGCGCACCAGTTCGGGAATATCCGAAATGGTCCCCCGCACCGGTACCCCCTGCACCCGCAGATTCTTTTTGGTCAGGTCGTCGTCCACGATGACCACCGGGTTGCCGAAGGTGGAGTTCTTGGTTTTGCACAGGTTGACCGCCCAGGCGCCCGCATTGCCGGCGCCCACAATGAGCAGCGGCGTTTTGTCCCGGGCGCGGCGGGTGGACTTGGGGGAATTATGGGTGTATTGCCGCACGGTGCGCATGAGCCGCCACAGGAAGCGCACGCCGGCCACCGCCGCCGTGTTGAGCACCGCGCCGATGATCAGCACCGTACCGCTGATGGTACGGGTGCGGAACAGCATATCAAACAGCAAACTGAACCCGGTGGCCAGCCCTGACAGACACATCAGGCGCGCCAGGTCCCGCATACCGGCATACTCCCACATGATCTCGTACAGGCCGCCGAACCAGAACACCACCATGTAGATGGGCAGGATATAGCTCAGCATGGGCGCCATGGCCGTGATGACCTCATGGCGGCGGAAAGCGTCCTCGCCGTCAAAGCGCAGCAGAATGGCAATGTAATAACACAGCACAATCAGCCCGCAGTCCAGCAGCATCAGCAGAATGCGGCGGGGCAGGCCTTTGATGAGTTGTTCGTTTGTTTTCTTCATGCGTTCTATCTTCCCTGTTTCCGGCGAAAAAGCGGCCCGGACGAAAAAAACGGCCGCCACGCCACAGTATATGGCGGGGCGCATCGGGCTGCGACGCCGGCCCCGCACGAAAATTTTGACTTCGTTTTGTATTATAACACGAAATTGCCCCGTTTGTCCCGGCTCAGCCGGGCCAAACGGAGCAAAAGGCGCACAAAATCACTGCCAAATTTTTGGCAATTCAGACAAAAGTGCCCGCCGTGTTCAGTTTTATTCTACCGTGACGCTCTTGGCCAGGTTGCGCGGCTTATCCACATCCAGGCCCTTGGCGCAGCTGACATAGTAGGCCAGCAGCTGCAGCGGAATGACCGACAGGCTGATGGCAAAGTGCGGGTCGGTCTTGGGGACATAGACGGTGAAGCCGGCGGTGTCCTCGATGTTGTAGTTACCGTAGCTGGTCAACCCCATAAGGAAGGCGCCGCGGCTCTTGGCTTCCACCAGGTTGGACACGGTCTTTTCGTACAGTTCCGGCTGGGTCAGGATGCCCACCACCAGGGTCCCCTTCTCCACCAGGGAGATGGGGCCGTGCTTCATCTCCCCTGCCGCGAAGGCTTCGGAGTGGATGTAGCTGATTTCCTTGAACTTCAGGCTGCCTTCCAGGGCCACCGCGTAGTCCAGACCGCGGCCGATGAAAAAGACATCGTGGGCGTTGGCGTACTTGCTGGCAAACCACTGGATGCGCTCCTTGTCGGCAAGGGTCTTCTCGATCTTGTCCGGCAGCGCCTGCAGTTCGGTGACCAGAGCGGCGGCGCGGTCGTCATCCAGCACGCCCCGCACCTGGCCGAAGGCGATGGCCAGCAGGTAGCAGGCCGCCAGCTGGGTGCTGTAGGCCTTGGTGGTGGCCACGGCGATTTCCGGGCCGGCCCAAGTGTACAGGGTGGCGTCGGCTTCCCGTGCGATGGAAGAGCCCACCACGTTCACGATGCCGATGGTGCGCACGCCCCGGTCCTTGCACAGCCGCAGAGCCGCCAGGGTATCGGCGGTCTCGCCGCTCTGGCTGATGATGATGGCCAGGGAGTCCGGTTCCAGCACCGGGTCACGGTACCGGAACTCGCTGGCCACATCCACCTCCACCGGCACCCGGGCCAGGCTTTCGATGACATAGCGGGCGGCCACCCCCACATGGTAGGCGGAACCGCAGCCCACAATGTAGATGCGGCGCACGCCGCGGATGGCTTCCTCGTCCAGGGAAAGCTCGCTCAGATCCACCTTGCCGTCCTTGATGCGGGGGCTCAGGGTATCCCGCACGGCGGCAGGCTGTTCATGGATTTCCTTCATCATGAAATGCTCGTAGCCGCCTTTTTCGGCCGCTTCGGCATCCCATTCGATGGTGGTGGATTCCTTCTCCACCGGTTCCCGGTCGATGTTGTAGAACTCGATGGAATCGGGGGTCAGGCGGGCAATCTCCAGGTTGTCGATGTAATAGACAGTGCGGGTGTACTTGAGCAGGGCGGGCACGTCGGAGGCAATAAGGTTGCCATCCTCGGCATGGCCCACAATGAGGGGACTGTCCTTGCGCACCGCATAGACCACACCGGGCTGGTCAGCAAACAGGATGCCCAGGGCGTAGGAGCCCCGCACGCGCATCATCATGCGGGTGATGGAATCCAGCGGATCCCCGGCGGCTTCGCCGGTGTAGTAGTAGTCGACGAGCTGGGCCACCACTTCGGTGTCGGTCTGGGACACAAAGTTGTAGCCGCGGTTGATGAGCCAGTCTTTCAGTTCCTGGTAATTTTCGATGATGCCGTTGTGCACCACCGCAATCTTTTCATCCCGGCTGTAGTGGGGATGGGCGTTGATCACCGAGGGTTCCCCGTGGGTGGCCCAGCGGGTGTGGCCGATGCCGCAGGTGCCGGGCACGGCGTTGCCGCCGTCGGTCATCTCGCTGAGTACCCGCAGACGTCCCTTGGCCTTGACGATCTCAATCTTGCCGGCCGCGTTCTGCACAGCCAGGCCGGCAGAATCATACCCACGATATTCCAGTTTCGCCAGGCCGTCCAGCAGAATGGGCGCAGCCTGCGCACGTCCGGTAAAACCAACAATTCCACACATATCGGATTTCCTCCATATCAAAGGTTCATTGTTTTACAGGGCAATTCCATCACATAATATCCTCTAAGTATATGCGATTTTGGTGTAAATGTCCACCTCGAATTTTGCGTGCGCAATAAAAAACGGACGGCCGTCAAGGGCAACGGTCGCCCGTCGCACGCACGCTCCCTTTCCAGTTTCTTACACCATAAAGACTTTTCAAAGCAGAGTTGCGTACTTCGTATAGAATACCACGAATCCTTCCGCGGAGCAAGTCAAAAAAGGCTACGCCAGGCTTTCTGCGTGTTTTTGCCGGGCACATTTTAAGAATCTTTTGTTTTTTGGCCTGTTTTTTGAATAAACAAAAGCATTTTTCCGCCACAGCCTCCCCTTGGCAGAACCTGTGCCGATATGGTATAGTTAATTACAGTACGTTTTAATGTCCTTTCAAAGAAGGGAGGCTTCATGCTCGCATCTTTGCTTTTGTTCGCGGCCGTGGTTATGCTGGCCTGCACGCTGTTTTTGAAACTGAGTGCCCGGCTGGGGATTCCGGCCTTGCTGGTGTTTCTGTTTCTGGGCATGCTCTTCGGGTCCGACGGCCTTTTCAGGATTGCCTTTGACGACTACGCCGTCACCGAACAGATCTGCTCGGTGGCGTTGGTGTTCATCATGTTCTACGGCGGGTTCGGCACCAACTGGCGCGCTGCCCGCCCGGTGGCGGTCCCGTCCATCCTGCTTTCCAGCGTCGGCACCCTGCTGACCGCCCTGCTCACCGGCGGGTTCTGCCATCTGGTGCTGGGCATGTCCCTGCTGCAGGGGCTTCTGTGCGGGGCGGTACTGGGCTCCACCGACGCCGCATCGGTATTTTCCATCCTGCGCGCCCGCAATCTGGCTCTGAAAGAAAACACCGACTCCCTTCTGGAGGTGGAGAGCGGCAGCAACGACCCCTTTGCTTACATGCTGACGGCGGTGCTGCTGGCCGCCATGGAGGGCGGCATCACCCCGGGCGGCGCCGCTTTGCTGTTGATGCAACAGCTGGCCTTCGGGCTGGTATTCGGCTTTGGCGTGGGGGCAGCGGCCCTGTGGCTGCTGCGCCGGGCGCGGTTTTCCTTCCCCGGTTCGGATGTGATTCTGGTGGTGGCCACCGCCCTACTGGCCTACGCCGCCCCCACCATGCTGGGCGGAAACGGATTTCTGAGCGTTTACATTGCAGGCATCATCCTGGGCAACGGGGACATCGGCCACAAGGAAACGCTGGTTCCCTTCTTTGACGGGGTGACCAGCATCATGCAGATGATCCTGTTCTTTGTGCTGGGTCTGCTCTCCTTCCCCTCCCGCATGCCGGCGGTGCTGCTGCCCGCTCTGGGTATCGCCCTGTTCCTGACCCTGGTGGCCCGTCCGGTGGCGGTGTTCCTGCTCATGGCGCCTTTCCGGGGCAGCCTGGGACAAAAACTGCTGGTTTCCTTCTCCGGACTGCGGGGCGCCGCTTCGGTGGTCTTTGCGGTGATGGCGGTGATCAGCCCCGCCTACATGGAGACGGACATCTTCCACATCGTGTTTGTGGTGGTATTGTTCTCCATTCTGGTGCAGGGGTCGCTGCTGCCCGCCGCGGCCCGCCGGCTGGACATGATCGACACCCAGGGTAACATTCTCAAGACTTTCACCGACTATGTGGACGAAGCGCCGGTACAGTTCATCCAGATTGCGGTTCCGGAAGGCCATACCTGGTGCGGCAAGGCGGTGCGGGAGATTCTGCTGCCCCCCGGTACCATTCTGGTCAGTCTGTGCCGGGGAGAAGCAACCCTGGTACCCACCGGCAGTACCGTGCTGGAACCGGGGGATCTGCTGGTTCTCTGCGCCCTGGAGCAGGACAAAGCCCCCGCCGCTTCCCTGACCGAGAAGGTCATCCATGCCGGGGACCTGCCCGAGAGCCGCCGTCTGGCCGATCTGCCCCGCCGCACGGGTGCCCTGATCGTGCTGATCCGCCGGGGCCAGGAATACCTGATTCCCAACGGGGACACCATGTTGGAAGACGGAGACCTGCTGGTCATCAACAACACCGTGGCCCATTAAAAAGCTGTCTGCTGAACAAAAGGGGCTGTTGCAAAACGAAAGTTGAGTAGCAGCCCCTTTTTCATGGCGATTTCTGTTGAAAACTCTATTCCGG
>PPYE01432820.1_pt1 | contig 27605 bp, 23 predicted proteins | sample 1559881 | NCBI WGS metagenome assembly PPYE01 (sample SAMN08240022, study PRJNA423297) | Human gut metagenome, whole genome shotgun sequencing project. | reverse complement strand
CTTCCAGACCGGCAGCGTCAGCAACACCTCAGTGAATACCGACCTGCTGGAAACGGCGGCGGCATCCACTCCCACCAGTTCTTCTCCCAGCTCTTCCACCAGTTCCGGTTCGGACATCAGTTCCAGCACCAGTTCCGGTTCGGATACCAGCTCCACCACTTCTGAAACAGAAGAATAATCCATCAAAACGAAGTCTGAGCAGGCGGGATCGGTATGATTCCGTCTGTTTCGGCATAAGGAATAGAAAGGATCGGTACATGGAACAACAAGGCAGAATCATCACTTCATTGGGCGGATTTTATCAAGTGGCCCTTCCTTCCGGGGAAATGCTGGATTGCCGGGCCAAGGGGAAATTCCGCAAGGATCAGCAAAAGCCCCTGGTGGGAGATTTGGTGAGGGTGGAGCAGAACGACCAGGGATTAAGCATGGTCAGCGCCATCCTTCCCCGGAAAAACCAGCTGGTGCGCCCACCCCTAGCCAATCTGGACCAGCTGGTGCTGGTGACCAGCCTGGCGGACCCCGCCCCCAACCGTCTGGTGCTGGACCAGCTCATCGCCGTGGCGGAGCACCAGTCCATCGCCCCGGTGGTGGTGTTTACCAAGGCGGATTTGGCGGACGCCCAGCCTATCTTTTCGGTGTACCAAAAGGCGGGTTTTCCCACCTTTGCCGTCCGGGAAGACCGGTCGGACACCGCCCAGCCCATCCGGGAGTTGCTGAAGGGGAAGATTACAGCCTTTACCGGCAATACCGGGGTGGGAAAGTCCACCCTGCTCAACCGGCTCTACCCCCAGCTCCACCTGGATACCGGGGAAATCAGCAAAAAGTTGGGCCGGGGGCGGCACACCACCCGCCAGGTAATGCTCTACGCCCTGCCGGAAGGGGGCTATGCGGCGGACACCCCCGGCTTTTCCGCCATGGACTTTCTCCGCTATGTCCCCATCCGCAAGGAGGAGCTGGCGGACTGCTTCCGGGAGTTTGCCCCTTATGTGGATCACTGCCGGTTTACCGGCTGCTCCCACACCGTGGAAAAGGGATGCGCCGTGCTGGCGGCCCTGGAAGCGGGGGGGATTGCCCCCTCCCGGCATGAAAGCTATTGCGAACTGTACCGCCAGGCCCAGCAGATTAAGGACTGGCAGTGGAAAGAGGAGGAATCCGGACGATGAAACAGGCAGTGCTGCTGGCAGCAGGCCCCATCCCCCACCCGGAAAACCTGGAAATCCCCCAGGACGCTTTTTTGGCCTGCGCCGACGCCGGGTACCGCTACGCCCAGGCTTTGGGTCGGGAACCGGATTTGATTCTGGGGGATTTTGATTCCGCACCGCCCCCAAACAGCCCGGCAAAGCGGCTCACTTTCCCGGTGGAGAAAAACGACACCGACACCATGCTGGCCATTAAGGAGCTGTACCGCTTGGGGTACCGGAAGCTCACCATCTACGGCGGCACTCACGGACGGCTGGACCACACCTTCGCCAATGTCCAGAGCTTGAGCTGGGCGGTGCGCCACGGCATGGAAGCGGTGCTGGTGGATGAGGCCAACCGAGTCCAGGTGTTCCTGCCGGGCAGCTACACAATCCCTAAAGGTGGATACCGGCACTTTTCCCTCTTCTCCCTCAGCCCGGAAACCAGGGGGGTGACCCTCACTGGGGCCTATTACCCTTGTGAAGATTTGACCCTCTCCCGGCTGTTCCCTCTGGGGGTAAGCAACCATCTGGTAAAGGAACAGGCTCAGCTGTCCTTCTCCGCCGGGGAGCTGCTCTGCATCCAGTCCAAGGCAGGGTAATCACCCACAACCAAACAACTCCATATACTGGTATTACAGGCAGGGGAAAGGCCGAAAAAAGCGCCTTTCCCTGTTTCTTCCAAAGGAGGGTCAGCCATGCGGCTTCCGAAACGAGGAAAATGCAACCTGGGAGGCGCAGCGTTGGCCGCCGCCGGGATTCTCTGCTTTCTGCTTTACTTTCTGCGGTGGGTGCTGCCCTGGCTGGGGCTGATCTTTCTCATTGTGGGGATTGTCTGCCTGCTGCGGTAACGAGGAGGGAGTTTGGGTGAAGGTCGTGGTCGTGCGCAGTCCCCGGTTTCTCCGGGGGATTTTGAAGGCTATCTTTCATTTGGAGTGACCGGAAACGGGAAAGGCGGTGCAGGCAGGCTGCGCCGCTTTTTCTTTTGGTTTGGGTGGACAGGATTCCAAACACCGGTTATAATGGAAAAAACGGTTTGGGAGGGGTCTCCATGAAAATTGAAATCGGCCAAGAATTTCCCCGGCATTTTCAGCCTGCGTACCCGGAAGAATTTGAATTGTTTTCCCACTTTGAGGTTACGGCGGGGATTCCCACCGTGCTGTTTGCCGTCACCACCTGGAAGGAAAACGGAAAGCCTAATATTTGTTTTCACGCTTGGAGCAGCTTTCACGGGGACAAAACCGCCTTTTTCGCCGTGATGGGCAATCTGTTTCAGCACACCCACACCTTCGCCAATATTCAGCGGGAGCAGTGCTTCGGCATCAATTTCCTGCCCATCAGCGCCTACGACGCCTTGGTGAACACCATCCACCAAAACGATTTGGAAACGGATGAATTTGCAGCAGGGGGGTTCACCCTGTTTCCCGCCAAAACCATCCATGCCCCCATGATTGAACAGGCTTTTGTGGGGTTGGAATGCACCCTGAAAGAAGTGTCGGACCTCAGCGGAGCGGGGATTACCGCCATGGTCATTGGGCAGGTGCAGCACGCTTGGGTGGAGGAGGCTTACGCGCAGGGATACGAGAAGCGTTACGGTAAAGAGGGCTTTATGCTGCTGGTTCCAGCACCCCAGGACTTGGTGACGGGACAACCCGCCCAGTCCGCCATCGCCACCCTAACAATCGAAAAACTGGATTGAACCCCATTTCCCATCCGGACAAAACAAAATTCCGGCGCTTCTCTTTTTTTCTGGAGAAACGCCGGATTTTTTCTCTTTTTCTGTTCAAGCCGACCGTCGGATTCCCCGCAGCGCCCCGGCGATGCAGCAGAGCAGGAACACTGCTAAGTCCGCAATCACCACCGTGGCTCCGGTGGGGGTGTTGAACAGGTAGGACACCAACAGCCCCACCAAAAAGCAGAACACTGAAATGCAGGCGGCAAAGATAATCACGCTTTTAAAACTTTTGCACACCCGCATGGCGGAAAGGGCGGGGAAGATGATTAAGGCGGAGATCAGCAGCGCCCCCATCATCCGCATGCCCAGCACAATGGTCACCGCCGTCAGCACGGCGATGAGGATGTTGTAGGCTCCGGTGTGGATGCCGGTGGCGTGGGCAAAGTCCTCGTCGAAGGTCACGGCGAAAATCCGGCTGTAAAACAGCAAAAACAAAATCAGTACCGCGATGGACAGCACCACTGACAGCACCACGTCGGTGTCGCTCATGGCTAAAATGCTGCCGAAAAGGTAGTTGTTTACGTCGGTGTTCATCCCGCTGGTCAGGGACACTGCCATAACGCCGATGGCTAAGGAGCTGGTGGAGATCAGGGCGATGGCGGAATCTCCTTTGAGCTTGCGGCTCTCGCTGATTCGCAGCAGGAAAAAGGCGGCGATGATTACCACCGGCACCGCCACCGCCAAAGGCGCCAGATTCATGACGGCGGCCAAAGCCAAAGCGCCAAAGCCCACATGGCTCAGCCCGTCCCCGATCATGGCATAGCGCTTCAGCACAAGGCTCACCCCCAGCAGGGCGGCGCAAAGGCTGATGAGCAGCCCCACCACCAAGGCCCGGGTCAAAAAGGTGTAGGAAAACATGGCCCCAATGGCTTCAAGCATGGCCGTAGCCCCCTTTCAAAAATTCCTGTCCCACCTGGCTGTGGACGTACTCCTTGGCCGGCCCGAAAAACAGGGACCGGTGGCGGAGATGGAGAATGTGGCTGGCCTGGTCGATGGCCGCCTGGATGTCATGGCTGACCATAATGATGGTGATGCCCTCCCGGTTCAGGGAGGCGATGATTTTGTAAAACTCAGCGGTGGCCATGGGGTCCAGTCCCGCCACCGGTTCATCCAAGAGCAGCAGCTTTTCGGTGGCGCAGAGGGCCCGGGCCAACAGCACCCGCTGCTGCTGTCCCCCGGAAAGCTCCCGGTAGCACTTCTTTTTCAGTTCCGCCACTCCCATCCGGTGCAGGTTGTCCTCCGCCCGGTACTTTTCCCCCCGGTTGTAGTAGGGCCGCAGCCCCCGGCGGTTGAGGCAGCCGGACAGGGTGACTTCAAACACCGAAGCGGGGAAGTCCCGCTGGAGGGTGGTCTGCTGGGGGAGGTAGCCGATTTGGTTTTGCTTTAACCCATCCCCAAATTCAATGCTTCCCTTGTTGACGGTTTTCAGTCCCAGGATGCTCTTCATCAGGGTAGATTTGCCGGACCCGTTTTCCCCCACAATGCAGAGGTAATCCCCGGCGTGGACGGTGAAGCTCAAATCCTCCACCACCACCTGCCCTTCGTAGGACAGCACCAGGTCTTTGCAGGTGAGTAATGCCATTTAATTTAACGCCTCCTTGAGGGAATCTACGTTGCGCTGCATCAGGGAAAGATAGGTTTCCCCGGCGTTGAAGTCATCACGGGTGATGTTGTGGCAGGTGTAGAAGGTTTCCACCCTGGCCCCGGAAGAATCGGCAATGCTCCGGGCAATGTTGCCGTTGCTCAGCTCAATCTGGTACACTACCGGCGCCGCTTCCTCCCGCACTAAGTCTATCAGCTTCGCCACAGTGGCGGCGCTGGGTTCCGTTTCCGAAGCGCAGCCGGGGAAGGCGGCATAGTAGTTTAAGCCGTATTCCCGGACAAAATAGAGTAGGGGGAACCGATCCCCAAAAAATAAAGTGTCCCGCCCGGCGTCCCCGATGACCTCCCGGAAGGCTGCGTCCAACGCTTCTAATTGGGTCAAATAGTCCGCCGTATTGGCTTGGTACTGCCCGGCGTTGTCCGGGTCGATTTCACACAACGCATCGCAGATGGCCTGGGTAATCAGCATGGCGTTTTTAGGGCTGGTCCAGACGTGTTCGTCGTACTCCTCCTCATGAAGATGGGTGCCGTCTTCCTGGTGGTCGTGCTCCTCTGGGTTTTCCAGCACGTTTTCGGTGTCCTCCTCCAAGGGGTCCACCACATCCATCAAGGAGAGGATTACCATGTTTGAGGTGTCCATGCCGTCCAGCACATCCTCAATCCAGGCGTCGCTTTCCCCGCCCACATAGATGAAAAGGTCGCAGTTTTGGATGGCGATGATGTCCTGGGGGGTGGGTTCGTAGGAGTGGACCTCCTGCCCTGGACGCAGCAGCATGGTAAGGTTGTCATCCCCTCCCATAACCTGCCGGGCAAAATCGTATTGGGGGAAGATGGTGGCTACCACGCTGAGCCCCTCTTCCTGCTCTGCCGGGGCGGAACAGCCGGAAAGGCCCCCCAACAACATCATTCCCGCCAGCAGCAGGCTGAACAGTCGTTTCAAAATCATACTTGTCTCCTGTCTGAATTTGAGACTTAATTTGAGAATCAATCTCATTTTCCATGCTATTATACCATGGCCGGGAAAAAAGTCAAGACAGGCGGAGAATATTCACCCTTTCACAACGGTTTATTCAAAATGTTCTGATAAGGTACTCTTAAATATCTTGGTGTGAAAAGGGAGGGAAATGGGTTGCGGTATTCCACCAACAAAAAGCTGGCGTTTCTGATTCAGGTGTTTTATCTTGCGGTGTGGGTGCTGCTGGCGTACCTGGCGTGGAAAGCGGCGGGGCTAATCTGGCCGTTTTTGGCGGCGCTGGTGCTGGTTGGGTGCATCCATCCGCTGGTTCGATTTCTCCACCGCAAGATGAAGCTCAATCAAAAGGTTTTGTCGGTCACCTTTCTGGCTTTGCTGTACGGCGGGGTGGGCTTCGGGCTGTTTTTCCTCTGCACCCGCCTGGTGTTCTGGCTGCAAGGGCTGTTTACCCAGCTGCCGGACTACTACAACTCCACCATCCAGCCTTTGCTGGAAAATTTCAGTCTTTGGGCCGAAAATTGGTTAGCAGGGCTGCCGGTGGAGATCACCTCCAATTTGGAGACCATTGGGGACGCGGTATCCAACGCACTCAGCGGCTTTATCGGGAATGTTTCCCAGCAGGGCATCTCTCTGGTGACCAGCTGGATTAACGGGATTCCGGGACTGCTGATTTCCATCGCCTTTGTGATTTTAATGTCCTTTTTTCTCAGCCTGCATTATGAAACGGTGGTGGGCTTTTTCCGCCGGCAGCTGCCCAGGCACTGGGAGGAAAAGCTGGGGAAACTCAAGCAGCTGAGCAAAACCACCGTGAAGAACTACCTGAAGGCGGTATTGATTTTAATGCTCTGCACCTTCGGGGAGCTTTGCGTGGGCTTCTTCATCCTGCGGGTGGACAATCCGGTGGGGCTGGCGGCGCTGATTGCCTTGTTTGACGCTCTGCCTTTGCTGGGTACCGGGGGCATTATGATTCCCTGGATTATCATCGAACTGCTGGGGCAGAACTATTCCCTGGCTTTGGGATTGGCCATTCTGTACGCCGTGGTGACGGTGATTCGCAATCTCATCGAACCCAAGGTGGTGGGGGATCAGCTGGGCTTAAATCCGGTGGTGAGCCTGGTGGCCATCTATTTAGGCTACCGGGTGCTGGGAGTAATTGGGATGGTGCTGTTCCCCATTTTGGCCCAGATTTTGATTCTGCTGCATAAACACGGGATGATCCGCCTGTATCGGGACAAGAAGCCGGAAGAAGGGGTCCAGCCGGAGCAGAAGGCCGAAACGTAGCCTTTTGCATGTTGCGCTGCGCAAGCAGCGCTTTTCTTTTTGCCGGTAGGTTGACAAATGGGAAAAAACCGGTATAATAGTTTTTGACAAAACTGTTTTAAAAAGAACGATTTGAGGTGCGCAATGAGCCAAATTACCGAGTACCTAATCACCATCCGGCGGATTTTAAAATGCCAGGAAACCATACTCAAAGAAATCAGCGTAGAATATGCCCTGACCTTGACGGAGGCCACCATCATCAGCTTTCTCCACAACAATCCCGGGCGGGACACCGCAGCGGACATTGTAGAGCTGCGGATGTTGTCCAAAGGGCACGTTTCCCAGGCGGTGGAGAGCCTGATTCAAAAATCGCTGCTGCTGCGCAGACAGGATACGGCGGACCGCAGGAAAATCCATCTGTCCCTGACACCGGCCGCCCAGCCCATTGTGCAGGCCATTGACCGGCGCTGGGAGCAGCTTCATGAAAAAATCTTTTGGGGGTTGTCCCCGGAGGATCAACAGTCCCTGGTACGGATCAACCGGCAGATGATGGAGAATCTGCAAAACGTGATGAAAGAGGGGGAAGAGGCGTGAAACAGGACAAGGAATTTCTGGGTACCGAACCGGTGGGCAGGCTGCTGCTGCGGCTGGCCCTGCCCACGGTGGCCGCCCAGATTATCAATATGCTCTATAACATTGTGGACCGGATTTACATCGGCCATATCCCGGACATCGGCCCCGACGCCCTCACCGGGGTAGGGGTGTGTATGCCCCTGATTATGATTGTCAGCGCTTTTGCCGCCTTTGCCGCCTACGGCGGTGCACCCCGGGCTTCCATTTTTCTGGGCCAGGGCAACCGGCGGGCGGCGGAACGGACTTTGGGCAACTGCTTTGTGCTGCAAATCCTGATTTCGGTGCTGCTCACCATCGCCCTGCTGTTGTTCAACCGGGACTTTTTGCTGGCCTTTGGCGCCAGCCAGGACACCATCCAATACGGGGTGGACTATATGAACATCTACAGTCTGGGTACCATCTTTGTTCAGCTGACCCTGGGGATGAACGCCTTCATCACTGCTCAGGGCTTTACCCGCACAGGGATGCTGTCGGTGCTCATCGGGGCGGTGGCCAACATCATCCTGGACCCCATCTTTATTTTCGGCCTGGGTATGGATGTCATGGGAGCCGCTTTGGCCACCATCCTTTCCCAAGCCATGTCCTGCGCCTGGGTGCTGCTGTTTTTGACGGGCAAGCACACTCGGCTGCGGATTCGGCTGCGGGATTTGCGGATGACCCCCGCTGTGTTTCTCCCCTGCCTGGCCTTGGGCCTGTCCAACTTTGTGATGCAGGCCAGCGAAAGCGTGATTTCCGTCTGCTTTAACGCTTCCCTGCTTCGATATGGTGGAGATACGGCGGTAGGAGCCATGACCATTCTCACCAGTGTTATGCAGTTTGCCATGCTGCCCCTGCAAGGTTTGGGGCAAGGGGCTCAGCCCATTATCAGCTTCAACTACGGCGCACGGAATGCCCAGCGGGTGAAGTCCGCATTCCGGCTGCTGCTGATTGCCAGCCTTTGTTACTCCTTTGTGCTGTGGCTGCTGGTGATGCTTTTCCCCCAGCTCTTTGCCGCCATGTTCACTTCGGAGCCGGAACTGCTGACCTTTACCCAATCCGCCCTGCGGATTTATATGGCCTGCCTGCTGCTGTTCGGCATCCAGATGGCCTGCCAGATGACTTTCATCTCTTTGGGCAACGCCAAGGCTTCCATTCTGGTGGCGGTGATGCGCAAATTCGTGCTGCTGATTCCCCTGATTTACCTGCTGCCGGTGCTGCTCCCCGGCGACCCCACTACGGCGGTGTACCTGGCGGAACCGGTGGCGGATTTTCTGGCCATCCTCTTTACCTCCATCCTCTTTGCCTTTCAGTTTAAAAAAGCCATGAGGCAGATTTCCGCTCCTGCCGAAACGGCCAACACATAAAGTTCGGGCGTGCTGCGTTTGGTTTTGCAGCACGCCCTTTTACTCAGGAGGTTTGCTTGGATTTGGTTTGATATTCCCGCCAATTCATCAAACAGGCCGCCCCCAAAAGCACGCAGACCCCCGCCAACACTTCCAGGGGATACCACACTACGGCGTTTTCCGGAATCAGCATGGCCAGGATGGTCAGGGCGCCGGCTGGGGGGAGGTAGAGTCGAAACACCTTCATCAGCCCCAGCATCACCACCACTGCCCCGGCGGCGGAAAGGGTGAGCCACCATCCCAGCTCCATGGTGAGGAAATACCGGCAGGCTGCCCCGGCCAAGGCGCAGAAGAAAATCAGCCCTGCCGTTCGGAAGGGGGTCTTGCGGGCGGGATTGCCGGGACGGGAAAATTCGGTGAAGGCCACCAGAATCGGGGGCGCAGCGGCAAAGGGGGTATTGAGCCACACTGCCAGCCCAATGCAGGCCGCCCCAATGCCGCACCGCGCCAGCAGCCGCAGCCATTGGCTTTTGTCCGGCGGGGGCAGGGGGGTAAAGGGGGCTTTTTCTTTTTGCCCGCCCTGTTCCAGTGCCAGCCGCAGCAGAACCAGCAGCCCGGTGAGGGCCATGGCGGCAATGGGGTAGACCATGCTTTCGCTTCCCAGCATCACCGGCAGCACCTCGGCGGAAATCAGGGGGGCAAAGCTGGTGCCGGATACCAGCAGTACCAGCTGGCAGAAGAAAAAGGCGGCCCAGAGTTTGCCCCACAGCGGCCCCGGCATCCAAAGGGAGATGAAAAGCCCCGCCCAGGCGCAGAGGGTAATCAACCAGAAGATTCTGGGCTTGCTTACTTGCCAGCTCTGCTTGGGGGCTAAAAACAGTCCCACCGCAATGGCGGTGACCTCCGGGAAGATGATTTCCCGTTGGCCGGATAGTTCCGAACTCCCCACCATCAGCACCACCACGGCTAAGGTCAGGCCGTGGGTTAATAGGCTTCTTTGATTCATAAGGCCGCTCTCCTTTTTCCCAGTCAAAAGCAAAGCCCCTTTGGGTAGGAACCGGTGCCTGCTTTTGTGTCCTTTTTTCCATTTTAATGCAAACAACGAGGCTGGGCAACCCTTTTTGGGCCCGAACCTCGTTGTTTTTGTTCTCTTTGGCTTAGTAAAAAAGCGGCAGCCTGTCTCCCGGATGGGAGGGCGGCTTACTGGGTGTATTGGTAGTACCCATCGGTTTTGGTTTTCACCAGGGGAAGCTGCCCGTCCCCTCCCTGCACCGACATATTCCCAAGGATAACCTGCCGGGTCTTGACGGCCAGGACCGCCTGGGCGCCGGTAGAAAGGGAAGGCTGCTCCACCGTCAGGTTGGTGATTTGGGCGTACTGCAAATCCCCAAACAGCGGCGCCTGCAATCCGGTAACCTCATAACCGTTTCCGTCTATGATGCCCACAAACCGCTGGGGCAGGTAGCTTCCCTGCTGGGGGGCGATGGCGGAAAAGTCCAGATTTCCTTCCAAGCGGTAGTACCCGTATGGATTTTCCGCCGCCAGGGCCAGGAACTGTTCTGCGGAGGTGACCTGGATTACAGCGGGGCTTTGGTAGATACCGCCGTGGCTAAAATCCCCGGTGGCCCGCTTGATGATGCCGTAGAGCATCCGCTTTACCGCAATGCTCTCGCTTCGGGTGCCCTTTTGGGCGTCCGCTTCAAAAGCGGCCTTGAACTGAGCGATTACCGTCTCGGCGGAAAAGTAGGGGATGTTCTTCAGGTTGTTCTCCACCTGCCGGAAGCGCTCTATTTTGTACTCCTTCCAGGTGATGTCCTCCCGGCCGGTAATCTGGCGCAGGGCGTCCAGGTCGTTGGCGCTGAGGGCGGACATGTAAATCCGGTACCCCTTCTCGTAACCGCCTACCCCCAGCATCTCCATGCCCAGTCGCTTGAAGGAATGGGTGTCGGGAGAACCGCTGTCGTTGTGGGACTGGTACCAGTTCATGTTGTAGAAGGACTCAAATCCGTAGCTGCCGTCGGTGGCGGTGCTGATCCGTTCAGTGGAGCCTTTTTTCAGGTTTCGGATGGAGATTCGGTTTTCCCACAAATCGTCGACATCCTTCAGATCCATCTGAATGATCTCCTCTTCGGTGAGGTCCTGGTACTGGGTGGTAAAGGAATTGGTTCCGCCGGGGGTGTGGACAGCCTGCACCGCTACTGCTGCCTGTTGCTGGGGGGTGAGCTGCAAAAAGGCTTGGGCCGCCAAATAGTCCAGCACATACCCCGTTTCAAACATTTCATGGTAGTAGCTTTGGATTTTTTCCGGCGAATCAATCCGCTCATAGCTGAAGTTGTTGGTCATCTCCACCCCCAGGTCGTTGATTTTGGAGATGTTGAATACCATGCATCCGTCCCGCATTTCCTGGGCAATGTTCCCGTCGGCATGGGCTTCTGCGCCGGTTCCGTTCCGCCTTCCGGCTCCGCCGTAAAAATACCGGCCGTCCTGATTGTGGGCAGTTTCGTGACTAAAGGTGAAAAAGATATAATCACTGGTACCCAATGCTGCTTCTAAGACCCAAAAAACATTGGTGCCGTTTGCAAAAGCTGCACTTCCGTTTTTGGCGCTGATGGTGTTGTTTGCTTCGTACACCCATTTCATCACCGGGTCTCTGGTTTGGTCTTTGTTCTGATCCCCGGCGTCCGCTGCTTCGCTTTGGGGAAAGTTCAATCGGGTATCGTACTGGATGTTCACAAAACTGTTGAGGATGCCTTCTGCGTCATCCGTCCAGGTGGAGGATATGCCGTAAAAAACCCCCATTTTTTCGGCGTAGGCGTCAATAATTTCTTCCATTCGCTGCCGTTCCATACCGTCCTTTACCAGATAGGTAGAGTAACGGTTGAGGCTGCCCAGCATTAGCTGGGTGGGCAGGGAGATCAAGTACATATCTTCCTGGGGTGCGGTGAGGATGGGCAGCAGGATGCTTTTCCGGCCGTCATCCAACCCGGACAGGATGTCCCAGATTCGATAGCGGATTCCCTGGGCATTTCCCAACGGCGGCTGTTCTTTTAAGATACCCTGGAAGTTGGCGGCAAACCAATCGTTGGGGTTGTCATATCCCGCCAGGCGATAGGACAGGCCTCCTAAAAAGTCGGTCAAGGACTGGCCGATGTGGTTTTTTAAGGCGTTGTTGTAAAACACCACCGTCCGGTGAGTCTCCCGTTGTTCGGAGGGAGCCGTCAGCAGCAGGTGAGTCAGGTTGGCTGTGCTGAGCCCTTCTGCCAACTGGTTCCCCCGGAAAAAGAGCAGGTCACTAAGGTCCACTCCCCGGTAGTTTATTCCGTACCATTTGTTGTAGTAGTTGTAGCTGTAAAGAATCTCTTTCCAGCTGTCTTCCTCTTTCAGCCGCTCCAAAACCAGCTGCTGTATCCCTTCATGGGAGGAATAGGTGGGGTATTGGGCCTGGGTGAACAGGATTTTTTCCACCAGGGCGCTCAGGTTTGGTTTGACGGCTTGGTTGTAGTGATCAGTGTACAGCCGGCTTTCCTCTTCCTGGGTCAAAGCGGCAATTTGGGTGGCGTAATCGTAATTGGATACCAGCTGCACCGCTTCTTCCAGCTTGGATGCGTCCAGGGCCGCCAGGTAGGTGCCGGGCTGGTATGGAAGCCCTATGCCCTGAATGGTGTACATGGCTACCAAATCTCCCATGGTTTTTTGCAGGGAAACCGGGTGCTCTTCCATGGCTCCCTGCCGGAACACCAGCCGGATGGCTTGAATCTCATCCAGCCGGTCCCGGTGCAGACCGGTGACCAACCCGCCGTTTTGGTCCAGCGGCAGCACAAATTCCACCGCTTGCACCGTCAGCGGATGGCCTTCCGGCAGACGGTTGCCCTGTTCCACCCAGGTGCGGAGGTCGGAGAAGGGCATGAGTTTCGCCAGATTGGCGTAGGCCAGCTCCCGCTGGGGCTGATAGTTTTCCTGGCTTAACAGCTGGGTATAGCCCGGGATGCCGTAGTTGTTGTCCTGCTGGGGGGCGGTGCGGAGATTGGGGCGCTTTCCGTAGGCCAAAAGCGCTAAGTCCCACACCCCTTCGTTCCAGCCCAGGGCGTCCCGGTAGAGGGCAGGGTCAAAAATTGCGTCGGTTTCCTTAATTTGGTCCCGGTTTGCCTGGGTGATGTTGGTGGCGCTGGTGGAACCGGAGTATTCGTAGAGGTTTTTGGCGCTGCCCAGCACGTCGAATCCCGCAATCCGGTATCCCGCTCCACTGCTCATGCTCAGGCAGTTTTGAAGCACGGGGCTGCCGGTATTGGGCCCGCCGATGAGGCCGCCGTTGCCCTTTTGGGCTGGTGCGATGACCTGTACCTGGGTATAGCTGTTTTGGATGACCCCGCCGCCGTGCCACCCCGCCAGCCCGCCGACCCTGGCTCCCAGGGTGGGGTGGTCGTAGGTGCCCTGGACTTTGCCAGTGACATAGCAGTTGTCGATAAGAGCGCCGCCGTTGGTTTTGCCCACGATTCCGCCTACCGCCACCAATCCCTTTACCGACACGTTCACCGAAGCGCTTTGCCGGATGGTGGAGTTACGCAAATTCCCAGCAAACGCCCCCAGTTCGTCCACGCCGTTGGAAATGCTGGAATCTACAATAAATACGTTTTCCACCAGGGATTGGTTTTGAATCACGTTGGCCAGGATTCCGCTGCGGGAGGTGGTGATCTGGGCGTCTTGGATCACCAGATTTTGAATGGTGGCCCCGCTGACGGTCTGGAACAGGGAGGTGGGGAGGTTGAGAATTTTGTAGCCATTGCCGTTGAAGGTCCCGGTGAAGGTCCCGGCCACGGCGGCGGCGTTGGGGGAGAGATCGGAAGCGTCCAGATCTTCCGACAAGGTGTAGCTGTCATTGGGAGCCGCCGTCATCTGGGCGAACAGTTCCTTGGCGCTTTTGATCAGGGGATGCACCCCATGCTCATCCTGGTAGGCCAGGGGGAAGGCGTACTCCTTCTGCCGGTTACCCTCTTGGTCGTAGAACACCACTTCTTCCTGCTCCAAAGCGGCGTACACTCTGCCGGAATCCGGGTCCTGCCGGAAGGCTTGAATGCCGCTGTAAAAGTCCGGTAGGTTTTCCATCTCAAGGACGGCATAATAGTGCTCTATGTCTGAGGGCAGCCCCTGAGAAATGTCCAGCACCGAGATTTCCCGGCTGACCCCCTCCGGCCGGTAGAACAGTCTGGCGGCAGTGACGTCTTTGAACTGGATGGCGTCCCTGGCCACAGCAATTTCATCACTGTAAAGCATCTGACCTTGATAGTAGTTGGATTGGTCGTCCAGCCCGTTGGTGTCCAAATCATAGTCCGCCGTGATCCGCACCCCGTATTGTTCCTCCATGGTCAGGGGGACCGTCACGCTATTTGCTCCCTGGGTCACCGGCTGGGTGACCAGGATGGAGCCGTTTTCCTCGGAAATTTGGATTTCCCCCTGTTTCAAGGCATTATCCGGGTCAGATAAGGTAAATTCCAGGGTGAGCTGGTCCTGCTCTGTTTCCGCCCAGGAGAACTGCTCCACCTCCGGCGCCGTTTTCAGCACCTCGATTTGGATGGAAGGCGGATTTTCCACAGCCAGTACCTTCCCGTTTTCCAAGGTCAGCTGCTCCAAAACCAGGGTCTGGACCCCGGACTGGGAGCCGGTTTTTGCGGTAAGCTCATAGAAATTCCCTGGCAATGGTGTTAAGTTAAACACCTTGCCGTTGATTTGCACCTGTTCCGCCTTTAGGCTGGTCAAGGTTTCCGCCTGAAAACGGATGGTGATGCCTTCTTCCCGGGGGAAGTATGCTGTTTCCCCGCCGTCCTGGGAGAAGGTTTGCAGCTGGGACAGCCGCAGTCCGTAATCCCGGATGAGGTACACCCTTTTTTCCAGCAGAAGGTCGTCTGCGGTCTGTTGGCTGCCGTCTTGGGTTTGCTTCCAGGTGACCAATACTCGGAAGAAGTATTCCGTTTGTTCTGCCGCCTGGAAGGTCACCTGCTGTTGGCCCGCCTGGAGGATGGGTTCTTCTGCCAGGATGGAGGTTCCGTCCCCAGTCACCAGCTGCACCTTCCCGGAAAGGAAGGCTTGGTCGGAATCTTCCAAGGTAAATTGGAAGGTCACTTCTTCCGTTTCCAAATGGTCCTGTGCCTCGTAACCCTGTACCGCCGGAGCGGACTTCATCACCTCCACCGGCACTTCATAGTGGACGCCCACCATGGTGCCGTCAGCAAACACCAGCTGGGTCAATCGAAAGGTTGCCGTTCCCGCTTGGTCGGTAGCGGTGGTCGTCACCTTCCAGTTTCCATCGGGCAGAAGCTGCGCTTCCAGCTGGGTGTGGTTGACCACCAAATGGGACAGCTGGGCGGGAACGTTGTGGGAAACGGTAAAGAATAGCTCCGTTTTGCCCCCTTTTTTCACCTGGGCCGCCCCGGCGCTACCGACGATGACCACCCCTCTGGGCCGGGCAGTAACGGTTTGTTCTGCCAGCACCGTTTGCCCTTCCGGCTGGGACCCATCGGGGGAAAGATTCCTGTCTCCCAGAATCTGCACCGTGTAAGCGGTGGCCAGCCCGGTGTCGGTGAGGGAAACCGCGCCCTGGTAAACTTCCTCTTGCAGGTCTCCGGGAGAAAACCTTTTTTCCCCAACGATTTTACTGTCTTGGTTTCGGATTTGAATCAGATGGTTGGATAAAGCGCCGTCCGGGTCGGTGAGCCGGAAGGAGAGGGTAAATTCCCCCGCTGCTTCCTGTTCCTCAAGGGACAGGCCGGTGACAGAGGGCAGCTCTTTGAGAATGGTTACGGTGACCCCTTGGTTTTCCAACGAAAAAGCCTTTCCGTTTTCCAAAATCACCTGCTCCACCTCAAGCCGAGTCTGCCCGGTTTCCGTCAGCCCTTCCAGCTCCACCCGGTAGCCGCTGCCGGATTGGGTCACCGGATATTGGACGCCGTTGACCACCACCCGTTCCGGCCGGTGCCGGGTGGCGTTGCTGCTTTCAAACCCCAGGACAATGGGCTGGTTTTTGTGGAACACTTTCGTTGCCGTCCCGTCCTGAGTCTGCGCAGAGAGATTATCAAAGGTGAATTGGTAGTCGATGTTCAGCTGAAGCTCCTTCATCACCGCCAGGCTCCCGCTGTGGTCCTGGTCCCCTTCCAATTCATTGGAATCCCGGTTGTATTGTGCGGAAAGGGAAAGGGTGTAGGGGGTGTCCTCTTCCAAGTCCAACCGAAATTCATGGCTGCCTGCTGGTGTATCCCTGGTGTCCACCGTCACAAATTCCCCGTCTTTGTTTTGAAGCAGCTCCATCTTGGAGGAAGTCAGGGCGGAATCCGGGTCGGTTAGAGTAAAGGAAACCTTCATCTGGGCGGTGTCCGTCTGTTCCTCCGCCAAAAAGGATTCCAGCTCCGGCACATCCTTCAGCACGTCAATCTGCTGGGTGGCCTCCGCCTTGATTTCCTGTCCGCCGGTGAGCTTGACCTGGGTGAGACGGAAGGTTTGCAGTCCCGGCGTGTCCGCCGCTTGCAGGGCAAGGAGGTATTCGCCTTCGGTTTCCCCCGGCTGCACCGGGTATTCCACGCCGTTGACGGTGGCGCTTTGAATCACCCCTCCGTGGGAGACGGTGCCGGAGAATTTCCACACCACTTCCTCCCCTTTTTCGTAGTAGAGGCGTTCCATGGAGGAAGTGACGCTGACCTGATAGTCCAGCTCTTGTTCGATCTTTTGGATCAGTAGAGCCAGGTCGGTGACGGTCAGCTCGCCATCCAGGTTCAGATCCGCCGTGCTCTGTTTTTCTTTCAGTAAGGGTTCTAACGCAATCAAATGCCGCTGTAATAAGGATAGGTCGGCGTAGTCCACCTGGTCGTCCCCGTTGAGGTCCCCTTTGTAGCCCAAAGCGTAGACGCTGCCGGTGGCAAAGGTGGTGACGGCGGCCAGGGCGATGACCGCTGTGAACAGCTTTATCCCTTTGCCTTTTTTCTTTTTCAGGAGAAGCAGCACCAGCACCATCAGCGCCGCGCCCCCTGCGCAGAGAAAGAAGATGAGAATGCCGGAAGGAGATTGATTTTCCGGCTCCGCTGCTTCCGGAGCGTGCTGGTGCAGAGTCTCTTCCTTTTCTTCTTCCGTGAGGTGGGGGGACTGGCCCTGTTCCTGGGATTCCGGATTGTTTTCCGGGGAAGAGGACTGCTCTCCCGCCGGAATGGTTTCCAGCTGCTGCGGTTGGTTTTCCGGCTCTGCCGCAACGGCGGAGGAAACGGCACTGAGCTCAATCTGCACGTCTATGGGGAACAGGTCCTCTTTCCCCTCCGACACAGAGAGTTCCCGGATGGCCACATAGGTGTCCTTGGCCGGAAGGTCCTCTTTGGCGGTGAGAGTAATTTGCAGCACATCGCCCCCTGCTGTATCGCCGGACCGGCGGACGGCGGAAAACTGTCCGTTGTTTGAATTGTACTGCAAGTTTTCCCAAAGGTTAAGTAGCACCAAATCTTCTTGGGATGGCGCCTGAAACACTTCGGGGTCGTAGGTCAAACTGCCTTGGACGGCTTGTATTCCGGTGGTAATTTCCCGGTAGCCCTCTAAAGAAAAGACAAATGTAACTTCCTGCCCCTTTCTGACGAAGGTGTCGCCGGCGGAAAGTCCCGGCTGGCCCACCTCTGCCGCAGAAACGGTGGTACTCCCCAATAAGAGTCCGCAAGTAATTATCCACACTGCCAGCAAGGCTCTTATCTTTGCCATTTTTTTCTTCCTTTCGTGAAAAATTTTTGACAGGCTGATTATACTGGTTTTATCCCAGCAAGACAATATGAGATTGCTGGAAGATATGGAAAATCCAGGGAAATTTGCAAAAAGGGAGACAAGTTAAGATTGTGTTGCGCCGGGAATTTTGATAGGCTGGATAAACCCGGCTTTTCTGCCGGAAAAGTGCCTGGGTTGAACGGGCAGGAGGAAACTCCGTTTCGTAAAACGAATCTCTGAGTTTTTAGAAACAGAAAAAAGAAAAGCAAAAATGATAAGTTTTGTTTGCAAAAAACTAAAATTGTAGTTGACGATAGAATGGAATGATATTATAATAAAACCAGCACAAAAATTGGAATATAAGCAGTTATTCCATCCTGCGCTGAAATGAGTTTTAAAAATGCAGAAAAAGAGTTGACGTACTAAATTTGTTGCTTGGTGCGCTTGTGACGTCAGAAATCATCTGTAAAAAACGAAGGGTGTGGTAAAATGAGGAAGATTACTGCAATTTTAATATCTTTCTGCACTCTGTTTTTCAGTATCACTATTCCAGTATCCGCTATTGAATATGAGATACCTGTGAAAATATTAGAGCCTGAAGAAGTGCAGGAGGCCTTGGGTTACTACCAAATCACCAAGCTAACAGAAGCAGAAGAGCCTAGTGGGGAAAATATTTATTTTATAGATGTGAATGATCAAGGCGAAATTATCGCTTCCTTTTATCGAGGAAAAAAGATTGGCATCTACAATAAAGACGGAGAATATCAGTATGGGTATTCCCTACACTCCAATGGCTATTTCGCAGCAAAATGGGTAGACGATTCCGAAACTATAATGATCTATTTTGCTCGTGGTGACTCTATGGTTATTTTAGATGCCAATGGTAATTGCATTGAAATGGCAGATGGAACGGATTCCAATGCAAACTCTGAGTTTTGGCATAACACGTTGTCGAAAGCCGCGCATCGAGTGGATGACACCATTTATTATTTGAAAAACGACAATCTGATTTCGGCTCTGGGAGGCGGTTACAGTAAATTGATCCGTAGAAATGCGGATGGAACGGAGCAGGTTTTATACGATGCCGGGGAAAGCAATTTTGTTGGGAATTTACTGGCGGCAATATCCTTTCTTGTGTTGTTTGTTGGTATAAGTACCGGGATGATAATTTATGTAGTAAGGTTTTATAAAAACCACCAAGGTGAATCCCAAAGCATAACCAAGCAATAATTGTGAAATAAGTTAGCAATTCAACTTTTCTTGTTGAAAAAATTCCGTCCTATCGAAAATTGCACAGCAGACGATGGGACGGAACTTTTGGTATAGGTCAGCAAAATGCTAACGGAAATTTGTCCTGGATTTATACCTTTAACAAACGGAGAAATGTCGAAACAATTTCCAGTTAGAAAGGTTATGGCAAACCAATTCAGCAGATAGAACATTTACGATGGGTTCTTAAGATATTACAAGGTTGGACCTAATTGAGGAGATAATCATGAAAAAAATTTCAATTTTACTCTTGATTATAATGTTTCTTTTTTGCGGCTGTATAAATGATTCGGAATGGAAGGTTGGTGAATCAATAAGTAAAATTAACAAAGAATATGTGCCGTATATTTCTATGGGAACACTATCCGGGTATGAAAATAAAAACAACTATTGGATCGTTATCAATAATGGTGATAGTATTGAAAAATTAGTTGTTTTTTCTCCGGATAGAAAAAGTCTTCAAACTCAGAACTTGAATTTGATAGAATGTGAAGATATAAATAAACTTGCAGGTATGAATCTTGCACAACTGGAAGAAATATATGGTTCACCTCATGCCGATATTGGAAGTGGATTTTATATTCCGGCTTACATTACCAAAGATGCCTGCCTTATTTGCTTAGAGTTTGAAAATGATGTTGTTTTTAGTGTTATAAAGCGCGATCTTTTAACGAACGATATAATTGAACGTGCTGGGGAATATTAAATAAAGGTTTCTGTTTCCGGGAAAACAAGGATATTTTCATATTTCTTACTCATTCAAAGTTCTTTAAACACCAGCGGCTTGTCAGCAAGTTACATCTACGACAATCCCGTCCCTCCTGAATTAAAAAGGGGGCTTCCTCCCGCACATCCATACAGTGGGGGATACTGCCAAAATAAAATGGGAGAACACATCTTTTTGTGTGGGTATTTATGGAGTCAAGGAAGTGTGAAGATGAGAAATAGAATTTTAGGTTTTAGAAGGATCGTCTTAGCAATTTCTTTATTATGTGTGCTTGTCTTTTTAACTTCTTGTACAGCAAGCAAAATGAAAGAATATTATTCACAAAAAAGCAATTATACAAATGCAACAGGAATTGTAACTCACATTGCTTATAATGAAGACAAATCAGCATTGTATTTCGGCTTTTCAGAATTGAATCCGCAATTTGATGATAATAATTTCAAAATTGTTGGTGATAACGTGAAGATTGTTCAGCAGAATGGTATAGACGAGAAAATTACAGTTGGAGATCAAGTCAATTTTATTACTGCTGCAAAATATTTTGGTGATGGTTATGTAATGCCAATTGTTGAAGTGTCTATAAACGGAGAAGAATTATTGGGCTTTGAGGAAGGTTTTTCTAATTTTTTAAAGTGGCTAGATGGCAGATAGGAATGCTTGGTTTTTGGGGGAAATACCATGGACGTATTAAAAAAGAAAAAAGTAATGTTAGTTTTGGCTGCGATTGCAGCTCTTGTCGCAGTTGCACTTGTGCTTATCATTGCGCAACCGTTGAAATACTTTGGTTGGCAGACGATTCCTCTTTCTAATGTTGGCTCTATTAAGGTGCCGGGCGATTGGTCTGTTGTGCAGGATGAACAGCAGGGAGTCTGGTATTTTAGTGATTCAAATTCCGAGAACAACACATATTTTTATGGTATTTATGGTGAAAATGATGTCTTGCAATTTGAAGAAGAGCTAATTGGAAGCAGGCAATATCAAACTACTGAATATTCTCATTTGTTTTCAACAAGCTGCGCTTATTCAGAATTAGCTTTTCATGATAATAATAAATATTTGGGATTTAAGACGATTGACTTTTTCCCCACCGACCAAACATTTCACATGTACTCATTAGGGGATGGCGTTAGTAGGGAAACAGCATTAAAAATTGCCGAATCATTTCAAGTTTGATATTGTGATTTTCATGAAATGATGTGGCATTTTTCCAGAGGAGTACGCCGGTAAAACAGGCGTATTTATCCGTCGGAATGCAGGCAGCCCTGAATCCAAAAGGAGACTGCCTCCGGCACATCCATGTGGGGGGATACCGCCAACATATAAAACGAACCGGAGAGGGAAAAACCTTCTCCGGTTTTCTATGGTGTTTGGTATAAGAAACAATGCCTCGCAGATTAAAAGGAGCGCATTTTCTGCAACCCCTTGTATTTGCGGCTGTTAATCAATTTGCGCTTTATAATCTGTCCCCCATTGTTCCATCGCCTGAATAATGGGGCGCATGGATTCGCCGAGTTCGCTTAAAGAATACTCCACTCTCGGGGGAACTTCCGGATAGACCCTGCGTATGACGATACCGTCCTGCTCCATGGAACGAAGACTGTCGGTCAGCACTTTTTGACTGATTCCCGCTAAATCTTTTCTCAATTCATTAAAACGCCACGGCCGGACAAGCAGGTTTCTGATAATCAGAAGCTTCCACTTACTTCCGATTAACTGAACGGTTGTTGCAACAGGACAAGCGGGCAGTTCTTCTTTCTTCAGCATGTTTCTCCCTTCGAAATCTTTATTGGTTTTTGTTTGAATCTTATATTTAAATTATAGTGCTGTATACCGGTGAAATCAAGTGTGAGGAAGAAAAGAAAATATTTTTCATCCAGTAATCCCCGCAATGACCCAAAAGTTACGAAAAGGTGACTGTGTTACAAAAAAGTGCGTACTTGTAGAGCAAGAAAACGTCCGTTACAATGGTATCAGAAACAAGAAACGGAGGTGTTTGCTTTGAATCTGGCCGATTTTACAGTTGATGTAAACAAGTGCGTGGGATGCGCCAAATGCGTAAAGGTTTGTCCCGGCGGCATCCTCTTTCTGAATCAATCAAAAAAGGCTGAGATGGTGGGTTTTGAGGAATTTGGGTGGAACGGCTGTTGAAAATGTGAACACTGCCTTGCTGTCTGCCCCACAGGCGCCGTTTCCATTTTCGGGCATAAACCGGAAAACAGCCTGCCTGTTGCGGATTGTCAGATTGCAGCGCCAATAATGGATTCTCTGATTGCAGGCAGGCATTCCTGCCGCCGGTATCAGGACAAAAATGTTGATCCCGCCGTGATAGAGGATATGCTGCATCGTCTCACCAATGCCCCAAATGGAGGCAATAAGCAGCAGGTAGAGTTTACATTGATTGATGACAAAGGGCAGATGGCTCATTTTCGCCGGCTTGCCTATTCCCGAATGGAAGAATTGGCGGCGCAGGGCGTCTATCCAAAGGGATTTGACAAAGGGTCTTATGAGGATATGAAGCGGTGGGAGAACACGGTCCGCCCCGATATGCTTTTCTGCGGAGCGCCCCACCTTTTCATTCCCCACGCACCCTTGGGGCAGGGCGAGCCCGTACAGGACGTGGTGATTGCCGGAACCTATTTTGAACTGCTTTGTGCTTCTCGGGGCCTTGGCGCTGTGATGATGACATTTCCTTTGGGCGCATTGGAACAAATGCCGGACATAAAAGCTATGCTGTGCATTCCGGAGAACCACTACATCGGCATGATCATTGGCTTCGGGTATCCTGAAATCAAATATGCCAGAGGCGTACAGAGAGGAATAGTGCAAAGCCGGATTCATCGACTGAAATTTCAAGGAGGAATTTAAATGAACGCACAGGATTGCTTGCAGATTTTGCGGGATGTGAAAGACGCGGCATTTGCAACCGTGGATGAAAAAGGAGTGCCGCAGGTACGAATTATTGATGTGATGCTTGCAGAAAATGAGAAAATTTATTTCTGCACAGCGCGGGGAAAGGATTTTTACGCACAGTTAATGCAGAACAATCACATTGCCGTCACTGCCGTGAATCGCGATTTTCAAATGGTGCGATTGACGGGAACTGCTGAGAAATTAAAGGATCAAAAAGATTGGATTGACCGCATTTTCCAGAAAAACCCCAGTATGAACAGCGTTTATCCTAAGGAAAGCCGCTATATATTGGAGCCGTTCTGCATTGCAGATGCAAATATCGAATTTTTTGATTTAAGTCAAGAGCCCATTTACCGAGAAAATTTTGTCATCGGAAATAGGAAAGAGCAGAAAAAGGAATTTGAAATCTCTGTTTCCTGCATCGGATGCGGTACATGCGAAAGAATCTGCCCGCAGCAATGTATCAGCTGCGGAACACCGTATGAAATCCATCAAAATCACTGCCTGCACTGCGGGCTGTGCTTTGAAAACTGCCCGGTGAAGGCAGTGAAACGAAGGGGTGAGTGATATGTTGCAAGAGATGTGGTCTGTTTTTACAGGCAGAATGGATTTTTTCTTGGAATTATTGCTGGAGCATGTGGAGATTTCGTTGATTTCCATTTTGATTGCCATTGTCCTGGGAGGACTGGTAGGAATTCTGATCAGTGAATTTCAAAAAACTGCAAAGCCCACCTTAGGCGTCATCAATTTTTTGTATACCATACCGTCCATTTCCATGCTGGGGTTTTTAATTCCCTTTTCAGGGGTGGGTAATGCCACGGCGGTGATTGCGTTGACTGTTTATGCGCTGCTGCCCATGGTGCGAAACACCCATACGGGCATCGCCAATGTAGACCCCGCTGTTTTGGAAGCGGCAAAGGGGATGGGAAGCACAAAAGCGCAGATTCTATTTAAGATAAAACTCCCGTTGGCCATGCCCGTGATTATGTCGGGGATTCGCAATATGGTGACAATGACCATCGCCCTTGCGGGTATCGCTTCCTTTATCGGCGCCGGCGGCTTGGGTGTTGCGATTTACCGGGGCATTACCACAAACAACACGGCAATGACCATGGTGGGCAGCTTACTGATTGCCCTGCTTGCTCTTGTCATGGATTTTTTGCTTGGATTTCTGGAAAAACGGATGAGCAAACGCAGCGTGAAAGCAAAAAAAGCCAATAAAATTATGGCAGTTGTTGCAGTGATTCTCTGTTTGGGCATTGCGGGCAGCACTTTGATCAACACTGAGCAGAAAGATACCATACACATTGCCACCAAGCCCATGACGGAACAATATATCCTAGGAGAAATGCTGGATATGTTAATCGAGCAGGACACGGATCTAAATGTGGAACTGACCCAGGGCGTCGGCGGTGGAACCTCCAATATCCAGCCTGCCATGGAGAGTGGGGAGTTTGATCTGTATCCTGAGTACACAGGCACAGGTTGGAACATGGTGCTCAAGCACGACGGTTTGTACACCGAAGATTTGTTCAGTGAATTGGAAGAGGAATACAGCCAACGCTTTCATATGGATTGGGTTGGAATGTACGGCTTTAACAACACCTATGGTTTAGTAGTCCGCCGTGAAATTGCGCAGCAGTATCATCTGCAAACCTATTCCGATTTGAGATCCGTAGCAGGCAGCCTCACCTTTGGTGCGGAATATGATTTCTTTGAGCGCGAGGACGGGTATGATGCGCTTTGTGAAACCTACGGATTGAATTTCGGCAAAACCATGGATTTAGACATCGGGCTCAAATATCAGGCAATCAACCAGGGACAGATTGATGTGATGGTCATCTTTACTACGGACGGACAGTTGTCAGCATCCGATGTGGTAGTTTTGGAAGACGACAAGCATTTTTATCCTTCCTATGTCTGCGGAAATGTAGTCCGCCAGGAAGTGCTTGAGCAATATCCGGAGCTGGAAGCGGTGCTTGAAAAGATCAGTGGACTGATTACCGACAGCGACATGGCGGCAATGAACTATGCCGTAGAAACAGAAAACAAGGAGCCTAGAGATGTGGCGGAAGAATTTCTTCGCAGCCATGCTCTGTTACAGTGAGGTGGGACCCATGAAAACAGCCATTGAATTTAGGAATATTAAAAAGACATACGGAGAAAAGGTGGTGATGGAGAGGTTTAATCTCTCTGTGGAAAAAGGTGAGTTTGTCACCATCATCGGTTCCTCCGGCTGCGGGAAAACCACGGCTCTGAAAATGGTAAACGGTTTGATTCAACCCACGTCGGGGGACATCTTTGTGGACGGGGAAAATATCCGCAATAAAAATCAGACCCTGCTTCGCCGAAATATCGGCTATGCCATTCAGGGCAGCGTGCTGTTTCCCCATATGACGGTGGAACAAAACATCGCTTACGTTCCCAACCTGCTGAACAAGCGGAATAAAGAAAAGACCAAAAGCGCCGTGTCCAAATGGATGAAAATTGTGGGGCTCTCCGAAGATTTGAAGCACCGCTATCCTTCCGAACTTTCCGGTGGTCAGCAGCAAAGGGTTGGCATTGCCCGTGCTTTGGCTGCTTCACCGGATATTCTGCTGATGGATGAGCCTTTCGGTGCGGTGGACGAAATCACCCGGGGACAGCTTCAGACGGAAATGAAGCGGATTCACCAGCAGACAGGTATTACCGTACTGTTTGTTACCCACGATATTTCCGAAGCGCTGAAGCTGGGCACAAAGGTGCTTGTGATGAACAACGGGAAAATCGAACAGTTTGCAAAGCCGGAAGATCTGCTCCGTACTCCTGCAACAGAATTTGTAAAAGAATTGGTAAAAAAGGAGCGCCGCACCTGCTATCTGCCGGAAGAACAGTTATCTTCCTGTGAATTCAGTGGTGCTGGCAGCGAAACGGGCAGTCGTGACGCAAGGTGAATGTGCTCGGTAAAGTGGAAGAAGGTGCTTATACCTGATCTTCTGCTTTTGCGTTAAATTCTCTAAAAACCAATAAATCCCAACCCACTGCTAACCGGCACATGGTTCGGATTTATTGGTTGTGAGGGCAGCATAAAAAGATATTTGCGGCGTTTCAGTGATTGGATACGAACGGATATAAACTATTTTCGGATTTGCCGGGTTGTCGTTCCTTCTTTCGGTAAACCTTCATTAAAAATCCAGCAGAATAGGTACCTGCTCTTCCTCGGCAAACCTCATGGCTCGCCAGAATATGGAGAAAGCGAACTTGGCCAGAGACTGAGTATCATATTCAGTGTGCTCCGGGATGTCCGCCTTGCTGTACTGCCCGTCCGGACTTATGGTGCCGTCCACGGGGTAGCCCTCGGTTTCGGTCCAGCTGAGGATGGTGTCCTCGTCAGCTTTCCACGCCAGCTGATTCAGCTTCTCTAGCTCTTTCCGCAGCCCGCCCAGGGTAGCAATCATAGCCTGATCATCGGTGGGCAGGGGAGCTTGGAACAAAAAGCTGTCCGGCAATGGAATCCACCAGGTAGTCCCATGGAACAGGGACCACACTCGCTCCTCATCTGTCGCAAGGCGAGCAATCAGGGGATGCTCCCCAAAGTCCCAGTTTTTCTCCACAGTGGGCGGCACCGGTTCCCCATATGTATGGCAGGCGGCCACCAGCAGCATAGCGCCGAAGGCATCCCAATCCGGTTTGTCGGTGTAATAGAGCTTCTCATTATCCTCCGGCCAGGGAGTATAGGGGGGCTGGCCCGGCTGAGAAATGGCGCTCAAGATCTGATCCCGCCAGTTCTCCACCGCCACCTGCACTTCCGCCGGGGACATTTCCTCCTCATTATCGACGGGTTCCCCATCCGGGGTGATCCGGTTAAACGAATATCCATTTTCCTCTGCCCATTGCTGAACGACGGTTTTCCAGTTGTGAGAATAGTACCGGGTCAATGTCCCGGCGTAGACGTCAAGTCCCATGGTCATGCCTCCTTTTTAATCAAAATCCATCCAGACCAGGTGTTTCCCGCAGTGGAGGCACTGGAACAGATAGCATTGCAGATGCCCGCCATCCGCGGACTCCTCAAAAGCGCCGGTTTCCAGCGGATTCGGGTGATACCGGAAGGTGGGCAGGCCCAACTGGGCCTGCCGCTCCTTCTCATTCCGCTTTTTTTCCGGCGTTTTGGGCTTGGGGAGGGCGTAGTGGTTGCCCCAGTTTTCCGCATAGTCTTTCAGCGTGCCCAATCGTTTGAGGGTCTTTTTATCGGAACGATTTCCAATTTGGCAGAACAGTTCGTAGGCATCCTTCTTAAAGTCCAGCAAATCATACACATCCACCAGCACTTCTTTGGCCTGCTTGTCTTCCGATTTCTCCAGTTCCGCTTTGAAAGCATAGAGAGCGCGGACACTGTCTGGGCCGCCATCAGTTGCGGAAAACTGCTTTTTCAGTTCGATATATTGTTTCAGGTATTCATTCATGGTCACAATCTCCCATCAATCCCACCAGAAATACCAGACAGTGGATTGACGCAGCACATCGGCAAGAGCGCCCACGGTGGCGTCCTCCGGCCCCTGGTCAACCACATCAGGGCAGAAACCGTACTGCTCCACCGCCACATCCATGGCTTTTTCCTCGAGGACAGGAGCCGGGAGCAGGAACTCCAGCTCGTCGTGGCTCATGGCGTCGGGCACCGCGCCGTACTGCTCAAACCAGTATTTTGCCGCAGCCATCAGCTCCGGCGTATCGGGGCACTCGTTCCAGTTTCCGAAGGGCAGATAGGCGAATATCTCCCAAGGGTTCTTTACCGGGATCTTCGCAAGAATAAGCGGATAAGTCATTTCGGTGTCGTTGTCCCAGTAGCTGGAGAAGCGGTCATTGTTATCGCCACCCTCCATCTCGCCCAGGATTTCCTCCTCCCAGTCCATATCGTCATCCTCAGCTTCCGCCTTGCGCTGACCGATTAGATCCTCCAAAACGGCCTTTCCGTCCTTAATGGGGGTGGCAAGCAGTTTCTTACGGTATTCTTCCACCTTATCCGAATCGAAGGCATAGTCGTCCTCGCCATCGCTGTCCGGGTCAGAATTCATAATCAAGCACTCCCACAGGATTTCGTCATCCGCCTTGAGCAGCACCGGCAAAAAGCCCTCATGGGCGGCATCCCGTCTGGCATAGCTGTAGGCCGACATGATGGGGTCGTCGTCCTTCATGGCGGGGAAATAGGTGCATTCGCAGTCCAGATACTCCATCAACGCCTCAGCCAGTTCGGAGGGTTCCAGCGTGTCCTCGTCGAAGTCCTGTCCCTGCCAGT
>PPYE01758848.1_pt1 | contig 27610 bp, 19 predicted proteins | sample 1559881 | NCBI WGS metagenome assembly PPYE01 (sample SAMN08240022, study PRJNA423297) | Human gut metagenome, whole genome shotgun sequencing project. | reverse complement strand
CAAGGAGCGAGCGGATACGGATTCTTGCTGCGCCCAGGTTGTTTACCTCATCGATCTTCAGGCAGGTGTATATCTTGCCTGAGCCTGTCAGGATATCGTTTACGCAGTCGGTTGTGACAGCATCGAGACCGCAGCCAAACGAGTTGAGCTGGATTAAGTCAAGGTCATCACGGGTCTTTACAAAGTTGGCTGCTGAGTACAGTCTGGTGTGGTACATCCACTGATCCATGACGATGAGAGGTCTCTCAAGCTCGCCCAGATGGGATACTGAGTCCTCTGTCAGCACACAGATGCCATAGCTTGTGATGAGCTCAGGGATACCGTGGTTGATTTCCGGGTCCACATGGTACGGACGGCCTGCGAGCACGATTCCGCGACGTCCGGTGTCTTCCATGTAGTCGAGCACTTCCTCGCCCTTTCGCTGTATCTCAAGCCTTGTCATGGCAAGCTCCTTCCAGCCTGCGGCAACTGCATCACGAATCTGTGACTCAGGCAGGTTGAAATCACCTTTTGAGAAGGTGGCTACGAGCTGCTGTGAGATAGTTTCCTCACTCTCAAATGACATAAACGGATTTATGAATTTAACCTCGCCTGAGGTAATCTCGTCCACGTTGTTTTTGATATTCTCAGAGTATGATGTGACAATAGGACAGTTGTAGTGATTGTTTGCATCAGGAAACTCCTTGCGCTCATATGGCACTGCCGGGTAGAAAATAAAATCTACATTTTGTTTTATGAGCCAGCTTATATGACCATGTGTGAGCTTTGCAGGGTAGCACTCTGACTCACTTGGGATGGAGTCGATACCCATCTCATAAATCTTTCTGGTAGACTGCGGTGACAGTACTACAGAAAAGCCGAGACGTTTGAAAAATGTAGCCCAGAACGGATAGTTCTCGTACATATTCAAGGCTCTTGGGATGCCGACTGTACCGTGTGGAGCATCCTTTGGGTCAAGTGGCTCATAGTCAAATATACGCTTGTTCTTGTATTCAAAAAGATTTGGGATGTTATCCTTGTTCTTCTCCTTGCCCAGACCCTTTTCGCAGCGGTTTCCTGTGATGTACTGTCTGTTGTCGGAGAATTTGTTTATAGTCAGAAGACAGTGGTTTGTACAGCCCTGACAGCGTGCGAGCTTTGTGGTGTAGGTGAGCTCGTTTATCTGGTCGATTGTAAGCATTGTTGTCTTGTAATCAGCCTCATGGCGCTCGCGTGCGATGAGTGCGGCACCAAAGGCACCCATGATACCTGCGATATCAGGCCTTGTGGCATGTACACCTGCAATTTTTTCAAAGCTTCTAAGAACGGCATCATTGTAGAATGTACCTCCCTGGACTACAATATTTTCACCGAGGTCGCTTGCATCAGAAAGCTTGATAACCTTGAAAAGTGCATTCTTTATTACTGAGTAGGCAAGTCCTGCTGATATATCTGCGACAGATGCGCCCTCCTTCTGGGCCTGCTTTACCTTTGAGTTCATGAAAACCGTACATCTGGTTCCGAGGTCGATAGGGTTCTTTGCAAAAAGGGCTTCCTTTGCAAAATCCTGTACTGAGTAGTTTAAGGACTTTGCGAAGGTCTCAATAAATGAGCCGCAGCCTGAAGAGCAGGCCTCGTTGAGCTGTACTGAGTCGACTGTCTGGTTCTTTATCTTGATGCACTTCATGTCCTGTCCACCGATATCGAGGATACAGTCTACCTTTGGGTCGAAGAATGCTGCTGCGTAGTAGTGGGCTACAGTCTCAACTTCGCCGTCGTCCAATTTTAAAGCTGCCTTTAATAAAGCCTCTCCGTAGCCTGTAGAGCAGGAGTGTACGATGTGTGCATCCTCAGGAAGCTTTGCGTAAATCTCCTGGATAGAACGGATGGCTGTCGCTAGAGGGCTTCCGTTGTTGTTGCTGTAGAATGAGTATAAAAGGTCTCCGTCCTCGCTTACGAGAGCGATTTTGGTGGTGGTTGAGCCTGCATCTATTCCGAGATAGCAGTTGCCCTTGTATGTAGAAAGGTCACCGGTCTTTACGTGATTGTTGCCGTGACGTGTTGTAAATTCATCGTAATCAGCCTGATCCTTAAAAAGAGGCTCCATACGTGCCACCTCAAATTCCATCTTTATGCCGTTTGAGAGGCGGTCGATTAAGGATGAGAGTGTGGTGACAGAGTTGTCTTTATAGTTTAATGCAGAGCCTATTGCTGCAAACAGATGAGAGTTCTCAGGAACGATAGTGTGCTCGTCATCGAGATTTAAGGTTCTGATAAATGCTGATTTAAGTTCTGACAAAAAGTGCAGAGGACCGCCAAGGAAAGCGACATGTCCCTTGATTGGCTTACCGCAGGCGAGGCCACTGATGGTCTGGTTTACCACGGCCTGAAAGATTGAAGCGGATAAATCCTCGCGTGTGGCTCCCTCATTGATGAGAGGCTGGATATCTGTTTTGGCAAATACTCCACAGCGGGCTGCGATAGGGTAGATGGCCTTGTAGCTTTTTGCGTATTCATTTAGTCCTGTAGCGTCTGTCTGGATGAGAGAAGCCATCTGGTCGATAAATGAGCCTGTACCGCCAGCACATATGCCGTTCATACGCTGCTCCACGTTACCACCCTCGAAGTATATGATTTTGGCATCCTCGCCACCTAGCTCTATTGCCACATCGGTCTGTGGAGCATAGTGTGTGAGTGCGGTAGATACAGCTATAACCTCCTGTACGAATGGCACCTCAAGGTGCTTTGCAAGAGTGAGTCCGCCGGAGCCTGTTATCATAGGACAAACTGAAAGGTCACCTGTCTTGTCGTAGGCCTTTCTGATAAGGGACTCAAGTGTCTCCTGGATATTTGCAAAATGACGCTCATAATCGGAAAAGAGGATATTGTCATCGGCATCAAGAAGTGCAATCTTGACGGTTGTTGAGCCGATATCAATGCCCAACTTATGTAAGCTGTTATTTTCCATAGTGGTTCCTCCATAATGTATTACTTATATGTTTTTATATATCTTTCTTCTTATTAAAATATATAATTGTTCTATTATCAAAACAGAGATTATTATACGACAGATATCGACAAATTACAATGACTATAATTATAAAGAATTTGTGAATAATTCGCTGTCTCGTTGACAAAGTATGATTTAACTATCATAATAAATTTTGTAATAACCGCTGCCCTTTGCACTATAGTGTAAAAGGCAGCAATAATATGACAGGAGGATGCAGACGCGTGGTTTTTTATTGCATCAAAATCATGTCTGCTAAAATGTATGAACTGGCTTAACAAACTAGAACAAAAATATGGAAGTAAAGCGATTCCGAATATCACTAGAATATTTATCGCTGCGAATCTGATAGGCAGTGTGCTGCTTTTGACAAAGGGAGATGTTGTCCTTTATTATCTGCAGTTTTCAGCTTCAGCTATTTTGCACGGACAGGTATGGCGTCTTATAAGCTGGATTTTTGTGCCGAGCGGCAGCATATCATTTTTACAGCTTTTATTTATATTCTGTCTGTGGACGCTTGGAGACAGCATGGAGTCATATCTTGGTTCTTTTAGGATGAATGTGTACTTTTTCGGAGGCTTTTTGCTGTATGATATAGCAGGCATGCTTATATTTGCAGTGACAGGTGTATCAATCAATCTGACTATGTACTATATACTTATATCCATGTATCTGATGCTTGGTCTTTTGATGCCGGAGGCAGAGGTGAGGCTTTACTTTGTGCTTCCTATAAAGATGAAGTGGATGGTGCTTGTTTACTTCGTGATGTTTGCATATGATGTGTATACCTATATGAGCTTTGGATGGCCGACTGGATTGGCATACGGCTCAGAAATCGTACTTGCACTTATAAATCTGTTGGTATTCATCTATGGCTGCAAGCACAGGCTCTCATTCAGACAGAATATGCACCAGAAGAGGAGAAAGGCACAGTTTAAAGCCCAGTTTTCCGAACCTCGCCCGGGCAGTGGCATCTCACGTCATAAGTGCTATATATGCGGCAGAACGGAATTGTCAAATCCTGAATTAACATTCAGATACTGCTCGAAGTGCACCGGCAACAAGGAATACTGTCAGGATCATCTGTTTACACATACGCACGTATAATATACATGCACTACTTTTTCTAATTCATTGACAAAGTAAACTGATGAATTTATAATGGACACAGTATTATTTTCGGAGGAACATTTATGGAGAACGAGGCAACAGTTTCGAAAAATTTTATTGAACAGATTATTGAGAAGGACTTGGCAGAGGGTCATTGCAAGACAGTAAAGACCAGATTCCCACCGGAGCCAAACGGTTATTTGCATATCGGCCATGCGAAGTCTATTCTTTTAAACTATGGACTGGCAAAGAAGTATGACGGACAGTTCAATCTCAGGTTTGATGATACAAACCCTACCAAGGAGCGTCTGGAGTTTGTAGAGTCTATCGAGGCCGATGTTAAGTGGCTTGGTGCTGACTGGGCTGACAGGAAGTTTTTTGCATCCAATTACTTCGACAAGATGTATGAGTGTGCAGTAGGACTGATAAAGAAGGGAAAGGCATATGTATCTGATCTGACACCTGATGAGATAAGAGAGTATAGAGGTACACTCACAGAGGCCGGCAAGGAGGATCCATACTCAAAGAGAAGTGTTGAGGAAAACTTAGACCTTTTTGAGCGCATGAAAAACGGTGAGTTCGAGGATGGCACAAAGGTACTTCGTGCGAGAATTGACATGAGCTCTTCAAACATCAATATGAGAGATCCGATTCTTTACCGTGTGGCTCATATGACACATCACAATACAGGTGATAAATGGTGTGTATATCCTATGTATGATTTTGCTCATCCTATAGAGGATGCTATTGAGGGCATCACACATTCTATATGTACTCTTGAGTTTGAAGACCACAGACCGCTGTATGATTGGGTGGTTATTGAATGTGGATTTAAGAATTCTCCAGAGGAGTCGCCAAAGCAGATTGAGTTTGCAAAGCTCTATCTGACTAATGTTGTAACAGGAAAGAGATATATCAAGCGTCTTGTGGAGGACGGTATCGTTGATGGCTGGGATGACCCGAGGCTTGTTTCTATAGCAGCGCTCAGACGCAGGGGCTTCACACCGGAGTCTATCCAGAATTTTGTTGATCTGTGTGGTATATCAAAGGCTAACAGCTCTGTTGACTACGCTATGCTTGAGTATTGTATCCGAGAGGATTTAAAGGCTAAGCGTCCTCGTATGATGGCTGTGCTTGATCCGGTCAAGGTGATTATCGACAATTACCCTGAGGGACAGGTTGAGTATCTTGAAGTGGACAATAACGTGGAGAATCCTGAGCTTGGAAAGAGAAAGGTTCCTTTCACCAGAGAGCTTTATGTGGAGAGAGATGACTTCATGGAGGAGCCACCGAAGAAGTATTTCCGTATGTTCCCTGGCAATGAGGTGCGTTTCATGAATGCTTATTTTGTGAAGTGCAATAGCTGTGTGAAGGACGAAAACGGCAATGTTACAGAGATTCACTGTACATATGACCCGGCATCAAAGGGTGGCAACAGTCCTGATGGCAGAAAGGTCAAGGGAACTATCCACTGGGTTTCAGCCGAGTATGGAAAGCAGGTAACTGTACGTCTTTACGAGAATATCGTTAATGAAGAGCTTGGAGTGTACAATGAGGACGGAAGCTTAAATCTTAATCCTAATTCACTCACAGTGCTTGATAACTGTGTAGTGGAGCCGGAGCTTATGAGTGCCAAGGCTTATGACAGCTTCCAGTTTGTCAGAAATGGCTTCTTCTGCGCGGATTGCAAGGACTCAAAGGATGGACAGCCTGTATTTAACAGAATCGTCTCATTAAAGAGCTCATTCAAGCTTCCGACAGCTAAATAGTTTTTGACTAAAAATAAACAGAAGAGAAGAATAGAGGTAAAATATGGATTTAAAGTCAGGTATTGACAAATTCGGTTTAAATCCTGAAGACATAAATGATCTGTATGATGAGGATAAAGCAGCTGCCACCGGGGATGCTCCGGTGGCAGCTGCTGTTCAGACAGAGGATGAAACGGATTTTGTTTTTGCAAAGAATATAACATGTCCGGTGTGTGATCAGAGTTTTCAAACACTGACGGTACGGACATCAAAGATCAGGTTTGCTGGCTCTGATGATGATTTCAGACCGGTTTACAAGGGAATTGATACAATAAAGTATGGTGTCACATCGTGTCCGCATTGTGGTTATAGTGCGATGAATGGCGACTTTGTACATGTATCGAGTACACAGATAAGGCTGCTTAAGGAGCAGGTTGCTGCCAAATTTAAGCCCGGCAGCAAGTCGGTGCCTTTGTTATATTCGTATGATGAGGCAATAGACAGATTTAAGCTGGCACTTTTTTCAGCGATTGTTAAAAGGGCTATGTATAGTGAAAAGGCATATATTTGTCTTAAGCTATCCTGGCTTTATCGCGGTTTAATCGAACAGCTTACGGCTGATGGTATCTCAACGGAAAGTGAAGAGCTTGTAAGTGCACAAAAGGCAGAAAAATATTATTATAAGCAGGCTCTTGATGGAATGACAAGAGCGGTTGCGACTGAGCATTTCCCTATATGTGGTATGAATCAGGATACGGTTGATTTGCTTTTGGCTCAGATGAATTATAAGCTTGACCATTGGGATGTGGCTTCAAAGCTCATTGCAAGGGTGCTTATATCAAAAAGTGCTTCTAGACACATTAAGGATAAGGCGCTTGATTTGAAGAATGAAATTATTAAAAAAATAAGAGATGTGAAATAATTGCTGTTATTTCACATCTCTTTTTCTTTTATTTGTTGTAACAATTAATTGTTCTTCTTGTTCTCAAGCTCAAGAAGCTTCATTGCACGCACCTTGAGTGGCAGACCAAACAGTGTGATGAAACCGTCTGCATCATGGTGGTCATATAAATCTCCTGTAGTAAAGCTTGCAAGAGACTCACTGTAGAGTGAATATGGTGAAGTAGTGCCGGCTTTGATGATATTGCCTTTATATAATTTGAATTTAACTTCTCCGGTTACATATTCCTGTGTTGACTCTACGAAAGCCTGGATTGCTTCACGAAGTGGTGTGAACCATTTTCCTTCGTATACTACATGAGCGAGCTTGTTGCCCATTTCTTTCTTGACCTCCATTGTGGCACGGTCAAGGCAGAGCTCCTCGAGCTGGTCATGTGCCTCCATGAGGATTGTTCCACCGGGAGTCTCATATACACCACGTGATTTCATACCTACTACACGGTTCTCAACGATATCGATGATGCCGATGCCGTGCTTGCCGCCGAGACGGTTGAGCTCTCTGATGATGTCTGCTACCTTCATCTTTTTGCCGTTGACAGATGTAGGAACACCCTTCTCAAATGTCATTGTAACATACTCACCCTCGTCAGGAGCATGCTCAGGTGTGACACTTAATACGAGCAGATGGTCATAGTTTGGCTCCTGTGAAGGATCCTCAAGCTCAAGTCCCTCGTGGCTGATGTGCCAGAGGTTACGGTCACGGCTGTAGCTTGAATCTGTGCCGAACGGAAGGTCAATTCCGTGTGCCTTACAGTACTCGATCTCGGCCTCTCGTGAATCCATTTTCCAGTTGTCCTGACGCCATGGAGCGATTACCTTGATATCAGGAGCAAGTGCCTTGATACCGAGCTCGAAACGGATCTGGTCGTTTCCTTTACCAGTTGCACCGTGGCAGATGGCTACAGCGCCTTCTTTTCTTGCAATCTCTACAAGCTTCTTTGCGATGCCCGGTCTTGCCATTGCTGTTCCAAGGAGGTATTTGTGCTCATAAACTGCGCCGGCCTGTACACAAGGTACGATGTAGTCCTCACTGAACTCATCACAGATATCCTCTATGTAAAGCTTTGAAGCTCCGGATAATTTAGCTCTCTCATCGAGTCCGTCAAGCTCCTCTCCCTGTCCGCAGTTGATGCAGCAGCAGATTACGTCATAGTCATAAGTCTCTTTAAGCCATGGAATGATAGCGGTAGTATCAAGTCCGCCTGAATAAGCTAATACAACTTTGTCTTTCATAAGTGCGTGTCCTCTTTTCGTTTATTCTTTATGATGGTAACCATTAACTGCTTTTGTGTCTAAAAGCCTTGAATAATTACTTTAAAATAAATATATACCAGTTCTTTACATATTGCAAGTGAAAAAATATACATTATTCATGTATAAATATACATAATTTTGTATAATTTTTCTCTTTACGGATTGAAATTACTGTACTATATTATTATGTATGATGCGTCAGACCCATTTTATATGGTTATGCAGAAATACAATATGAAAAGAGGAAATACTATGATAAAGGCTGGTATTATTGGAGCCACCGGATATGCCGGAGCAGAGCTCGTGAGAATTTTGATGAATCATAAAGAGGTAGAGATTGCATGGTATGGCTCACGAAGCTATGTGGATGAGAATTATGCCGATATCTATGGAAATATGTTTCAGATAGTTGATGCAAAGTGCATGGATGACAATATGGAGGAGCTTGCAGAGTCGGTTGATGTGATTTTCACTGCGACCCCACAGGGCTTTTTGGCAGGCGTGCTCACTGAGGATATATTAAGTAAGGTAAAGATTGTCGATCTGTCAGCGGACTTCCGTATCAAGGATGTAGCCACATATGAGAAATGGTACAAGATTGAGCACAAGTCGCCACAGTTTATTGATGAGGCTGTATATGGTCTGTGTGAGATAAACAGGGACAAGGTCACAAAGGAGACAAGGCTTGTTGCAAATCCTGGCTGCTATACCACATGCTCCATCCTTACAGCTTATCCGCTTGTGAAGGAGGGACTTATTGATACAGATACACTTATCGTCGATGCAAAGTCAGGCACATCAGGCGCAGGACGTGGTGCAAAGACACCTAATCTGTTTTGTGAAGTAAATGAGAGCATGAAGGCATATGGCGTTGCCTCACACAGACATACCCCTGAGATAGAGGAACAGCTTGGATATGCGGCAGGAAAAGAAATTCTTATCAACTTTACTCCGCATCTTGTTCCGATGAACAGAGGAATCCTCGCTACAGAGTATGCGACACTTAAGAAAAAGCCTGACGGAACACTTCCTACATATGATGAGATTAAGGCAGTTTACGATAAGTATTATGCAAATGAGAAGTTTGTCAGAGTGCTCAAAAAAGGTGTCTGCCCTGAGACAAAGTGGGTTGAGGGCAGCAACTATGTGGATGTAAACTTTGTGATTGATGAGAGAACCGGCAGAATTATTATGATGGGTGCTCTTGACAATCTGGTAAAGGGTGCTGCAGGACAGGCGGTTCAGAATATGAATCTGTTATTTGGCTTCGATGAGGCAGAGGGACTTAATATGGTTCCTATGTTCCCGTAATAATTAATAATAGGAAAATAATTATCAGAAAGATGCATTATAATGCTGATAGTTATATAAAAATATAAGGATGATTTAATAAAATGAGTAATGAGAATAAATATGAAATAAGGGTTATGACGATAGATGACTATGACGAGGTGTACAGCCTCTGGCAGACCATTCACGGCTTTGGAATCCGTTCTATTGACGACTCAAGAGAGGGAGTCCTTAGATTTCTTAAGAGAAATCCGACTACGAGTGTTGTAGCGGTAGAAGATGGAAAGATAGTTGGAGCCATACTCTGCGGTCACGATGGCAGAAGAGGCTGCCTGTATCATGTATGCGTGGATGAGCATTACAGAAAGTGCGGCATCGGAAAGAGTATGGTGGTTGCCTGCATGAGAGCACTTCAGGCAGAGCATATCAACAAGGTGTCAATCATAGCCTTCAAGGTGAATGAGCTTGGAAACCACTTCTGGAAGGAAGAGGGATGGACATTCAGAGAAGACTTAAATTACTATGATTTCACACTTAACGAAGAAAATATAACAAGATTTAACAAATAAGGAGCAGTACAATGGCAGATAAGAACATGGAACAGGTAATGGAAAAGGCACAGGTGCTCATAGAGGCACTTCCGTATATACAGAGATTTAACAGAAAGATTATCGTTGTAAAGTACGGCGGATCTGCAATGGTTGACGAACAGCTTAAAAAGCAGGTAATCCAGGATGTCACACTTCTCAAGCTGGTCGGCTTCAAGCCTATCATCGTACACGGTGGAGGCAAGGAAATCAGCAAATGGGTAGGAAAGGTCGGTATGGAGCCTGTATTTGTAAACGGACTCAGAAAGACTGATGCCGATACAATGGAGATTGCCGAGATGGTACTGAATAAGGTAAACAAATCTCTCGTTACACTTGTTGAGGAGCTTGGTGTGCAGGCTGTCGGAGTAAGCGGCAAGGACGGTGGCCTCTTAAAGGTAAAGAAAAAGTATTCAAACGGAGAGGATATAGGCTTTGTCGGTGAAATCACCGATGTCAATCCAAAAATTCTTTATGACCTGCTTGAGAAGGATTTTCTTCCAATTGTGTGTCCAATCGGTCTTGATGATGAATACAATACATACAATATCAATGCAGATGATGCAGCATGCGCTATCGCCAGAGCAGTTTCAGCAGAAAAGCTTGCATTCCTCACGGATATCGAGGGTGTATACAAAGACCCTTCAGATAAGAATACACTTATTTCAGAGCTTACAGTCTCAGATGCAAAGAAGCTTATAGGTGATGGCTTTATCGGCGGAGGCATGCTTCCTAAGCTCAACAACTGCATAGATGCTATCGATAACGGAGTTTCAAGAGTTCATATTCTTGATGGACGTATCGCACACTGCTTACTGCTTGAGATATTCACAAACAGAGGAATCGGAACAGCTATTCTTGGAGATTCGGAGGAGAAATTTAACAATGAGCAATAATATGGATAAACAGTCATACATTGATGAGGCAGAAAAGGAGCTTCTTCACACCTACAACAGATTTTCACTTGTACTTGATCACGGCGAGGGAGTACATCTTTATGATACAGATGGCAATGCATATCTGGACTTCGCTGCAGGAATAGCCGTATGTGCACTTGGATACAGCAATGAGCACCACAAGGAGGCATTAAAGGCACAGGTTGATAAGCTTTTACATACATCAAACCTCTACTACAATGCGCCTGTCATCGAGGCGGCAGACAAGGTGCTTAATGCAAGTAAAATGGACCGTATTTTCTTTACAAACAGTGGTACAGAGGCTATTGAGGGAGCTATCAAGGCTGCAAAGAAATATGCCTTTACAAGAGACGGCCATGCAGGTCATGAGATAATTGCCATGAACCATTCCTTCCACGGAAGAAGCATCGGAGCGCTTTCTGTTACAGGCAATGCACATTATCAGGAGCCGTTTGAGCCTCTTATGCCGGGAGTTAAGTTTGCGGATTTCAATGATTTAGAGAGTGTTAAGGCTCAGGTGACAGACAAAACCTGCGCCATTATTATGGAAACTATTCAGGGTGAGGGCGGTATTTACCCGGCAAAGAAGGAGTTTATCGAGGGAGTGAGAGCTCTCTGTGATGAAAAGGATATTCTTCTTATCCTTGACGAGATACAGTGCGGCATGGGCAGAAGTGGCGAGATGTTCGCATGGCAGAACTATGATGTAAAGCCTGATATCATGACCTGTGCGAAGGCACTCGGCTGTGGCGTGCCGGTTGGTGCTTTTCTCATGACACAGAGGGTGGCAGATAAATCCCTTGCACCTGGCGACCATGGCACCACATACGGCGGCAATCCGTTCGTAGGAGCCGCAGTAAGTGCAGTGTTTGATGAGTTTAAGCGTCTTGATATAGTAAGCCATGTAAAAGAGGTTGCACCTTACCTGGAGAAGAAGCTTGATGAGCTTGTCGCAAAATTTGACTGTCTCACAGCCAGAAGGGGTATGGGACTCATGCAGGGCGTGGAGTGCAGCCTTCCTGTAGGAAAGGTCTCAGCAGAGGCTTTAAATCAAGGCCTTATAGTCATTACGGCAGGCAGCAATGTGCTTAGATTTGTGCCTCCTCTTGTTATCGAAAAGAGTGATGTTGACGAAATGATAGAAAAACTTGAAACAACACTTGTAATACTGTCAAAAAGTCTGTAAAATAAAGAGGACATCGATTTCTCCTTTGAGATTATGATATTAATCAAAGGAGACCATATGAAAAAAATAATATTATTAAGTGCGTTTATTTTAACAATAGCGTTTGGCCTTTGCGGCTGTAAAAAGGATGATGCCACAGTTCATTTTGCTTCTGAAACGGAGCAGACCGCTGTGGTTTCAAGTGATGTAAACAGACAGACTGCTGATTCCAAGGAGAAGAAAGCTTCATCCGATGGAGAACAGGAGCAGAAGGCAAAAGACACAGCAGATGACACTGATGAATCTACTGAGTGGTGCGTCTATATCTGTGGTCAGGTTGCCAATCCCGGTGTATACAGAGTAAAGCCGGGCGCGAGAGTTTGTGAGCTCGTTGATATGGCAGGAGGCATGCTGGATACAGCTGACAAGAGCTTTTGGAATCTGGCATCAGAGCTGTATGATGGGCAGATGCTGTATTTCCCGACTGTAGAGGAGCTTAAGTCGGATCACATACCTGAGGGCACATATACCACCGGCATAGATGGCTCGCTGATGAAGGGCGGCGCTGAGGAGCATATAGGCGTAAAGGATGGCAAGCTCAATATCAATACCGCAACTGTCGAGCAGCTAATGGCTCTTTCCGGAATTGGTGAGAGCAAGGCAAAGAGTATTGTTGAAGATCGCGCCAAAAATGGATTGTTTTCTTCGATTGAGGATATCACGAGGGTGTCCGGCATCGGTGAAGCGATGTTTAATAAAATAAAAGATGATATAACAGTAAATTAGGAGTGTATAAATGGCAAAAAAAGTGCTGGTCGTTGACGACGAAAAGTTAATTGTAAAAGGAATACGTTTCAGTCTGCTGCAGGATGGCATGGAGGTAGACTGCGCATATGACGGTGAGGAGGCCTTAAATATGGCGAAGGCCAATTCATATGATATGATTCTTTTAGATGTCATGCTTCCAAAGATGGATGGCTTTGAGGTGTGTCAGGCAATAAGGGAGTTTTCTGATGTCCCGATTGTCATGCTCACTGCAAAGGGCGATGACATGGACAAAATTTTAGGACTTGAGTACGGCGCTGATGACTATATCACAAAGCCATTTAATATTCTTGAGGTAAAGGCCAGAATCAAGGCGATCATGCGGCGCACTTCACCGGAACGCGCACCACAGGTACAGTCATCTGTAATTGAAAAGGGTGATATCAAGCTCGACTGTGACAGCAGACGTCTGTTCATAAATGATAATGAAATCAATTTGACTGCAAGAGAGTTTGAACTGCTCGAGATTCTGATCAAAAATGAAAATAAAGTGTACAGTAGGGAGAGCCTTTTAAAGATTGTATGGGGCGAGGATTACCCGGGGGATGTGCGTACGGTTGATGTGCATGTCAGACGTCTTCGTGAAAAGATTGAGGCAAATCCAAGCGAGCCGAAGTACGTTCATACCAAGTGGGGTGTGGGATATTACTACAACCAGAAGTAATACTTTCAGAAAGGTTCTAAAATGTTTAAGAGTAAAGTACATTTTGCATTTTATAAGAGTCTGAAATCCAGGCTGATTTTCATGATTTTTGTTCTCGTTCTGGTACCGGAGGTGGTGCTGTGCTTCGGCATACTTAACACCTACGAGTCCAGGGCAGTTTCAATCCGCGAAAGTGAAGTGCTTAGTCAGGCAAAGATTCTCGCAAACAAGATATCCACAAGTAAATACTTTGATGAGGATGGCAGTGACTTGAGCAATATTGATGCTCAGATTGACACTCTTACTACTATATATGAGGGCCGTGTGCTCATAGTTGACAAGCATTTTAAGATTATTAAGGATACGTACAATTTAGATGATGGCAATACTATTGTCTCAGAGGAGGTTATCAAGACCTTCTCTGCTTCAGAGATTACAAACTACGATTCTAAAAACCACTATATCGAGCTTTCTGTTCCGATAAGCAATCCAAACGACAAGGATTCAAAGATAGAGGGAGCACTTGTTGTAAGTGTGTCGACGGACAATATATCGCTAAATATGTCGTATCTGACACAGATTGCTGTGACGGTTGCCATTATCGCAGGTGCGGTGGTGCTCTTTTTTGGTGTGCTTGTGCTTTTGCATCTTTTTGTTCCGATTAAGAAGCTTTCTGATGAGATATCAGACATTAAGGATGGCTTTGGAAAAGAGCAGCTGGATGTAGATGACTATGCGGAGACTGCTATAATAAGCAGGAATTTTAATGAGCTGATGAGCGGAATGAAGGTCATGGATGAGTCCAGACAGGAGTTTGTATCGAATGTGTCGCATGAGCTCAAGACACCTCTTACTTCCATGAAGGTACTCGCAGATTCCATCAACAGCATGGGTGATGAGGCTCCGATTGAGATGTACAGGGAGTTCATGGGAGATATCACAAGCGAGATAGACAGAGAGACAAAGATAATAAATGATCTGTTATCACTGGTCAAGATGGATAAGTCGGCTGCCACGCTGAATATCGAGAGTGTTAATATCAATGACCTGCTCGAGCAGATTATGAAGAGACTTCAGCCGATTGCTGACAAGCAGCAGGTGGAGCTTGTACTCGAGAGCTTCAGACCGGTAACTGCAGAGATAGATGAGGTGAAGCTGACGCTTGCTTTTACAAACCTCATTGAGAATGCAATCAAGTACAATGACAACGAGACCGGTGGCTATGTTCATGTATCCTTAAATGCGGATCATCAGTATTTCTATCTGAAGGTGGAGGACAACGGTATCGGTATACCGGAGGAGTCCTTAGAGCACATCTATGAGAGATTTTATCGCGTGGACAAGTCGCATTCGAGAGAAATTGGCGGTACAGGTCTGGGACTTGCCATTACAAGAAGCTCTATTCTTATGCATAGGGGAGCTATAAAGGCTCACAGTGTGATGGGAGAGGGCACTACCTTTGATGTGCGTATACCGCTCAACTATATTGTATAGGAGGCTTGACGTGAAAAGAATAATTATATTCGTGCTCACTGCAGTAATTCTGCTCTCCATGGGCGGCTGCACAAAGAAAAAAGCAGACAATACGGTTGAGGTGTTTTGTCTGAATATGGATGTTACGAGCAGTGTGCCGGAGTCATATGTGCTTAGAAGCAAAAACTCAGATGTGGACAAGCAGGTGGATGAGCTTCTTGGAAGACTGCAGGATAAGCCTGAAGACTCAAGACTGCGCAAGGCGATTCCGGATGAGGTGTCTGTGAGAGGTCATGACGAGAAAAACTATAACTGCACTGTGGATTTCAGCAAGGAGTATTATGACCTTACGGCTGCGCAGGAGGTGCTTTTGAGAGCTTCTGTAGTCCGCACGCTCACACAGCTGGATAGTATTTCATATGTGACATTTACCGTAAACAGTATTCCTCTTGTGGACTCGGATGATGAGATTGTCGGTAGCATGGGTGCTGATGATTTTGTTGAGAATCCGGGTGAACAGATTAATACAAGTGTGAAGGAGACACTCACGCTTTATTTTGCTGACAAGGATGGTACAGGGCTTGAAAAACAGACAAGAGTGATACATTACAGCTCAAATATAGCGCTTGAAAAGCTTGTTGTTGAGCAGCTTATTGAGGGACCGAAGGGCTCTAAGCTCAAGGCAACTCTTCCGGGCACAACAAAGCTTATCAATGTGTCTGTGGCAGATAGAATATGCTATCTGAACTTTGACTCATCGTTCAGAAATACTATTGACAATAAGCTGACAGAGGATGTGGTGCTGTATTCGATAGTTAATTCACTCACCTCACTTCCTACTGTGGACAAGGTACAGATCTCACTTGACGGTGAGAATGACGGCATGCTGCTTTATAATTACAAGCTAAGCGACATGTATGAGTTTAATAAGGATATAGTGGATTCTAATGATTCCACGGAAAAAACTGAAAAATAGAATAGATTGGATTAGGAGGAGAAGAGTATTAGTAAAAGACCGATGTTTTTATTTGCGTTGGTCTATACTGCAGGAACTGTTTCAGGTATGTATGGCAGGGGCTTTGGCTTTTTGGTTTTTGCCATGCTGGTTGTGGCTTTAATAGCTGAGTGTGTGGTGTCTAAGGGCAGCCTTTCCGGTTTCGGGCGCATAGTTGTTTTGCTTATCCTGATATCGTCAGCTGTTTTTGCAACAGCACAATTCAGATACGCTTCAGTGGATGAAAACCGTGACAGCTATATGCAGTATATGACAGATGAAAAATCTGTCATCGTCTGGGGGAAGATTTATAAAACTGAATACAAGTATTTCTCATACAGGTATTATATGACGGACTGCGTAGTACAGCCCGGGTACGGCAAAGCTTTTGGCAGAAAAATATCCTGTGGTGATGTCGTGGTATACTGTGACAGCAAAAGCGCACATCTGGGCGATTATATGAAAGCTAACGGCAAGATAGGCTTGTTTAAGTCTGCAACCAATGAGGGAGAGTTTGACAGAGCGCGCTTTTACCGCTCGCAGGGAATTGATTTCTCGGTGAATGCAGACAGTATTAAGACAAGCGCCGGTAAACATGCATGGTATTACCACAGACTTGAAAAACTTCGTGATACGCTGTCAGCTTCACTTCTTGAGGTGACTGATGAGACAACGGCAGGAGTGCTTTCGTCCATGCTGCTTGGAGACAAGTCGTATCTGGATGATGAGATAAAGGATTTATACCAGGTCAGCGGTATTTCTCATATACTGGCTATTTCCGGACTTCATATTTCTATAGTTGGCATGGCCTTTTACAAGCTTCTCAGAAAAAGAAGGGTGAGCTATACAGCGGCATTTGTCTGTTCTGCGGCACTTATACTAAGCTATGCTGTTATGACAGGAAATGCCGTGTCCACAAGGCGTGCCGTGGGAATGTTCATACTTACAATGCTTGCGGCAGCTTTAGGCAGATGTACAGATATGCTCAATTCTCTTGGCATCATGGTCATTTACCTGCTGTGGGACAATCCTATGGTTTTGGGATATGGCGGATTTGTGTTCTCGGTAGGGGCAATACTTGCTATAGGTATTGTGACGCCTGTGATGAGTGCTCCTAAGGGCGGGAAATTCTGGACATCAGTATCCATACAGCTTCCGATGCTTCCGGTTGTGGCTATGAACTATTATGAGCTGCCTCTTTTTGCGGTGTTTGTAAATCTCATTGTGATACCGGCTTTGCCGGTCATATTTATCTCGGGGCTGCTTGCGTCTGCCGCTGGCTGCTTTGGCGTGATGCCCGGCAAACTGCTGGTGTTTCCTGCATTTGCAGTGTTAAAGCTCTATGAGGTGCTTTGCAGTCTTGTTATGAAGCTTCCGGGGGCATCGGTTATCACAGGAGCTCCTGATGGATACAGGATTTTCCTTTTTTATGCTGTTATGAGTGGCTTTTTGATGGCATTTTCGCTTAAAAAACATGCCATAGAGTGTGGCTTAAAAGAAAAAAGCCAAATCCTTTACAGTGTCCAAAGAGTGGTGTGCACAGCAGTCCTGCTTGCGATTTTGCTTGTGAAGCCAAAAACTGCTGCGCAGCTTGATATACTTGATGTGGGGCAGGGAGATGGCATATTTTACCGCTTTGAGTCAGGCACATGCATCTTTATTGATGGAGGAAGCTCTGACCGAAAACAGCTTGGCGAGAATGTGATTATGCCGTTTCTTAAGTATAACGGCATACAGAGTATATCATACTGGTTTGTTTCACATGCAGACAGTGATCATATAAGCGGATTGTCTGAGGTGATAGACAGCGGGTATACTATAGAGCATATAGTTGTGGCAGAAGCAGCGGCTAAAGAGGAAGCTATGGAGGAGCTGCTTTTTAAAGCTAAGGAAGCAGGAATTTATATATGCCTTATGTCAAAGGGGGATTCGATTGAAATAAATGATGCATCAGGTTCGCGCAGTACTGCAAATGAAGAAGCTGATGGTATCATGTGCCTGTATCCGGGGCCTTCGGATACTGCCTTAGACAGAAACGATATGTGTCTTGTGCTGAAGCTCACGGATGGCAGGTTTAGTGGTATTTTCGGCGGAGATATATCATCTGAGGTAGAAAAGAAGCTTGTTAATGAGTATGGGGATGAGCTTTCTGTTGATTTTTACAAGGCAAATCATCATGGTTCCAAGTATTCAAGCTCTGCAGACTGGATTGAGGCTTTAAGCCCAAGGTGGGCGGCTGTATCATGCTCGGCAGAAAACCGCTATGGACATCCGGCAGATGAAGCCATGGATAGGCTTATAGATGCAAAGTGCCGAATTTTATACACAATGCAAAGTGGTCAGATTAAGTATAAAGAGAGTACTATATATGAAAACAATAGACAATGATATAAAAGCAGGAGATTTCAAAAAGGTTTATCTGCTGTATGGACAGGAGAGATACCTCATAAAACAGTACAGGGACAAGTTGATAAAGGCTATGGTAAGTGAGGGCGACAGCATGAACTTTTCATCGTTTGAGGGCGATGGAATCAACCAGAAGGAGATAATTGACCTGGCGGAGACACTTCCGTTTTTTGCGGATAAAAGAGTGATTCTTATAGAGGATGCAGGCATTTTTTCAAAGGCAGGCGATGAGCTTGGAGAGTATTTAAAGGATTCACCTGAGAGCACGCACTTTATATTTGTTGAGGAGAGCGTTGATAAGCGCTCAAGGCTTTATAAGGCGGCAGCCAAGTGCGGTAATCCTGTGGAGTTCAAGGAACAGACGGATGAGACACTTGCCAGATGGATAGGAATGAGGATTAGAAAAGATGGAAAGGGTATGAGCCAGGCTGCCTACAACAGCTTTATAGAAAAAACCGGCACAGATATGGAAAATATCGACAAGGAGCTTGAGAAGCTGCTGTGCTACTGCATGGACAAGGACGTGATTGAGCTTTCGGATGTTGAGGCTGTAACGACAGAGCAGATCACAAACAAGGTGTTTGAGATGGTCGATGCGATTGCATCACACAAACAAAAGCGTGCGCTTGAGCTGTATTACGATCTGCTGGCACTTAAAGAGCCGGCCATGCGTATTATGTATCTTATATCGCGCCAGTTCAATATACTGATGAATGTGAAAGCCATGACAAATAAGGGCTTTGGCAACAAGGATATAGCATCAAAGGCCGGATGTCCGGAGTGGGCGGTGCGCAAATATCAGGCGCAGTGCAGGGCATATTCGCTGGATGATTTAAAGAGGGCTGTGAGAGACGGTGTGGCATATGAGGAGGCTGTGAAGACAGGCAGGATGAATGACCAGATGGCTGTGGAGCTTTTTATAGTGCAGTACTCTGCAGATATGACCGGCACTCATGCGACAGGCAGTAAATGATATAACGCAAATATACAAAAAAGCAAATAAAAAACCCATCGGTATGACGGCACCGATGGGTTTTTATTTATTGTTATATAGTAATTAAGCTAATCCGTTAACAAGCTTTGTTAAACGAGATACTTTTCTGGCTGCGTTGTTCTTGTGGAAGATACCCTTTGAACCAGCGCTTGCGATAGCAGAAGTTGCATCCTTTAATGCAGCCTCAGCAGCAACCTTATCATTTGCAGCTACAGCAGCCTCAACCTTCTTGATTGCTGTCTTAACTCCTGATTTGATTGCTTTATTTCTTGCAGCCTTAGTTTCTGTTACTAAAATTCTCTTTTTTGCTGATTTAATGTTAGCCAACTCGTACACCTCCAAATATTTAATCTAATGTATGCCAAAACAGACACGGACGCTTTGGCACAAACATACTAGAATATAATATGTCAACCTTTCTGCTCTGTCAATACATATTTTGAAAAAAATTGCAAAAAATTAACATATATGTGATTTTGGAATATCATACAGGGGAGGTGTATTGATTTGTCGGCTGATAAATGGTGTGCAAGAACTGATCTGGCGCTTGAGACGCAGGAGAGCCTTAAAAAGGCAAACACAGATATGAGAGGTGTGAATTTCTCTGAAAAAAAGCTGGATAATGGAATCATAGTCAGTGTAGTGACAATTGACTCAGAAAATGCAGTCAGGGCTACAGGCCGTCCTAAAGGAAAATATGTGACAATTGAGGCTGCTATGCTGTCTGAGGGAGATGAGGAGTGCTGTCAGGCTGTGACGAGGGAGCTTTCAAGAGAGCTTAAGAGCTTTGTAAAGGCTGTCTGTGACAAGCGTATATATGCGGCACTTGTTGTCGGGCTTGGAAACAGAAATGTAACTCCTGATGCGCTTGGGCCAAGATGTGTTGACAGCTTGTTTATCACCCGCCATATAGTAAAGGAATATGGCAGGTATGCGTTTAGCAACGAGAATGTAAACAGTGTGTGCGGCCTGGTGCCGGGCGTGATGGCTCAGACAGGCATGGAGTGCCTTGAGATAATAAAGGGTGTGGTGAGAGAGGTGAAGCCTGATTTTGTTGTGACAATTGATGCGCTTGCGGCACGCAGTACAAAGAGGCTGGGCTGTACCATACAGCTGACGGATACAGGCATAGTGCCCGGAAGCGGGGTAGGAAACCACAGGGACGGTATTAACCATGGCAATCTCGGAGTGCCTGTTATCGCAATTGGTATTCCGACAGTCATTGATGCGGTGACTATTGTTTCAGATGCGGTAAATGCCAGCCGGGAGAACACCGCAAAGCTCATGTCGCCTAAGTTAAACGGCATGTTTGTGACGCCAAAGGATATTGACGAGACGGTTAAGAGACTGGCAGGGCTTTTATCTGAGGGCATAAATATGGCTTTTTCAAACGATGAATATGATGACTATAGTGAATAATTTTATTGCTTCGAATATCATTAGAGCCAGCCGCATATGCTTTATGTAGCAGGGGCTGCCTGATGCTTTAGATGGGAGATGATATTGTGAAGAAGAAAATGATTGTGCTTATAGCATTTATATATATTGCGTCTATGCTGTTTTGCGGTGATGGTGTGGGAAAGAAGTTCGTGGAAGAAAAATTTCCGCACCTTACATATTCTGACAAGGAGTGTGATGACTCAAAAAAGAAGGAGCTGCGTATTGTGGAGGATGAGGATACAGCAGGAGGGATTCTCTCATATGAGGAGCTTGCTGCGATGGAAAATGAAAATGCAAGTGTCAGGAACAATATGCTGCCGGATACCGACCAGCTGGCATTTGTTGATGAAGCTGAAAAAAACGGTGAGCTGGCAGAGCTCAAGGAGCAGCAGAACGTGAAAATGCCGCAGGTAGATATGAGCTTTGACAATCTGGTAAAAAACTATTATCAGGTGGACAAGACTACATATATAGGAGCAGATGAGCTGTGTGAGGAGGCTTTGCTTGGGCGTGATATGTCTATAGAAAAATCAGGCAACGGTCCTGATATACTCATATACCATACACATTCGCAGGAGGGGTACAGTGATTCCCTTGATACATCAGAGACAGAGACCGTAGTTGGAGTGGGTGACAGGCTTGAATCACTTTTGAGGGAAAAATACGGCTACAATGTGCTGCATCACAAGGGGCAGTATGATGTGAATGACCGCGACCATGCGTATTCTAATTCACTTCCTGAGATTACAGAGATTATTGAGAAAAATCCGTCTATAAAGGTGGTTATTGACCTGCACAGGGATGGAGTGGCTGAGACTACCAGGCTTGCTGCCATAATAGATGGAAAGCCTATGGCACAGATTATGTTTTTTAACGGGCTGTGCCGCACTGCTGCAAGGGGACCGATTAATAGTCTGCCCAATGAGTATCTGGGGGATAATCTGGCGTTTTCATTTCAGCTGCAGCTCATGGCAAATGAGTATTATCCGGGGCTTGCAAGGCGCATATACTTAAAGGGCTACAGATATAATATGCATCTATGTCCGAAATCGCTGCTCGTGGAGGTGGGAGCGCAGACAAATACCAAGGAGGAGGCGTACAATGCAATGGAACCACTTGCAGATATACTTGATAAAGTGTTAAAATAATATAGACTTTATTTTACAAATCTGATAAACTTTGATGAGTTATTGAAAGCATTAGGAGGACATATGTCAATAGATCAGAGCAAAATCCGCAATTTTTGTATTATTGCCCATATTGATCACGGTAAATCTACACTCGCGGACAGAATTATAGAAAAAACAGGCACACTTACCAGCAGGGAGATGCAGGCTCAGGTGCTCGACAATATGGATTTAGAGAGAGAGCGTGGTATCACAATCAAGTCTCAGGCAGTCCGTATTATATATACCGCAAAGGATGGCGAAGAGTATATTTTTAATCTGATAGATACACCGGGACACGTGGATTTTAACTATGAGGTATCAAGGAGTCTTGCGGCATGTGACGGAGCTATACTTGTAGTGGATGCGGCCCAGGGTGTTGAGGCACAGACACTTGCAAATGTTTACCTTGCACTGGATCATGACCTGGATGTATTTCCTGTTATAAATAAGGTGGATCTGCCGAGTGCGCGCCCGGATGAGGTGGCACAGGAGATTGAGGATGTTATCGGTATTGAAGCTATGGATGCACCGCGTATTTCCGCAAAGACAGGACTCAATATAGAGGATGTGCTGGAGCAGATTGTAAAAAAGATTCCGGCACCAACAGGCGATAAAGATGCACCGCTTAAGGCGCTTATATTTGATGCAACATATGATTCTTATAAGGGAGTCATTATTTTCTGCCGACTGAGAGAGGGCTCTGTAAAGGTAGGAGACACAATAAAGATGATGGCTACAGGTGCATCTGATGTGGTTACAGAGGTGGGTTATTTTGGCGCAGGCCAGTTTATACCATGCGATGAGCTTTCGGCCGGTATGGTTGGATACATTGCGGCCAGCATCAAAAATGTCAGGGATACACGCGTGGGTGATACAGTTACACTCGTTGACAGACCGTGCGATAAGGCGCTTCCGGGCTATAAGAAGGTCAACCCTATGGTTTACTGTGGTCTTTATCCTGCGGACAGTGCAAAGTATCCTGATTTAAGGGATGCGCTTGAAAAGCTGCAGGTCAACGACGCTTCATTACAGTTTGAGCCTGAGACCTCACTGGCACTTGGCTTTGGCTTCAGATGCGGATTCCTTGGTCTTTTACATCTGGAAATTATTCAGGAGAGACTGGAGAGAGAGTTTGATCTGGATCTCGTTACCACTGCACCTAGTGTTATTTACAAGATTCACAAGACAAGCGGTGAGGTGATAGATCTGACCAATCCTTCAAATATGCCGGATCCGTCAGAGATTGAGTATATGGAGGAGCCATACGTATCTGCAGAGATTATGGTAACAAGTGACTATGTCGGTGCGATTATGAAGCTGTGCCAGGAGAGACGAGGAGTCTATATCAGCATGGAGTATATCGAAAAAACACGAGCTCTCATAAAGTACGACTTGCCATTAAATGAGATTATCTATGATTTCTTTGATGCTTTAAAGTCACGCTCGAGGGGTTATGCTTCGTTCGACTATGAGATGAAGGATTATGAGCGCTCAGAGCTTGTCAAGCTTGACATCTTAATCAATAAGGAAATGGTCGATGCACTTTCATTTATCGTATTCAAGGAGAGTGCATACGAAAGAGGCCGTAAGATGTGCGAGAAGCTTAAGGGTGAGATACCAAGGCATCTGTTTGAGATACCTATTCAGGCAGCAGTCGGTGGCAAGATTATAGCAAGAGAGACGGTTAAGGCGCTTCGCAAGGATGTGCTTGCCAAGTGCTACGGTGGTGATATTTCACGTAAGAAGAAGCTGCTTGAGAAGCAGAAGGAAGGAAAGAAGAGGATGCGTCAGGTGGGCAATGTAGAGATACCACAGGAGGCATTCATGAGTGTGCTTAAGCTGGATGAGGAGTAATCGCACATATGAAGAATCTTGAGATTTATATTCATATACCATTTTGTGTGAGAAAATGTGAATATTGTGATTTTTTATCATTTCCCGCAGACGATGATGCAAAGCTTCGCTATGTCAAGGGGCTTATGGCGGAAATGATATTTTACGGCCCGCTTATGAAGAACTATCAGGTGTCATCTGTCTATATCGGGGGAGGTACACCAAGCTCTATAGATGAGCAGTGGATTGCTGCTTTGATGGAGGGTGTGTTTGACTGCTTTAATGTGCTGCCTGATGCTGAGATATCCATAGAGTGCAATCCCGGTACGCTTAGCAGGGAAAAGCTTTTAGCATACAGGGATGCGGGAATCAACCGCCTGTCCATAGGACTGCAGTCGGCAAATAATGATGAGCTTAAGCTGCTCGGGCGTATACATACCTTTGAACAGTTTGTGACGAATTACGAGGTGGCCAGAAACGTGGGCTTTAAAAATATCAATGTAGATTTGATGTATGGTCTGCCGGGACAGTCAGCGTCACAGTATATGGCGACAGTAAACAAGATTATAAGGCTTCATCCGGATCATATATCGGCGTATTCTCTTATAGTGGAAAAGGGTACTCCTTTCTATGAAAAGTACAAGTTTGACATGGTGCGCCAGGAGGCGGGCATGAGAACAGAGTTTCTGCCTAACGAGGACGAGTTATATGATATGGAAAAGGCGGGACAGAAGGCGTTTATGGATGCCGGCTACAGGCAGTATGAGACATCTAACTATGCTAAAAGAGGTATGGAGTGCCGCCATAATATAGGCTATTGGACCAGAGCTGACTATTTAGGACTTGGAATAGGGGCGGCATCGCTTATATCAAATGTCAGATATACCAATACATCCGATATGGACGAATATCTGTCGCGCTGCCGTCATATACATGATGTGGGTGATGATATATTTAAGGCCAATTTGCATGTGGCAGCTGATGTTATAGACAAAAAGGGACAGATGGAGGAGTTTATGTTTCTTGGACTTCGTATGAATGAGGGGGTCACAAGAGAAGCCTTTGAGAGGGCATTTGGTATTTCGATAGATGCAATCTACAAGGATACGATAGACAGCCTGAAAAAACAGGAGCTGCTCGTGGTAAAGGCCGGGCATATCTATTTATCGGAGAGAGGAAAGGATGTAGCCAATTACGTTATGGCACAGTTTTTGAAGGATTAACGGAGAGCAAATTATGGATATGACTTTTAAGCTTCAGGTGTTTGAGGGACCGCTTGACCTGCTTTTATACCTGATAGAGAAAAATAAAGTAAATATTTATGATATCCCGATTGTCGAGATTACAGCGCAGTACATGGAGTATGTGAATCAGATGAAAAAGGATAACCTGGACACGCTCAGCGAGTTTCTCGTGATGGCAGCTACGCTCCTCGACATAAAGTCAAAGATGCTTCTCCCAAAGAAAGAGGAAGAAGAGCAGGAGCAGGAAGATCCAAGAGCAGAGCTTGTGCAGCAGCTGCTTGAGTACAAGATGTACAAGTGCATGGCAAACGAGCTTAAGGATCGCCAGCTGGATGCCGGCAAGGTGTGGTATAAGAAGAAGGACATACCTGATGAGGTCCTTGCATATGAGGAGCCTGTTAATCTTGAGGAGCTTGTCGGAGATATCCGTCTTTCAGATTTAAACAGAATCTTTCAAAGTATAATGAAGAGACAGGAAGAAAAGATAGATAAGGTCCGTTCGAAGTTTGGAAAGATTGAAAAGGAAGAGGTCTCCTTAGAGGAAAAGATGGAATATCTGACAGACTATGCTGCCTCACACAAGCACTTCAGCTTCAGAGGGATGCTTACTGCATCGTCAAGCAAAGTGGAAGTCATAGTTACATTTCTTGCCATACTGGAGCTTATGAAGACCGGCAAATTAACTATCGTTCAGGAGCATATTTTTGATGATATCCAGATTGAGTCAAGAATTGCTGCATAAAGAGGGTTTGAGGATATATGAATTATAAAGCTGCAATAGAGGCTATTTTATTTACCATGGGAGAATCCGTGGAGCTTGGAAGGATAGCCGATGCAATACAATTAAATGAAAAAGAAACAAAAAAGCTGCTTGACAAGCTGATTAAGGAGTATAGAAGCTCTTCAAATATAGGTATGAATATCATAGAGCTTGATGGTGCTTATCAGATGTGTACAAAGCCACAGATGTATGAATATCTCATCCGCATTGCAAAGCAGCCTAAGAAGAGGGTGCTTACGGATGTGCTTTTAGAGACTCTTTCGATCATAGCGTACAAGCAGCCTGTAACAAAGGCAGAAATAGAAAAAATCAGAGGTGTGTCAAGTGAACATGCCGTAAGCAAGCTTGTTGAGTACAATCTGGTGCAGGAGCTTGGAAGGCTTGATGCTCCGGGAAGGCCGCTTTTGTTTGGTACCACAGAGGAATTTCTAAGGAGCTTTGGGGTTTCGTCTATCGACGAGCTGCCGGTACTAAGCCCTGTGCAGGTTGAGGAGTTTAAGCAGGAGGCAGAGGAAGAGATGCACGTGAAGCTTGATGTGTAGTGCAGGTGTATTGCGTAAGCTGCCATTTCATATAATAAGGACATGCAAATAATCATATATATTACCGATGGAGGTAATTATATGATTATTTTTTTGAAAAAATATAAGTCGAAAATAGCTTTAATGGTTTTCATTTGTGTGTTGGTTTGTACTGTCAGCTGTTTGCTTGATTTTAAGACGCTGGAAAAGCAAAAAATGCCCGGTTTGGAAAAGAAAAGTGTGTTTATGGCAGCTGAAAATACTGTTGCTAAGAATACTGACAAAGCCGTAAATGAACCCAGGCTTCATGCTGTTTCAGCGGCATTATATGATGCGGATGACGAGACGTTTATATATGGCAGAAATATGAGAGACAGCATGGCAAATGCCAGCACCACGAAGCTTCTTACGTGCATTGTGGCACTTGAAAAAGCTGATATAAATGATACTGTTACGATTTCACAAAATGCTGCATCACAGCCTGCGGTCAAGCTTGGACTTGTGGCCGGGAATAGCTATAATATGAAGGATTTACTCTATGGCATGATGCTTGAGTCGTTCAATGACTGTGCCTATGCGATTGCGGAGCATGTGGGCGGCTCAACGGAGGGCTTTGCAAAGCTTATGAATGAAAAAGCAAATGAGATAGGGTGCCTTGGCACGTATTTTATTACACCAAACGGGCTGGATGCTGAGAATGATATAAGCTTTCACCACTCCACAGCGGGAGATTTGTGTGTTATAATGTCTTATTGTGCGTGGAAATCACCAAAATCAACACAGTTTCTTGAAATAACACAGACTATGCAGTACACATTTGAGACAAAGGAAGGTCAGATGGTTTTTAGCAATCACAACAGGCTCCTTACGGAGACGGACTACTGCATATCGGGAAAGACCGGCTTTACCACAAAGGCAGGCTACTGCTATGTCGCAGCAGTTGAAAAGGATGGAAGGAGAATATGCATTTCTCTCTTGGGCTGTGGGTGGCCAAACAATAAAAACTATAAGTGGGCTGATGCAAAGAGTCTGGTGGAGTATGCGGTTTCAGATGCTGCCGAAGATTCTTACTGTGATGCTGCTTGTGTAACAACACAACAGACCGGTGATACACAGACAACGGATAAGCAGGCAACAGGAAAAGAAACTCCGGCGGTAAAAAAAGAGGATAAAAAAACAATTAACTTAAAATATATAGAAAATAACAAGAAGAATAAGAAAATTTGCAAGAATTTTCTCAAGAATTTTACAATTAATATAGGTAAAC
>PPYE01617417.1_pt1 | contig 27614 bp, 21 predicted proteins | sample 1559881 | NCBI WGS metagenome assembly PPYE01 (sample SAMN08240022, study PRJNA423297) | Human gut metagenome, whole genome shotgun sequencing project. | reverse complement strand
TTTTGAATTTTAAATTTTATCCACAACTAATAATAGAAAAACCCTCTGTTTTTAAACAGGGGGTTTTTCAACAAACTGATAAATTATAAAATAATTTATTCTTTGTTAATTTAAAGTAAATATTTACATTGACAAAGAATAAGTTTTTAAATATAATTTAAGTATAATAATATATGGATCGTTACTGATAAATATTTAATCAGGCGTGACCTAAATTAATGGATATGTATAAGTATAGGCATATTATAATTTAGGTCACCTTTTTTTATTGATTAAAATAATTTTAAAATTACTTAAGATTAATAATAATAATATTATTATGGAGGTATTATGCGTGTTAAAAAGGTATTTAATAATAATGTTGTATTAGTTGTAAATGATCTTCAAGAAGAACAAATTGTTATGGGGAAGGGAATAGGATTTAATAAGTATCCTAAGGATTTAATAGATACTAGTAAAATAGAAAAAAGATTTATTTTTAATAATAAACAATCATTGAATGAACTTTATATATTATTAGATAGGATACCATTAAAATATATAGAGCTTACTAGTGAAATAATTGAAATGGGAAAAGAGAATATAGGTTATGATTTGAATGATAATATTCTAATAACTTTGTCAGATCATATTAGTTATATGCTAAAGAGAATTGATGATGGATTATTTTTTAGAAATCCTTTGCAATATGAAATAAAACAAATATATCCTAAAGAATATGAGTTTTCAAAAAAGGCAGTCGAATATTTAAGAGTAAAAACTAATAAGGATATTCCAGATTCAGAAGTTTCTTTTATAGCATTACATTTTGCTAATGCTCATTTAGAAACTACTAATATGGAAGAAACTTTATTAGTAACCAAAATAATAGACAATATATTAGATATAATAAAATATAATTATGGACTAGATATGAATGAAAATTCTTTTGATAATACTAGATTTATAGCTCATTTACGCTGTTTTATAGATAGGCAATTAAAAAATCAATGTGTAGATGTAGATACTTCTTTATTAAAAATAATAAAGATTAAATATAAAAATGATTTTAAATGTGCAGAAAATATAAAGAATTTTTTAGAAAAAACATATAATTGGAATGTTAATGAAAATGAATTACTATATTTAACTTTACATTTAAATAGATTATCAATAGTAGGCAATAAAAAATAAAAAATAAATATTTGTAGGATCGTTACTGATTAGCAGGCGTGACCTAAGTTTAATAGTTTAACATATAAGTATTGATGTAACTTAAATATATAATAATAATTTATACATCTTTATATATTCATTTAATGGATAATATGTTTTTCTAATAAGCTTAGGTCTTTTTATATAAATTTTTAAGTTTGAAGGGAGAGCTTTATATGAAGTTTGAAAAAGAAGCTGAAGAAATTATAAAATTAGTTGGGGGAAAAGGTAATATTGTAAGTTTAGTACATTGTGCTACTAGATTACGTTTTAAACTAAAAAATACATCAATAGCTAATAAGGAAGAAATCGAGAAAATGAAAGATGTATTATCTGTTGTAAATAGTGGAGGACAATATCAAGTTGTAATTGGTAATAAGGTTACTGATTATTTTGATACTATTTCAAAGAAAGTAGGATTAAAGGAAAATTCTGTTGATGAAAAAGGAGAAAAAGTATCAATAATATCTATGATTTTTGAAACTATATCAGGGGCTTTTTCACCATTAATACCAGCTTTAGCAGGAGCAGGAATGGTAAAGGCTTTATTAACTGTATTAACATCATTTGGCTTAATGTCTGATGCAACAACTACTTATGCTATATTATCAGCTGCTGGAAATGGTGTATTTTATTTATTGCCTGTATTTTTAGGTATAACTTTAGCTAAGAAATTAGGTGCTAATATGTTTGTTGGAGGAGCTATTGGGGCCGCACTTTTAGATCCAAGTTATACAGCACTAATTGGTTCGGAAGGGATTGTAGATTTTTTAGGAATAAATGTAACTCCGATTGATTATGCATCAAGTGTATTTCCTATTTTTGTAACAATATTTATTTACTATTGGGTTGATAAATTATTAAAGAAAATAATTTTAAAAGATTTACAATTATTTTTAGTTCCAATGTTTTCATTATTAATTATGGTTCCATTAACAGTTATTTTGTTTGGACCATTTGGAACTAATGTTGGTAATATTATTTCTAATTCTGTAATGTGGTTAATTGAAAGAAGCAATCTATTAGCGGGAATAGTTTTAGGTGCAGGAATGCCTTTCTTAGCAGTGTTTGGTCTACATTGGGGATTTACACCTATTACATTACAAAATCTTTCTACTACTGGAGGAGATCCTATAGAGGGTGCAGCAGTTGCGGCTGTATTTGCTCAAATTGGTATAGCTTTAGGATTATTTTTAAAGTCTAAAAAACATACGGAGTTGAGATCTTTAACTGGCTCAACAGCTATTACTGGAATATTAGCAGGTGTTACTGAACCAATTATTTATGGTGTTATTTTAAGATATAAAAGAACAATTCCTATATTAGCCATAGCTGGTGGTATTGGAGGAGCTATATGTGGAGCTTTTGGAGTAACATGTAATGCTTATGTTTTCCACAATATTTTTTCAGCACCAGTCTATACTCCATTTTTAGGATACGTTCTAGGTATAGGAACAGCATTAATAATAGGTACTATATTAGCTTATTTCTTTGGGCTTAAAGATGAAGAAATTAAACAAATGGAAGAAGAAAGCAAAAGCTTAGTTAAAGAAAATGAAGAAAAGATAAATGGAGAATTAGATGCTATAGAAGAAGTAGTTTCACCTATTAAAGGAGAACAAATTGATTTGTCAGAAGTAGAAGATGAAGTTTTTGCATCAGGAGCAGTAGGGGTAGGAGTGGCTATTATTCCGGAAGTTGGAGAAGTTTTAGCTCCTGTAAATGGAACAGTAACAACGATTTTTCCTACAAAGCATGCAATAGGTATAGTATCAGATAATGGAGCTGAAATATTAATACATATTGGATTAAATACAGTGGCATTAGATGGAAAATACTATAATGTTCATATTAATTCGGGAGATAAAGTTGTTAAAGGGCAAAAACTTGTATCATTTGATATAGAAGCAATAAAAAATGAAGGATATAGTATAGTAACACCTGTTTTAATAACAAATACAACAGACTTAAAGGATATTATTGTTATAGAAAATAAATCAATAGATAAAAGAAATACTATTATAAAAGTAGTTCATTAAAATATGGAGGTATTTAAAATGACATTATCAAAGAATTTTTTATGGGGAGGAGCTGTCGCAGCTCATCAAGTAGAAGGTGGATATAATAAAGGAGGAAAGGGAATAAGTATTGCAGATGTTATGACAGCGGGAACCCATACAATTCCAAGAAAAATAACAGATGGAATAATTGAGGGAAATTATTATCCTAATCATGAAGGAATAAACTTTTATGAATATTATAAAGATGATATAAAATTATTTGCAGAAATGGGCTTTAAATGTTTTAGAACAAGTATTGCATGGACTAGGATTTTTCCAAATGGTGATGATGTAGAACCAAATGAAGAAGGTCTTAAATTCTATGATAACTTATTTGATGAATTATTAAAATATGATATTGAGCCTGTAATAACTTTAAGTCATTTTGAAATGCCATATAACTTAGTTAAAAATTATGGTGGATGGCGTAATCGTAAATTAATTGATTTCTTTGTAAGATTTTGCGAAGTCGTAATGACTAGATATAAAAATAAAGTTAAGTATTGGATGACCTTTAATGAAATTAATAATCAAACTATAACTACTAATCCAATATATGCATTTACTAATTCAGGGATTATATATAAAGAATATGAAAATAAGGAGGAAGTTATGTTCCAAGCGGCTCATTATGAGTTTGTAGCAAGTGCTAAGGTAGTTAAGATTGGGCATAATATTAATCCAGATTTTAAAATTGGATGTATGGTTGCAGCTATGCCAAGTTATCCTTATTCATGTAATCCAGAAGATATAATGAAAGCTGAAATTGCTAATAGAGAACAACTTATGTTTACAGATGTACATGTTAGAGGTAGATATCCAAAGCATACATTAAAGTTATGGGAAAGAAATAACTTTAAATTAGATATAACCAAGGAAGATGAAGAGATATTAAAAGGGGGAACAGTTGATTTTATAGGATGTAGTTATTATTTAACTACAGTAGTAACTGCTAATGAAGATATAAAGAGAACAGGTAATGATTCAGCTGGTAAAGCAGATGTAGTTGAAAATCCATATTTGAAGACTTCAGATTGGGGATGGACTATTGATCCAGTTGGTCTTAGATTTTATTTAAATCAATTATATGATAGATATGAAATTCCAATATTTATAGTTGAAAATGGGTTTGGAGCTATAGATGTTTTAAAAAATGATTTGACTATAGATGATGATAATAGAATAGAGTATTTAACTAACCATATAAGAGAAATGAAAAAAGCTATAGAAATAGATGGAGTTGAAGTTATAGGCTATACAACTTGGGGATGTATAGATCCAATTTCATTTACAACAGGTGAAATGAAAAAACGTTATGGATTTATATACGTTGATAGAAATAATGATGGAAGTGGATCATTAAAGAGATATAAGAAAAAATCCTTTGATTGGTATAAGGATATTATTAAAAATAATGGTGAAAATATTAAATAAAAATATATTTTTATTTAATTTAAGTATAAACAAGTAAATTGCAGCTTTAAGAAGTTTTTCAGAATATTTATCATTTCTAGGTGTTACATCTTTAAATCTTTTAATATTGATGATGCTTTCTTCTTTTTAGTTGACAGATTTAAACAGATTTGATAGGATAAGCTTATAAATGAATAAGCGTAATTATTTGTTCGCCGGAATGAATAGTTATTAGAGCCAGTAGATTAACCTTAGGCTTTATGGTTAATCTGTTGGCTCTTTTTTGTTTGAAAGGAGAGGTATTATGAAACAATATGAAAACTTAAATTTGGATAGTTTACTATCTGAATTAAATGGCGCAGAAGAATATGGATTAAGTAATGAGCAGGTTGAGGAAAGGTTGGTTAAATATGGTAAAAATACCATACAGACTACTAAGAAAAAGACAATTTTGCAACATCTGATTTCTTCTTTTAAAGATATTACAATCATTATTCTTTTTGTTGCTGTTATTTTATCAACTTATGTAGCGTTGACAACACACCCAGATAATTTGACGGAGCCTATAGTTATTATAGGGATAATTATTTTAAATTTAGTATTGTCTATTCGTGAGCAAGTAAAAGCTGAAAAATCTATGGAGGCTTTAAAGGAATATAATGTTTTAAATAGTAAAGTAATTCGTAGTGGTAAGGTAAAATATATTAATTCTGAGTTACTTGTTCCAGGAGATATAATTCTTTTAAGTACAGGAGATAGAATACCAGCAGATGCTAGGATTTTAAGTGAATCTAGTTTAATGGTAGATGAATCTTTACTAACTGGTGAAAGTGAACCTGTATCAAAAGATGCTAATTTTATTCCAGAGGATATAAGTAGTGTTGGAGATCGTAAACATATGATATTTTCTGGATCACTAGTAGTAGGTGGTAAATGTACAGCAATGATAATAACTACAGGAGTTGAAACAGAAATTGGTAGAATTTCTAAGATGCTTACTAATGAAGAAGCAGGATTATCACCATTACAAATAAGAATGCAAAAACTGGGTAAAACTTTGAGTGTTGTTGCAATTATTTCAGCTTTAATTTCCGTGGTTATTGGTTGGGCATATGGTGATAGTATTACAAGTATGCTAATGGTTGCAATATCTGTTACTGTTGCAGCAATACCAGAGGTAATGCCTGTTGTAGTAACTATTCTTTAGCTTATGGTATTAGTAATATGGCAAAGAAAAATACTATTGTAAGAACTCCAACTTCAGTAGAGACAATTGGAAATATATCTGTAATTTGTTCAGATAAAACAGGAACTTTAACGCAAAATAAAATGCGTATAGAAAAAGTATGGACAGTGAAAACAAAGGCTAAAGATGCTAATGAGAAATTTACAGAAGATGAGAATTATTTGTTAAAACTTTTATTCTTATCAAGTAGCTCTAATTTAGAGAAAGATAGTAATATTGGTAATCCAACAGAATTATCAATTGCAAATTTAGCTTATAATAAGATAGATAATTTAATAAGTGAACTAAGTGGATATGAAAGAATTCATGAAATTCCATTTGATTCTACAAGAAAACTTATGACTGTTTTATATAAAACAAATAATGGGTACTTATCAATAACAAAGGGAGCTATAGATAGATTACCATTGAAACAAGCAGATGATTTAAATATTAAAATGAAAACAGTACATGATGAGTTTGTAGAAAAAGCGATTGAGTATGCAGAAGACTATAGTCTTAGAACTGGTTTAGATACACTTAGAGTAGAAGTTGATGAGATACCACAATATGATGAAGAGGGAAGAAAATATTATAATGTAGGAGTTTACATAATAGAGTTAGATGAATTAAATGATGCTTACAGAGTATACTCAGATGGTAAAATAAGAAGATTAGATTAAAAAGAGAGGGAAACCTCTTTTTTTATATTTAGAATTTAAAATATTTGGGGGAAAGGGGGGCAAAGTTGAGGCAAAAATAAATCAAGTACAAATATAATAAAATTTATATGAGTTTTTATTAAAAATTAAATTACAGTATACTTTGCCACCTTTTCCACTAATATTTTGGTATAATTATGATGTTAAAATATATCAACAAGAGGTGGACTATGAGAGAAAATATTAGTGAAAGAGCAGTAGCATTAAATGAAATATTAATGGAGTTATATGCCAAAAGAGAAAATATAGAGATAGATGAGATAGAAACAAAAGTTTCTCCATATAAAGATTTTGCAAAAGATGCCACTAAGAAGCTTAAGGAGATTTTAAAAGCTTTAAAATGTGATATTGAACAATTTAAGAATGATAATAATAGATATGATATACCAGTTGTAGTAGCTGAAATATTAAAAATATATCTTAGCGAAGATAGTGGGAAAGGTAGTTATATTAGTAAAATAAAAAGAAAGAAATTTTTTGAAATAGAATTTGAAGAAAAGATTAATTTTATAAAAAAGGTTGCTGAGCAATTAAGAGAGAAATATGCAGAAGATTCAAATAAGGAAAAAGTTTTTAAAGAAATAGATGATTTAGAAAAAATATGGATAGGTGAAGCCAAATATAGTGAAGTAGTAAAGGATGAAGTTATAGAAACTGAATCTATTGTAAACATGATAATGGAAGCATGTATGTTTAAAGTTGCATCTATTAGTGAACTAGATGGATTAGTAACAGTTGATAATGGTAATAGTGCTGATTATTCTGAAGAAGAAATTTTGGAGATAATAAATAGTGAGGATAGAGTTGAATTGCCATATAGTGCAAAGTTAAGCTATCAGGATAGATTAGAGCTATTAAAATATTTTAAAGTTTTTTTAATAAATAATATTAAGGAGTGGAAAAAAATAGTAGATATTGCATCTGAATTAAGACAATATAATGTGGAAGATGATGCAATAAATAAGAGTGGATTAATTTCAAGTGATGAGTTATTAAAATCAGCTATTAATGAATATGAGGAAGAGATTAAGGATACGATGAAGCCTATAGATATTCCGAAGCATACTCCAGAAGAGTTCTGTAAAATATTAAATGAACTAGGGTATAAAAAGAAAAATAAGAAATAGAAGTAGAAAATATTCTTTCACAAATAGGGTGGAAGAATATTTTTTTTATTTTCCCAGGATTTAAATAAGTTCTACATGCTTTATCATCATGTTGTAGCCAAAAGTTAACTAAAGATTCTGAGGAGAAAAAAATAATTTATTTTCCCAGGATGGAAGTTGAATAAAGATAATGTAAGATTTAGATATCAAGAGGAGGTTGTACAATGAATAAGACAAAAATAGCATTTATTGATTTAGAAACTGATTCATTAAATCCTAGGAGTGGAACAATTAAGTTAGTAGTTTCAGCAATGGAAAATGAAGAAGTTTCATACAAGAAGTTTATAGATGATGATTTTAGGAGTCTTTTAAAAAATAATAATATTCCTAAAGTATTTCATAATGCTAAGTTTGATGTTGAATACTTAGTTAATAATGGATGTGAGGTTAACAATTATCATTGCACATTAATTATGGCACAAGTTCTTGGTGAAGAAAAGCTAAGTCTCAAGGAGCTGACTAAAAAATATCTAGGAGTAGATATGGATAAGTCTATGCAACATAGTGATAATTGGCAAGAAGAAATTACTCAAGAGCATATTGATTATGCAGTCAAGGATGTTGAGTACACTAGAGCTTTATATTATAAACTACAAGATTTACTTATTAGTAAGAAACTATTGATGACTTACGAAAGAGAAAGAAGAGCTTTACCAGCAGTTATAATGCTTGAAAACAATGGTATTAAGATGGAGTTTGATAAATGGAATCTAAGATTAGAGGATGATAGAAAATTAAGCCAAGAGCTTGAATCTACTATTAGAAATCTATTGAATAACTCACAACTTAATCTTAATTCACCCAAACAATTGGTAGAATCTATTGCAGGATATGGTATAAAGCTACATTCAACATCTGATGATGAGCTTGCAAAATATTCTGATGAACATGAGGTTATAAAGCTTCTTAGAAAGTATAGAAAGCTACAAACTAAGATTAAAACATATGGAGAAAAGCTTAAATCTTTTATTGATGATGATGGAAGAATACGAGCAAATTGGAGATTAATTGGTGCAAAGTCTGGAAGAATGTCTTGTAATAACCCTCCACTTCAAGCTATGCCAGGAAATAGTAGAGAATTTTTCGTGGCAGAAGAGGGATACAAGTTAGTGTGTTCTGATTATTCACAAATTGAATTAAGAGTTCTAGCAAGTATTTCTAAAGATGAAACTTTAATGAATTACTTTAATAATGAAGTTGACTTACATAGAGGTACAGCAAGCTTAGTTTTTAAAAAAGAATTAGATGAGATAACTAATGAAGAAAGGCAAGTTGCTAAAAGCTTAAACTTTGGAATTATTTATGGTATTACTGCCTATGGTATTCAAAAGAACCTAAGAAAGTCAGGAGTAGATGTTACTTTAGATGAAGCAGAAGAATATAGAATTAAATTTCTTAATGTATATCCAAGAGTTAGAGCAATTCAAGATGCTTTATTAAGAGCAGATTATATAAAAACAATAGGTGGAAGAAGGTGGCAAGGTGGTAGTTTATCAATGACACAAAGATTAAATTTACCTATTCAAGGTTCAGCAGCAGAAGGGCTAAAAGAAGCATTAGCATTACTTGTAAATAGTATTAAAGAGACATGGAAGTTAATTGCTATAGTGCATGATGAAATACTGTTAGAAGTACCTACTGATGATGCTGAAGAAGCTAAAGAGGTTTTAGAAAACTGTATGATTGAAGGTATGAAAAAAATTATTAAAGATATTCCAGTTATTGTTGAGACTTCAATAAGTAATAATTGGTGCAAATAGAAGGAGGAATAAGAAATGATATTTACAAATGGTGAAAAGGTACTAGGTACTGTAAAGACTATGCCAATTTTAGAAGAAGGAAACCACGAATCAGAAATTAAAAAGGTTGACTATTCAAAAGAATGTAAAACTGATTGGGGGTATAAAGATTGCATTGATATTACTTATAGTGTTTCAGTAGGTGTTACAGAGCAATTGAAAAAAGAAAAGATTATGATTTCACAGGCTGAAAACTCTAAATGTTATAAGCTTTTATTAGAGTTATATAAAGGAAATGTTCCAAAGGAGATCAACATCAAGGAATGGGAAGGAAGAAGATGTGTTATTACAATAAAGCACAATGTAACAGAGGATGGTAGAGTATATGCCAATATAGTAGAGAGAAAGTTTGATTAAGGAGGAATTACAATGATAAGAAAAAAAGTTAAAGATATAGTTATGGAATATGTTAAAAATATTGTGATAATTAAAGAGTGTCCAGCTTCGTTGTACAAGCTTACTACATTGATTAGTCTTATTAAGGAAAGAGGTGATGAGAAGGCTTGTAAAGAGTTGAAGTACCATTGTGATGCTATAGATGAAAATTTATTTTCATCTATAGTTGGCACTTTAATTGAGGGGGTTACTATTAATTATGAAAAATTATCTCAATCAGATATAGAGATAATACATGATGAGATATTAGTTAATGAGCTAAAAGCATTAATTAAACATAACAAAGCTACATCAATAGGTTTTTTCTATGATGATAAAAATAAACTGAAGTTAAATACTAATAGATGTATTAGTTATCTACAGAAAGTTTTAGAGTGTGTTGTTAAAAATGGTTCTTTAATGGTCTTAAATCAGAAGGAAGGAATTTATGAAGAGCTAAATGAGGAGTTAATCGGTACAATACTAAGATATCTAATGAATAATACTATACCATATAGTTGGAAGAAGTATTATGAAAAAGATATTTTAGATGGTCTTATCAGAGAAATACCTAGATTAGATGGGGATATAGTTGATGATTCGTTGATTGCTTTGAATAATGGTGTTTATAACTTAAAAACTAAAGAGTTAGTACCATACAATAAAAACCACTTATTCATGAGTAAGTCACCAGTGAATTTTGTAAAAGGAGCAGTATGTCCCCAATTTATTAAGGCTATTAGAGAAATAGCTTGTAATGATGAAGAATTGTTAATGTGTATTCAAGAAATATTTGGATATGTATTAATAAATAATACTAAAGGGGAGAAAGCGTTTTATTTTGTAGGTGTTGGTTCTAATGGTAAAAGTTTTTGTGCTGAAATTCTTACAAACCTTGTTGGAAGAAAGAATGTTAGTAATATACCACTATCTAAGTTCTCAGAAAAATTTGGTATTGAGGGTATTGTAGACAAGAGTCTTAATATAGCAAATGAAAATGAACTAGGAGGGGCTATAAGTACAGAAAGCTTAAAAGCATTAATAAGTGGTGACCCAATAAATATTTCTAGAAAGTTTAAGAAAGCAATTAATGTTAAATCTAATATAAAGCTAATTTTTCTATTAAATACGCTACCAGATACATTAGATAATACTCATGGGTATTATAGAAAGATACTTATAATACCATTTAATAGAGTGTTCAAATGTGATGAGATGGATAAAGACTTACCAGAAAAAGTTAGTGAAGAATTAAGTGGAGTACTTAATTGGGCATTAGAAGGTGCTGAAAGGCTTATAAGGAATGATTATAAATTTACAGAATGTAAAGCAATTGAAAAAGTAACTAAAGCCTATAAAGAAGAACAAAACCCAATAGAAGCTTACTTTAAAGAGGTTTTAATATATGAAGAAGGAGTGAGTGAAACTAAAAAAGCAATTTTAGATGGGTACAAGTTGTGGATTGAAGGTCAGAATATCTCTGCTAGAGGTACTGATTCACCACAAAGATTTTGGAAGGGACTAACTAATGCTTCAAAAATAGTTTTGAATAAAGAGTTAGAGTACAAAAAGATAAAAGGAACACTTCATCTTAAAAATTTTAGAATAGATTATTCTAAGTTACCATCTAAAGAAAATAAATATACATTTATTCAATAGGTGGACAAGGTGGCTAGGTGGTAGAGTAAATAAAATAAATATTTTTTATTTAGAATTAATATTAATATCAATTCTAAATAATCATCCACCTTGCCACCTAACTACCCTATTTTAAATTAATAAATGTAATTAATAAGTATATATCATAATAATGAATACATGGGAGGAATACAAATGAAGGAATATATAAAAACTACAATATCAAGGACTAAACTTTATGAAAGAAATTACACTAGAGATTCTATAGAGAAAATAAAATTAGAGAACATTAATATTTCAAATAATAATGGTTATAAAATCTTGATTGATATTCTTACCCAAAAGTATTTAGATAATAAAAATATTTAAGAGGTGATTTTACATGGCTAAAGCGGCGTTTTATGGTAGGTTTTCAAGTAATAACCAAAGGGAGGAATCCATAGATGCACAGTTAAGAGCAGCAGAAGAGTTTGCAAATAAAAATGGATATGAGATAGTAGTACATTATGCGGATAAAGCAAAATCAGGTACTAATAGTAGTAAAAGAGTTGAGTTTCTTAAAATGATTAAAGATGCTGAAAGAGGTTTATTTCAAGTAGTTATTGTGCATAAATTGGATAGATTTTCCAGAGATAAATACGATAGTGCTTTATATAAAAGAAAATTAAAGCAATGTGGAGTTAAGTTAATAAGTGTTACAGAACAATTAGATGATAGTCCAGAAAGTGTAATACTTGAATCTGTAATTGAAGGTATGGCAGAATATTATTCAAAAAATCTTGCTCGTGAAACAATGAAGGGGTTATTAGAAAATGGTTATAAGTGTTTGCATAATGGGGGTAAACCACCATTAGGGTATGATGTTAATCAAGAGAAGAAATATATAATTAATGAAAGGGAAGCTGAAAGTGTAAGATTAATTTTTGATATGTATAATTCAGGATACATACAAAGTAAAATAGTTGATGAACTCAATATAAGGGGCTATAAAACTAAATTAGGAACAGCTTTTAGAAAAAATAGCATTCAAAGTATTTTAGCAAACGAAAAGTATACTGGCGTATATATTTATAATAGAAGTGCTAAAAAGGATGCTTTTGGGAAACGAAATAGCCACGCATCTAAAGACGAAAGTGAAATACTAAAGATTGAAGGAGGTATTCCACAGATTATTTCTAAGGAAGTTTTTGCTCAAGCACAAGCTATAATGTGCTCTAGAAGAAAAGCACCAGGAAGTAATAAAGCTAAGGAAAATTATTTACTCACTGGGTTAATTAAATGTGGATGCTGTGGTAAAAATTATAATGGTAATAGGAGAAAACCTAAAAATAAGCCTTTATATGTTTCATATAGATGTTCGCATAGAAGTGTGACAAGGTCGAAGGAGTGTGAGAATAAAGAAATAAGAAAGGAATATATTGAAGAGTATGTTTTATCAGAGCTAGAAAGAAGAATATTTAATGATGATTCTATACAATACTTAGTAGAAGGTATAAATAAGAATTTACAGAAGAAAAATCAAGTAAATGATGAAAAGAAAGAAGTTATAGCTAAAGAGTTGAAAGAAGTAGAAGCTCAAATAGGAAATATAGTAACTGCAATAGCAAGTGGTTTCATGCAAGAAGAATTTAAAGAGAAGATGGACGAGCTTAAAGAGAGAAAAGCAGAATTAGAATTTAAACAAGCTCAAATTAAATCATGTGAAATAGAGCAGAGAATAACTGAAGAAGATGTGAGAGGATTATTAAATAATTTTAGTGGATATGTTATTACTAGAAATATTCCAGAATGCAAAAAGTTTATACAAGACTTTGTTAAAGAAGTTGTAGTTTATAAAGAACACATTGAAGTAATTTTCAATGTGTCTTTTTCTTTGTTTAAAAATAGTGGAGAGATAGAGGTTATAAGTAAGATTAAAAGATATAACTTATATGAGAGATATAGTAATAGTTTCTATATAAGGGTTGGATAAAATTAAATGTGAATATATGAATTATTAGGAACAATAATTTATATTTAACACTAATATAAATTAAGAGGAATTAGAGTCGATATAATATTATTTTTATGGTTAGAATATAGATATATAGTGGGTATTAAATTGTTTATTGCAAAAAATGTAAAGGGATTATATAATTAAATATATTATATAATCTTAAAGGAGTTGAGAATGTGGTCGAATTTATTTTATTTAAACTATTTAATGACAATAAAAAAATTACCTTAGATAGATTATATAATATTATTGGAGAAAAAATAATTTGTAGTGAGGAAAAAAATATAGTTTGTATACCTTATCAATACTCACATGCATCTAGAGAAAAGATAAAACGGATAGAAAAGGAATTAGGACTAAAGAAGTATATACTAACAAATAGTGATTTTTATAAGATATTAGAAAACTCACTATATTATAATCTATCAATACAGAAAATCAATCTTACAGAGGATTTAGAAGAGAGTCATCAGTATTTAAGAGAGTATATTAATAAATTTAATGTGTCTAATTTAGATAATGATAAATACAGTTTAATTGATAAAATAATAGAAGAATTAGAATGGTGCTATGATGAAGAGGAGATTTTCGTTAAATCAATTGAAGTTAGAATGATGAAAAATAGAAACAAGGCATTATATTTATGTATAGATAAATATGGGATATTAAGTGCTGATTTAGAAGTAAAAGAGGAAGATATTTTGAGTATTGTGAATAAATGTTTATATTAAAATTATGGGGGGATAAACTGTGAAGAGAAAAATAATACCGTGGCTTAATATTGTAGTATCCCCTATAATAATTTTAATTGTTTATTTTTCAGGTCATAGTATACTTAATGATATTATATTACCATGTATTGACGGTATTTTAAATCCAGATATTATACAAAATATTAGTTCTACAAGTGCAAAAATAGCAGTAGATACAGCAATATTAAATCTGATTTTGAATGTAATAATATTGAAGGGATTAAATTTAATTAAAGTAACTGTTAATATCTCAAATAGAGATAGGACTCCACAGTTATTTATACCTATTAATAGAGAAAAAACAAAGATTGTTGAAATAAAAGTTCAAGTAGATTATAAATGGAATTGGATAAAGAAATTAATAAAGATTTTAGGTGGCAGTGTAATAGAGATATATATTCCGGAAAATATTAATTATCAAGTGAAAAATAAGAGAGATTTTAATTGCCATTCTCTAGAGGATATGAATAGACCCATGTACATAGCTTTAAATTTAGAAAGAGCTTTAGATATTAAAGAGAGTAGTAAGGAGATGTACTTATTATTAGAAGTAACTGCTGAATCTGAATATTTAATAAATAAATCAATTCAGACAGATTTCTCTATAGGGAGTAAAGTAAATATAATTAATAAATTAATCTTTATATTTATGAAATTTTTATTTATGGATATAGTATTAGATAATCATGATATAAGGGGTAGAAATATATAAATTAGGGGAGATAGAGAGTGAATTTAACATTAAAAAAGTGGAAAATTGAAGGTATAGATACGTTAGATAAATTTAAAGAGTGTCTAGTAAAAATAAATAGAACCTTGGAAGTTGATAATTGGCAGGGTGAACCTCCTAGATATTCTGTTACTTCTAATATTGAAGGAGACACTGAAATTTTAGACAGAAATATTAAAATTGAAAATAACGAATATAGATATATTTCTTTTAATATATATATTGAAAGAGCTAGAAGGGCAAAGAGTTGGCATGATTCTCAGGGGCTTTTAAAAGATAGAAAAGAAAGAGTAAATGTTTATCAGAGTAATATGATTGCATTTGAAGAGCATGGAAGTATATCTATTATAACATTTAGTGCGCCGACAACAGTATCAAGAATATTTAAACATGCCTTTGATTCTGAAGAGTTAAAGGATGTTATGGAATCATCATTTAATATAAAAGAAGATTTCCTTTATTGGTTATTAAAGAGATTAAGAGATTATCCAAATACTGATTTATATAATAATATTAATGTTAATATTAGTGGTTTATATGGCTATCTTGGAAGTAATGGGAACAATGATTGTAGAGGAAATGGAAGAAGAGTACTAGCTGTATTAGGGACATTAGCAGTTATATTTAGCTCTGAAAAATTAAAATCACTAAGACCAGAATTTCAACATAATGGGAATATAGTGGTTATAGAGATAAATGAAGATAATACTATAAAGCTTTATGAAGATGATTATTTAGGGAATTTTAGTGTATATACTGGTCAAGAAAAAAGTAATATTTTGGCATTATATACAATAAATGTGCTCTTGCCTATGGTACTAGATGCTTACAATAAAAATATAGCTGATAGCCTGTGGTCTGTGGAACTGAAACTAGATTTTCTAAGAACTATTGGTGAAGAGATTAAAGAGCGAGTACAAGAAGAGTTAGATTCATTAGAATTTGCATCAGAAGAAGAGGAAGAGGATGAAGAGATTTAAATAAATCATATAGGTGGATTTTAAAGGTAGTGATTCGCCTCCACCAAATAAGAACGCAAGTAAGGATACAATGGTGAAATCTTGAAATATCAAGGCTTGGCCATTGTATTTTGCTTTTTAAAGATAAATTTAAAACTGATTTTAATAGAGATTTTAGCCGTTTTTAGGTAATTTGAGTATTTGTGCACACCCTTTAGTGGAATTTTCACTAGGGGGTGTGCATTTTTGCACGTAAAGATATAATGCCATTTCAAAAGTTATCTTTATAGTAGTATAAAAGAAATATTGATTGTTGTTAGTATAAAGTAGTGGACACATTGAGTTAAACTAAGTAAAATAATATTTAGTTAAGAAAGAATATGTAAATTATTGGAAAAGCAGAAGATACTATCAATAATTAATGGATGGGTAAAAGAGTCAAAGGTTATAATAGTATTGCAATCTATATGGAAGAAAAAGTGGTTATGAGGAATCTGTGAAAAGATGCCTTAACGCAATGAATATGTTATTAATACAAGAGATACAAACAAAGGAGATGAGAGCGTTGTTAAATATATTGGTGTTAGAAGATGAAGCAAGTGTAAATAGAGGAATTACATTTTCACTAGAGAAAGCAGGATATAAGGTGTTTTCCTGTGAAACAATTTTAGAGGCAAAACGTTTAGTGCAGCAACAATTGGTAGAGATATTGATTTGCGATATAAATCTCCCAGATGGTAATGGATTAGAATTTATTAGTTGGATGAGATCAAAACAGAATGCCTATATTATTTGTCTCACAGCATTGGATCAGGAACTTGATCAAGTTATGGGGTATGAGGCTGGAGCTGATGATTATGTAACCAAACCATTTAGTTTATCTGTTCTTTTACTTAAGATAGATGCATATTGTAAGCGAAATATTAAGAGCGCCCAAAAGAAAGAAATAATATCGGGAGATATTTGTATTTATCAGGATGAAATGAAAATAAAGGTGAAGGAAGAAATTATTTCTTTGACAAAAAATGAATGGAAGATGCTAACATTATTCTTAGCACATCCTAAGCAAATTTTATCCAAAAATCAAATATTAGAGAATGTATTTGATATAGATGGAGAATATGTGGATGAAAATACTGTAGCAGTAAATATAAGAAGACTACGTGAAAAAATAAAAGACAATAGTACAAAGCCGGAGTATTTGAAAAATGTTCGAGGGCTTGGCTACGTATGGGACAAGGAAGTTCGATGATATTATGGTGAATAAAAACAAAAAAAACAAGGACTTTATAATTGGATTATTTGTTGTAATTATGTTTGGATATTTAGCTACAAATGCAATTATGGTATATCAGAATTATAAAAACTATAAGAGCAAGATAGAAATAGTAGCTACAATGATTTCAGATACAGATGAAAGTAATATGGATACAGCAATTAAGGTTTTAAAAGAAAAGAATTTAGAATCACCAGAGCAAGGTTATGAAATTTTAAATAAGTATGGTTATTTGGAATACAACAATAATATACTATTTAATACTTTTAGAAGACAAAGTATATTTTCTGCAGCTATTACATTTATAATATTTTTTGCACTAATGCTGGTATTGTATTTGTGGCAAAATACAGTAAGGAAAAATGAAGTAAGTGTGCTTTCAAAGGTAGAACAGAATTTAATTCGTTTTCGTGAAAATAATATGAAGGTGTTAGAGGTTGGGGAAGGCACAGATGAGCAACAGAAAATAGTGTATGAGCTAGAATCATTAGGGAGTCAACTGCAATTACTTAGAGAAGAAGCAAGGCAGGAAAAGGAAGGAACAAAAGAACTGGTGGCAGATATATCACATCAATTAAAAACACCAATTGCAGCATTAGATACCAGTTTTAGTATACTTCTTCAAGAAAATTTAAGTGTGGAGGAACGTACTGAATTTACTAAACGATGCCGTAATGCTTTGGACGGATTGGAAATCTTATTACAGTCTTTACTTCAAATATCAAGATTGGAAGCAGGGCTTATCCAAATTGAAAAGAGTCAGCAATCCTTAAGTGACATAATTTTAATAGCAGTAAATCGTGTTTATCCAAAAGCATCTGAAAAAAATATTGAACTGTCTTTTGATTGTGAGTCCTCTTTAGAGAAAATGAAGATTATGTTAGATAAAAAATGGCTTTCAGAAGCATTGATCAATGTACTAGATAATGCCATAAAGTATAGTCCAAGAGATTCCAAGATAGATATTAGATTACAGAAACGAAACATGATACTTAGAATAGAAATAGAAGATCAAGGAATTGGTATACCAAGTGAAGAATACCATAAAGTGTTTCAACGCTTTTTTAGAGGGACCATACAGCAGGTAAAAGAAGCAAATGGTTCAGGTATTGGATTGTATCTTGCCAGAAAAATTATAGAGGAGCATCATGGAACCATATCAGTGTCATCAAATTGGAATAGGTCATTAGGTACAGAAAAAAAATATCCAGGCAGTACATTTCTTATACAATTGCCAATAGGGGAGTAGAGTCTTACAAAAATGTAAGACTTCTACTCCTCTTTTGCAAGTGAAATGAAAGAATGATTTATTACTATGAAAGTAGCTATTAGAATAGAAACTGATATTTAGGTGCTACCTAAATAAGTATTCAAAAAAGTATGATGTAGCTATGAGTACGTAAGGAGGATATATACATGAGTACAATATTAGAAACAAAGAATCTTTGTAAATTTTATGGAGCAAAAGAGAATGAGGTAAAAGCCGTAGACAAGATTAACATAGAGATTAAAGAAGGGGAGTTTGTTGCCATTGTAGGAAAGTCTGGTTCTGGAAAGAGTACATTACTTCATATGTTAGGTGGTCTTGATACACCTACAAGTGGTGAAGTTTTATTAAAAGGTAAGGAACTATATAAGATGAAGGAAGATGAACTAGCAGTCTTTAGAAGAAGAAAGATTGGCTTTATCTTTCAAGCATTTAATTTAGTTTCTTCAATTAATGTGTGGGAAAACATAGTTATTCCAATTGGACTTGATGGAAAAAAGGTAGATACAGAATATATAAATGACATTATAGAAACACTTGGGATTGAAAAGAAAATTCATAATTTACCAAATACATTATCGGGAGGGCAGCAGCAAAGAGTGGCAATAGCAAGAGCGTTAGCATCAAGACCAGATATTTTATTTGCAGATGAACCAACAGGAAATCTTGATACTAAAACAAGTGATGAAGTAATTGCGCTTTTAAAAATGTCAGCAAAAAAATATGGGCAGACAATTGTTATGATTACACATGATGATGAAATTGCACAAGTTGCAGATCGTATTTTAATCATTGAAGATGGAAAGGTGGTAAATTTTAAATGAAGACAATTACCAATATAGCCTTAAGCAATGATAAAAAGAATAAGACGCGAAGTATTTTAATTATAGGTGCAATAATACTAACTACTACTTTACTGACAATAATAAGTACATTTGCCAATGGAATGATTCGCTTACAGAAAGAAAGTGCTGCATATACTTATGGGAGTTATTATGGAATGTTTCAGTCTTTAAATAATTCTCAGCTTCAGGAATTAAAGAAGAGAGCAGAAATCACAGATATAGGGATTATGTCTAGTGCTGGAATTATACAAGGAAATGAAAAGGGTGCTTTTGTTAGCGTAGATGAAATTGTACGTAAAATGCTACCTTATAATCAAGAATATTTGCTGGAAAGTGGTACATATCCTGATACAGAAAATGAAATTGCAGCAAGCAGAGCATTTTTTGAAGCAGAAGGATATGATAATGTTAAAGCTAATGATATAGTAACTTTATCTTATCGCTCAGGGATGTCTGATAAATATGAACAAAAGGATTTTGTTGTAAGTGGTATCTTGCAGAATCGTGAAAGCTATACGGCAGATGCATCTTATGTTGTATTTTGTTCGCCAGATTTTTATGCAAATCAATTTGTAGAGGAAGAACGTCAATATAATGTATATTTCAGATTAAATGATACTGTGGATGTTTCTATGAATAATATTGATGATGTACTAACATTAATTGCAGAAAATTCTGGAATTGAAAGTGATAAGCTTGTTATCAATAGCTATTATTTGACATGGACACTTGATCCTAGTTATGAGATGTTGGCTGTTAGTGGAGCTCTTGCATTGTGCGTAGTTTTATTTTCAATTGTGGTGATTTATAACATTTTTCAAGTGGGAATCATTCAAAAAATACAGGAATATGGAAAAATAAAGGCATTAGGTGCAACAAGAAAGCAGATGCGTTCACTAATTTTTAAAGAAGGAATGTTTTTAGCTATTATTGCAGTACCTATTGGATTGATTATCGGATTTATTGCTGCAAAAGTAAGCTTTAGCTGGCTGATGGAACAAAGTAACTCATTAGCAGGAGTTCATAAAAGTGCAGATATTCCATTACTTTCACTTCCAATGATTGCAATTAGTGCATTGATTTCCTTTGCTACAGTAGCTTTAGCACTTAGAAAACCAATGAAGATTGTGTCAAATATTTCGCCAGTAGAGGCAACTAGATATGTTGAAAGTAGTAATGAAAAACAGAGAGGTATTCGTAAAGGAAGAAAAGAACTTAATGTTTTTTCACTAGCATTAGCAAATATAACTGGCAATAGGAAACGTACACTTGGAACAATATTTACAATGGGATTATCCTGCGTATTATTTGTAGTTATTGCAAATTGTGTTGGTAACATTGATACAGAATATGAAACAAGAAAAGGAATTAATCATGGTCAATTTGAAATTAAGATTGACTATTCCATGGATGATGAAGCGTATCCAGAAAATAATTTAGATTCTATTTTAAAGGATAATCCATTAAATGAGGAGCTAATTTCTAATATAAAAAATATTTCTGGTGTAACTGATGTTTTAGAAAGAGACATAGTAATTGCAGAAGCAAATGGAGGAAAGCAGGCTGTATCTATTTTGAGTAGAGAGGATTTTAAAAGTCTATGTTCTGATTCAGATATTGGAAATATGGATTATGATGAAGGTGTTAATAGTGGAAGCATTTTCTGTGGATGGTCAATGTGGATGGAGGCAGATGGATATACTCTTGAACAGCCACTTACGCTTAAGATAAATAATGGAGCAGATTCAATTGACTTTAATGGAACCATAGCAGGTTCTTTTGGAAGTGCAGATACTTATTGGTTATTGCCAGAAGAAGTGTATAAAAAACTACAACCTACTGGAACTTCCATTGGTTATCTTTGGATTGACTGTGAAGAAAAAGATGTGTTATATGTGGAAGAAGAATTAAGAAATTTGATCCGAAACACAACTCATATTAAGTTCACAACTTACCATGATGAATTGGAAACTTCTGAGTTTGCAAGCAGAATGATGAAAATGGGATGCTATTTATTTATGGGCATTGTTGGACTTATTGGATTTATGAATCTTGCTAATACTATGATTATAAGTATTACAACTAAGAAACAGGAATATGGAGTATTACAAGCAGTTGGAATGACAAATAAACAATTGAATTTAAGTCTGCAAATTCAGGGAATGTTATTTTCTATAGGTACAATTAGTGTTGCATTAGCAGTTGGTTTACCATTCGGACACATGCTGTTCTTATATGCCAAGAAAAATGGTATCTTCGGAATGAATGAATATCAAATTCCTATTATACCTATAGTATCTATGATTTTAGTAATTATAATTCTTCAGTTAATCTTATCGTTTATACTAAGTCATAATTTGAAAAAAGAAACATTAGTAGAGAGAATTCGTTATCAAGGATAGAATAACTTGGATAAATATTTTAATTAAGATAAATAAAATAGTTCTTATTATACTATAAAGTATTAAAATGACATAGATAATTATTATTGAAGGGAAACTAGGTTTAACTATAGTATATTCTAATTTAAGAAAATTATAATTAAGGTATATAAGGGGGATTTATTGATACTTTAATGTACTATTAAGGTAGGAAACACTGAAATTGTTATAGGGTTCATAAAGAGAATAATAATGAGTTTTATAATTTTTTATTTAAATTAATTACTGAGTGGAAAGCGCAAAAGAGAATATTAGATAATTAAATTGTAATGACTTTATAAAATATAAAATTTGAAATTAAAGAAACAGTTGGTGTTATAGCTGAGTCAGCTAAAGGCTGGAAGAAGGAATTAAATTTAATTAGCTGGAATGGAAAAGAAGCAAAGTTCGATTTAAGAGAATGGTCACCAGAACATGAAAAAATGGGTAAAGGTGTTACATTAAGTAATGAGGAATTAAAAGCATTAAAAGAGTTACTTAATAGTATTGAAATATAAAAGATGAATTAATGGTGGGAGTTAGCGTTATGGATTTAAAGGTATTTGAATTTTTAGGTGCAGAAGTACCTAATTCGGTGGGGGATATAAGAGAAGCATTAGATTTATTAGCAACCTCTATAGATACTGCAATAGAACAAGTTGGAGAAAAGGTAACTAAGTCTTTTGAAAATAAAGATTTTAAAAAGGCAGCAGAGTTAAGTTTAAATAGTGAAGAATTAGATTCTATAAGTAAGAAAATACAAGAAGTAATAAGTGATTTAGATACTATTATATATGATAGAAATATAGATGAAGATTTAAAGGAAATGGATCAGATTGATGAGAAGTCTATACCAAATTACAATGATTATTTAGTAGATACTGAAGTTGAGCATAATTTATATGAGGATTTAACACACAAAAGACCATGTGCTTTTAAAATAGAAGGTACAAGAGTTGAAATAAAGGATTGGAAAGGTGTTTTAGTACAAACTATAAATTATTTAGCTAAAAAGGATCCCAATATTGTTAGAAGTTTTGTTGATGATTCTAAGATGAATGGTAAAAAGGTAATATATTTTTCAAGAGTGAAATTGCCAACAATGAGAGCTGTGGTAGAGATAAAGTCTGTTAATATATATGTTGCAACTAATCTTAGTGCTAATGGTATCAGAAACTTATTAATTAAAATGTTAAATAAATACAATATAAAGTTAAGTGACTATAAAATATACCTTAAAGCGGATTATTCAGAGTTACATTAATATTTAATGAGCCATCGGTTAATTTAAATCGGTGGCTTTTAATATGGAAATATAATTATATAAAATGAAAAAACAACCATAATATTGTATAATTATAGTAAAAATGAAATAAGAGATATATCAACGGGGTATGGAGGAAAATATGGAGTTATATACAGATCTCCAATTAATATAAAAGAATCATTTGCATATTCAAGAGAACTAATGAGTCATCAAATAGAGGCTATAGAGTCGTTAAATAAATATTTTAATTTAAGTGGTAAAAAGAATGTACAACAAAATGGATTACTTGTAATGCCAACAGGAAGTGGAAAAACTTTTACTGCAGTAAATTGGTTATTAAATAGTGGAGTTGCGTATGGATATCGTATATTATGGCTTGCTCATAGACAAGAACTTATAGACCAAACTAATAACGAATTTAGAAATCAGGCACCATCATTGGCTAAGCATGGAATAAATAAATTAAGAATAATACCTATATCAGGAATGCATTTGAAAATGTCACAAGCTTCAAGATATGATATAAACATTTGTAGTATAAGCTCTGTAGCCAACAAATATGGATATAGATTTATAAGAAGGCTGTTAGGAGCACCAGGATTAGAAAAACTAATTGTAGTTATTGATGAGGCACATCATGCAGTTTCTCCATCATATCAAAAAGTATTAAAAAGAATTACCCAGCTAAATCCCAATAGAATTCTACTAGGGTTAACAGCTACACCAACAAGAATGCAAGATTATGATAGAAAAAGATTATTTGATATGTTTAACGTTACAGTAAATGTAGAAAATAATATAGGTAACACTAAAGGGTACATATATGAAGTTACACTGAAAAACTTATTGATTAGTGGTTTTCTAGCAAATCCTATATATAAAAAAATAGAAACTAATATTGCAGGAGAAATAGAATATTTAATAACAGAAGATGATGAAGCATTCTTTAATAAATTTGGAGAGTTATCGGAAAAGTTAAAGGATCAAATAGCTAAATCATCTTCACGTAACAAGATTATTGTAAAGCAATATTTAGATAATAAAAATAAGTATGGGAAGACGATAATATTTGCTGTAAATCAAAATCATTGCAGAGCATTATGTGAAGAATTTAGGTCCGCAGGAATAAAGTGTGATTATGTAATTTCAGATAAATCAGGAGCACAAGAAACTATAAGAGAATTTAAAGAAAATAAATTTGAAGTGCTTATTAATGTACAAATACTTACTGAAGGAAGTGATATTCCAGATGTAGAGACGGTATTTTTAACTAGGCAGACTAATAGTGATTCATTACTAATGCAGATGATAGGAAGAGGATTAAGAGGGCCATCAGCAGGGGGAACTAAGGAAGTAAATATTATAGATTTTCATGATACATGGGATAAGTTTAGTTTCTGGTTAAATCCAGAGCAAGTGGTTATTGAAGCTACAGAGGAGAAGACACAATTAGTAAAAGAAAAAGATAGTAATTATAATGAAGGGATTATAGGGAGAAAATCAGAGTACACTCCATGGGATATTTATATTAAGCTTTATAATAGTATGAAAGCTAATGTTATATCTAAAGAGTTTGATGAAGTGTTACCAGTTGGTTGGTATTCAGTATTAAATGAAAATGGTGAAGATGTTAATGTATTAGTTTATGAAGATACATTATATGGATTTAAAGAGATTGAAAAGTTTAAAGAAAAATTTATTAAGGGTAAAGTAAATGCAAAAGTTGTTATAAGTATTTGCTTTAATAAAGCTATTACTAAACCAAAAGAAAATGAAGTTAGGTTAATACTAGACAAGCTATATGAAGATGGGGAAATGCCTATATATTATACTTTTGAAGAGAGAGCATTATTAGATCCAAAAATAATAGCAGCAAAGATGAATCGATTATTTGTAAAAGATGAAGATAAAGAAGAATGGCTTAAAGAAGTTTTTGAAAGTACACCCTTACTTAAGGAACTTTATAAGTTGTTTTATGTATTTAAGAAAACTGTGTTTAATGCATGTAAATTAAGAAGAGATGCTGAAATAAAAAGTGAAGATGCAAGAGAAGAATATAAAATTGTTGATAACATGTATGATTTAGAAGAGCTTCTTGATGAAGTATTAGAAGAAAATATATTCTTAAATAAAGATAACCTTTTAAGTATTGAATGGAGCGATACAGTTGTAAAGAACTGGCTGGCATTATGTTGTAGATGGACAATGGAAGATGAAGAGGGTATCTATAAAATTTATGTTAATAAGCTAATGTCATCACCACAAGTAGATAGGGAGGTTATTAAATATCTTATATATCATGAGTTACTTCACAAAAATGGGTATTTTAAACATGATGATAAATTTAGAGAATTAGAATGGAAGTATCCTAATTCAGAAGAGCTAGATGGATTTATGGATGAGATGGCTATAAGATATAAATTAAATATTCCTAATAAAGAAATAACAAATGAAAATGAAATTGCAGATGATGTAATTACTGAAATAGTAGGGGAGACAAAGTTAAATAGTAATGATCATATATTAAGTAAAGAGAGTGATGCACAAAACACTAAAAAGTATAAATTCTGTAGAAATTGTGGTAATAAATTACCTGAAGATGCAAACTTTTGCGATAGATGTGGAAATGACACAAGGTATTAATTAGGGTGAGAGGTGAAAAGGCTATGGATATAACTAAAATTTTAAATAACTTAAGTAATAAAAGAAAAATATTTGTATCAGAAGCAGATTTTCAATTTGCTTTAGCATGGGAGATTAAAAGTGAAATACCAGAAGCAGAAGTAAGATTAGAATACTGCCCTGTAGATATTGATTCATCAATGCATATAGATATATTAGTTAAAATAGGACAAGATATTTATCCTATAGAATTAAAATATATGACTAAGCAATGTGATGTTGCAGTTGATGATGAAAGGTTTATTTTAAAGAATCAAGGAGCACAGGATATTAAAAGATATGATTTCATTAAAGATATTTGTAGAGTAGAAAAATTATCAGAAGTTATGGATGATTTCAAAGAAGGATATTGTATAGCTATTACTAATGACCAAAGCTATTGGAATGTAAGTAATAATAGTAATACTTGTGATGCAGCATTTAGAATTAATGATAATAGCATTAAAGAAGGCAAGCTACAATGGGCAGCTCATACAGGCAGTGGTACAAATAAAAATAGAGAAGAAGCTTTAATACTAAAAAATAGGTACGATATTTGTTGGCGAGATTATAGTAAAATAAATGATAGCAACAGTGGAGCATTTAAATATTTATGTTTAAAGGTTTGTGATGAAGTCATAACAGAAATTGAATCAACAGATAAATTTTGGATTTATGAAAACTGGGTTGCTGAGAAAAAGGCAGTTATTCACAAAGCTAATTGTAGTTACTGTAATAATGGACAAGGTACTCAAAAAAATAAATTAGGTAATAAAAATGGAAGATGGCATGGACCATTTAATTCTTATGAGGAAGTAAAGGTAGTTGCTGACGGCTTAGAAGATAGAGAAGTTAGAGAGTGCAGAAGCTGTAACCCTAGTATAAATAAAGATAATACTAATAATTTAAGATATGAAGATATTAAAGAAGTAAGAGTATTTATAGGTGGATATATGCCGGAAAATTATAATATTTATATTAATTTTATTACAGGTGTAGTAATTTGGTCAGATGATTTTATTCAAGAAAATAAAAGAAAATTTGTTTTAGATAAGCAAAAGATTGATTATGTTAAAAATGAATTAAGGAAAGCTGATCTTTTAAGCTGGAAGGAAAATTATATAGATAAATATATTCTAGACGGCATGCAATGGAACCTAGATATTAAATTAAATAATAAAGAGAAAAAAATCTATGGTAGTAATAAATATCCGAAGGAATGGGATGTGTTTTATAAATTAATTTTTAGTATTATAGAAAAATAAAATAGAGCTGTTCCTAAATCAGTAGGAACAATAGGAACTAGTTATCATATTATTCATATCTAACATTCCAATAAGAAATTTAGCATTTATAATGGTTTAGTAATGATAAAGGAACAATGGAACAAGAAATTCACCTTTGAGATAAATATTATATATAGAAGTAATAATAGTATATGTTACGTATATATACACGCGTAAGGTTTTTTTAGACCATTGTTCCTTTAATTGTTCCAGGTTAAATTTAATAACCAGATATATGATTTTTCCACTGATTCTGGTTCAGTGGAGGAAACCTCTATACATCCCAGACTCTAAGTAAAGGATTATCTAAAATAATAATAGTTTATAGTATTATAAAATTCAAGTATTAAGTATTTAAATTTAATACACACTCAGAATAGAAAATTTTTAAGGAGATGGGCATCATGCTGCATTTGGATTTCTCCATGCTGAGTTTCCATCAAGTGCTTTCATAAGGTGCATTCTGCAATTCTTGAACTCTTCACCGATAAGCCCTAGTCTTAAAAGCCAACATCTGAAGGTGTACTTTTCATTATCTGTATGTGTTCTTCTTGCACTTGCAC
>PPYE01680537.1_pt1 | contig 27631 bp, 16 predicted proteins | sample 1559881 | NCBI WGS metagenome assembly PPYE01 (sample SAMN08240022, study PRJNA423297) | Human gut metagenome, whole genome shotgun sequencing project. | reverse complement strand
GACAGACAGACAGACAGACAGACAATTTAGCTGGGGTGGAGCCGCTGTTGCAGCTTTTTTTATTTGTAATTTAGTAACAGCTTATTTTTATTATAATCCTGCTATATCTATAGAGAATAAAACTTTATCCACTGACTATAAAAGAAAGGCATCTTCTTATTGGACACAGGCAAGAGAGGGTTATGCGAACATAGAATTTGATTGTGGTGGTTTCAATAATAACAAAGTTCCTGATACTATAGATATTCTTTGCATGGGTTCTTCGCATACAGAAGCGGTACAGCTTGAACAAAAAGCTAATTATGTGTCAAGATTGTATGATCATTTGAATGTCACGACGTATAATATTGGCTGTTCTGGTCATACTTTTTTACATTGCTATAATAATTTTTCAAATGCGGTCAATGAATTTAAGCCCCAAAGGTTTGTTGTGTTTGAAACTAAGGATATACCTGATAATCTAGCTGATTTTCAAAAGGTTGAGGAAGGAACTTTTATTAGGACGACAGGGAAAAAATGGTTTGATGGTAATCCTATTTTAAGCGAGTTAAGAAAAATAGCTATATTAAGACTTTTGCGGGTACAAGGATTAACAGTATTAGATAATAATAAAGTCAGAGCCGAGCAAAAACAAAAACAAGGCATTGATGATGCAGTATATTTTCAAGTGTATTCAAAGTGCCTGAAAAATATGACGCAGGTTCTTGATGATCAAAAACAGACGAAGCTGATAATTTTTTACCACCCGCATTTAAAAATACTGACAGACGGTTCAGTCGTGGCGCAGGCGGATGAAAGACTTCTGAATATATTTAAAAAGGCCTGTGCAAGTAATAAAGTTATCTTTTTAGATATGACAGAGCGGTTTATAAAAGAATATAATGAAAAACATATTTTACCTTATGGATTTTTGAATACAGCAGTTGGCGCAGGACATTTGAATGAAAATGGACATAGGATGATTGCCGAAGAGCTGGGTAAAATTATCTTTGCTGGTAGTGAGGTAAAAGAAAAATGATTTTTTCAAGTATAAGTTTCATAGTCTTTTTCTCCGTAGTTTTGCTTGGTGTGTGTTTGTTGAAAGGAAAAGAGAACAAACAAAAATTTTTACTGCTGGTAAGTTATGTTTTTTATGGCTGGTGGGATTACAGATTCTGTTTTCTAATGCTGGCTCTTACAGCGGTCTCGTATGTTACGGCTATTAAAATCGAGCGAAACAGACATACGTCTGTGAAGGCTAAAAGATTTTTGCGGCTTGGTATAGTGTTCCCTCTGGTGATTTTGGGCTTTTTCAAATATTTTAATTTCTTTGTGGATACCTTCATCAGTGTTTTTGATATAAGTTCATTTCATGCATTGCAGATAATACTTCCTGTTGGCATTTCTTTTTATACTTTTCAATCTATGAGCTACACAATAGATGTTTATAGGGGTAAATTGCGGGCAACGGATAGTTTCTTAAAACTGGCCTTATATATTTCTTTCTTTCCCCAATTAGTGGCCGGGCCTATTGTCAGGGCTATTGATTTCTTGCCGCAGCTGGAAAAAGAGCAATATGTAACATGGCAGAATTTTAAGATCGGTTTTCAGATATTTTTATTTGGTATGATCAAAAAAGTCTGCATTGCCGACTATTTAGCTGTATTTGTCGATGATGTTTACAGAAGTCCCGTGGCTTTTGATAGTGCAACGGTTTGGCTGGCTATAGTAGCTTATTCTATCCAGATATATTTTGATTTTTCAGGCTACACAGATATGGCTGTTGGTTGTGCTAGGTGTTTAGGCTATACTTTATGTGAGAATTTTAATTTACCTTATTTGTCTAAAAGTGTTTCGGAGTTTTGGAAACGGTGGCATATCAGTTTGTCTACTTGGCTTATGGAATATTTATATTTTCCTTTAGGTGGCAATAGAAAAGGCAGAACAAGAACATATATAAATTTAATTGTTACGATGGCTTTAGGCGGTTTGTGGCATGGGGCGAGTTGGAATTTTGTGTTGTGGGGAATTTTACATGGAGTAGCCCTATGTATAAATAAAATGTTCAGGTCAATGTTCAGCTTTAATAATAAATTATTCAATTTTTGCTCGTGGCTGATAACCTTTATTTTTGTATCATTATGTTGGGTACTGTTTAGGGCAGGAACGTTGACTACGGCAGTCGAAGTATTTAACAAATTATTTGTTTGGACTGATATAGGTATCAGCCAGATGTATGTATATGCCTGGATCAGTATTGCGGTGCTGCTGGCAGTATCTTTGCTGGCTGTTTATAGGCATAGTTGTCAAAGTTTTTATCCTGTTAGTGAGCTTAACACGTTTTACAGTAAGGTTATTTTATGGATAGAGATATTTTTCATATTAGGTTTTGGTTATGTTGGAAGTAATCCTTTTATTTATTTTCAGTTTTAGTAACAAAAGAAGCTGCCTTTTTCCGGGCAGCTTCTTTTGTCTTTGCCTTAGGTGTAGTATAATGAAAACATCTTTTAAAGAAAATGAGGCAGAAAATGCATTATAATGAAATAAAACAGGGTTACTTTATTGCACGCCCCAATCGTTTTATTGCTCATGTCGAGCTGGACGGGCAGGTAGAGGTTTGCCACGTGAAGAATACAGGGCGCTGCCGCGAGCTTCTGACGCCGAGAGCGGTGGTTTACGTGGAGTGCCATCATGACCCCAGGCGTAAGACAAAATATTCGTTGATTGCTGTCAGAAAGGGCAGCATGCTGATCAATATGGATTCGCAGGCGCCGAATAAGGTGGTGGGCGAATGGCTGGCGTCAGGCGAACTGCTGCCGGGTCTTACGCTGCTGAAGCCTGAATGCAGGTATGGTGCTTCGCGCTTTGATTTTTATGCAGAAACGCAGCAGCAGCGAATGTTTATTGAGGTGAAAGGCGTGACGTTGGAGGAAAATGGCGTGGCAATGTTTCCCGACGCGCCGACAGAGCGCGGCATTAAGCATTTAGATGAGCTGGCGCAGGCGGTGCGGGATGGTTATGCCGCCACGGTGATTTTTGTGATCCAGATGCGCGGAGTGACCAGTTTTACACCGAATCGCCGCACACATGCGGCTTTTGCCGAAGCGCTGCAGCGGGCACAGCAGGCTGGCGTACAAGTGCTGGCTTATGATTGTGACGTAACGTCGGATGGCCTTAGTTTGGGAAAGCAGATTCCCTGCTGTTTTTAAATTGGGATATATGCTATAATAAAAAATCCTAGCGCTGTGCCTGCTTCAAGAGCTGGGGGCAGCATAGGGGCAGTACAGCTGAAAAAGAACGGAGCAGATTATGAGAGCTTATACGAAATTTTATATTACGCCGAAGGGCGAGAGAGCCGCCCGCAGCGGCCATCCATGGGTCTATGCAGAGGAAATAACCAATATTGAGGGCGAGTACCGGAATGGTGATCTGGTCGATGTGGTAACAAACAAGGGCAAATATCTGGGCACCGGGTTTGTCAACGACCATTCCAAGATCAGGGTGCGCCTGATTTCGACCAATACCAATGATAAATTTGACGCTGATTTCTGGGAACGGCGGTTGCGTTATGCGATCGATTATCGTCGTACTGTAATGCCAGGAGCCGATTTTAAATGCTGCCGCCTGATTTTTGGTGAGGCCGATCATTTTCCAGGTCTGACAGTAGACCGGTTCAATGACATTTTGGTTGCACAGACTTTATCACTGGGAATAGAAGTGCGGAAAGAGTTGATTTTTAACCTGTTGTACAAGATTCTACGTGAGCAGGGTGAGGAAATCAGGGGCTTGTATGAACGCAACGATGTGAAGATCCGCCTGCTGGAAGGTATGGAAGAAAATAAGGGCTGGTTTACGCTGGCCGAGGCCCCGGAACCGGGCGAGCCTTTGACGGAAATCGTTGAAAACGGAATCAGGTATAATGTAGATGTGGAGAACGGTCAGAAAACAGGCTTCTTCTTGGATCAGAAGTATAATCGTCAGGCGATTGCTAAGATCGCCCGTGGTAAGCATGTACTGGACTGCTTTACCCATACGGGTGCGTTTGCCCTGAATGCGGCGGCAGGAGGCGCTGCTGCTGTAACAGCTGTAGATATTTCGGCCGAGGCAGTGCAGATGACGGACGCCAACGCCTCTAAAAACGGCTTGGATAAAGTCGTTAAAGGCTTGAAGGCCAATGTTTTTGATCTGCTGTCCGAGCTGGTCAATAATAAGTCCCGGGAATATGATTTTATTATTTTAGACCCACCGGCGTTTACAAAGTCGGGCAGTACGGTCAAAAATGCCATCCGCGGCTATAAAGAGATCAATTTAAAGGCTATGAAGCTGCTGCCGCGCGGCGGTTATCTGGCGACTTGTTCCTGCTCGCATTTTATGAAGGAAGAGCTGTTTGTGCAGATGCTGCATGATGCGGCTGCAGACGCCAATGTACAGTTGCGGCAGATCGAGGCTCGGCAGCAGTCGCCTGACCATCCGATTTTATGGAATGTCCCGGAGACGTATTATTTGAAATTTTATATTTTCCAGGTAGTTTAAGTTGTGATTTGGAGGCAAGATAATGCAGCTGCAGCAGTTATTGGAAGCTATGATCGCTTATATGGGCGGCGACGCCCGGCGGATCCAGCACTTTATTAAGGTACATGCCCTGGCGCAGTTGATCGGACGTCAGGAACAGCTGAACGAAAGGACGCAGTTTATTTTAGAAGCTGCGGCGCTGACTCACGATATCGGTATCAAAAATGGCGAGGCGAAGTTCGGCGCCGGTAAATGCAGCGGTAAAACGCAGGAGCTGGAGGGACCGCCGGCAGCGGCAGAACTGCTGGCAAAGTTAGGTTTTGCTCCTGACGTCTGCGAGCGGGTATGCTATTTGATTGGGCATCATCATACTTATACCAATATCGATGGTATGGATTATCAGATTTTAGTGGAAGCTGATTTTTTGGTGAATTTTTATGAAGATGGCATGAGTAAGGAGGCTATCCAGACTGCCTGCGGGCGAATTTTTAAAACGGCGTCTGGTATCAGGCTGTGCCGCCAGATGTTTGGAATTTGAATGATGTATAAAAAGCACTTGCCGTAATGAAGCAGGCAAGTGCTTTTTCTGTTATAAATAATCGTGGGAGCCTGCGCCTGCAGGAGCCGAAAATGGAACAGACCCTTATGGCAGCGGCTTATGCAGACTGACCGTAAGGGTCTGTTCACTATGTTAAGGAGAGGGGAACGCTTATTTAACTGCCGTCAGATATTTGCCAATGGCGGCTGCGGCTCCGCGTCCCTCGGCAATGGCCCAGACTACCAGGCTTTGGCCGCGGCGGGCGTCGCCAGCCGCAAAAATACCGGGGATCGAGGTCATATAATCATTATCATTGGCCGCAATAGTATTGGCCTCTGATCTGGCAAATTTAAATTCGTCAAATAACTGTGTTTCAGTGCCGATAAAACCCATTGCCAGAAGCACCAGCTGAGCTGAAACTATTTGTTCTGTTCCGGCGATCTCGACAGGAATTAAACGCCCGTCTTCCTTCTGCCAGTCGATCTGGCAGAGCCGCAGTTTATCGACTTTTCCATTTTTGCCGATAAATTCCTTGCTCATGATACAGTAGTCGCGCGGATCCTGGTGGTACAGCTCGAAGGCTTCTTCCTGCCCGTAATCAGTTTTGAAAACACGAGGCATTTCCGGCCAGGGGTTATCTGCAGTACGGGAATGGGGCAGGCAGGGCATGATCTCGATCTGTTTTACGCTTCTGCAGCCCTGACGAATGGCTGTCGCTACACAGTCGGTGCCGGTATCGCCGCCGCCGATGACGATAACATCTTTCCCCTTGGCGGAAACAGCTTTTTTATCCTGCAGGCTACTGTCTAAAAAGCTTTTAGTGACGCTGTGCAGATAATCCTTGGCAAAGTGGATGCCCTGAAGCTCGCGGCCGGGGATGGTCAGATCACGCGGTACGGTACTGCCGGTACAAAGGGCGATCGCATCGAACTGTTTCAGCAGTGTTTCCGAAGAAATTTTGTGGCCGATCTCACTGTTCAGTTCAAAGGTGACCCCGGCCTCTTCCAGAAGCTTGATACGTCGTTCTACCAGATGCTTGTCCAGCTTCATATTGGGTATACCATACATCAAAAGCCCACCGGCGCGGTCGGCACGTTCATAAACGGTAACGCTGTGGCCTGCCTTGTTAAGCTGGTCAGCACAGGCCAGGCCGGCCGGGCCGCTGCCGATAACGGCAACTTTTTGTCCGCTGCGGTGAGTCGGCTTGTTGGGTTTGACATAGCCTTCTGCAAATGCTGTTTCAATGATATATTGTTCAAGATTGCGGATACTGACTGCACTGCCTGCCAGGCTGGCACTGCAGGCTCCTTCACAGGGAGCCGGACAGACGTGCGAGGTGAATTCCGGGAAATTATTAGTTTTATTCAGGCGCGCATAGGCGAAATGATCCAGCCCCTGATAAACAAAGTCGTTAAATTCCGGCATCAGATTATGCAGCGGACAGCCTGATAAGGCTTTGCCCAGCATTACGCCGCTGTGGCAGAAGGGAATACCGCAGTCCATGCAGCGCGCAGCCTGTTTTTGCAGTTCTTCTTTGTGAGGCAGACTGCTGGTTTTGATTTCTTCCCAGTCTTTGATGCGCTCCTGAGGCGGGCGCAGCGCAAGTTCCTGCCGTTTGTAATCCATAAATCCGGTCGGTTTACCCATTATGCCTGCACCTCCTCAAATACTTTGATCGTCGCTTCCTGCTCGCTCATACCGCTTTGCAGGTATTGGGCTACTTTTTCGGTAACGCGCTTATAATCTTTGGGAATGACCTTGACAAATTTTTTGACGTAACTGTCCCAGTCTGCCAGAATCCGGCGGGCAATACTGCTGCCGGTATATTCTGCGTGTTTTAGGATCATTTTTTGCAGCTGCATGGTATCATTGATTTCCTTCAACTGTTCCAGCAGTACGATTTCTTTGTTACAGTAGCCCGAAAAGGTACCGTCTTCATCTAAAACATAGGCAATACCGCCGCTCATGCCGGCAGCAAAGTTCCGTCCGGTCTTACCCAGAATAACGACGGTGCCGCCGGTCATATATTCGCAGCCGTGGTCGCCGACACCTTCGATAACGGCATTGACGCCGCTGTTGCGAATGCAGAAACGTTCACCGGCAATACCGGAAATATAGGCTTCACCGCTGGTGGCGCCGTAGAAGGCCACGTTGCCGATAATGATGTTTTCGTGAGGATTGAAAGGCGCTTCTGCAAAGGGATGGATGATGATTTTACCGCCGGAAAGACCCTTGCCGACGTGGTCGTTGGCATCGCCTTCGAGACGCAGGGTGATACCGGGCGGTAAAAAGGCTCCAAAGCTTTGTCCGGCCGAGCCTTTGAAGTGCAGTCTGATCGTATCTTCCGGCAGGCCGTCCAAACCGTAAAGGCGAGTGATCTCACTGCCGAGGATGGTACCGACGACACGGTCGGTATTTTTGATAGGCAGCGTGATATCGACCTGTTTTTTGCCGGCGACAGCGGTTTTGCAGATTGCCAGCAGCTCGCGGCAGTCCAGCGATTTTTCCAGCTGGTGGTTTTGTTCGGTGGTGCAGACCTGGCTGGTGCCCGGTTCTACCTCCGGTTTATAAAGCAGCGGCGCTAAATTAAGGTTTTTATTTTTCCAGTTACGCTCCGGTTTAGCCAGCAGTACTTCAGTACGTCCCACCATTTCGTCGATACTGCGGAAGCCCAGCTCGGCCATATATTCGCGAACCTCCTGGGCAATGAAGTGCATAAAGTTGACGACATACTCCGGTTTGCCCTTAAAGTTACGGCGCAGCTTCGGGTCCTGGGTAGCGACGCCCATAGGACAGGTATTCAGATTGCAGACGCGCATCATAACGCAGCCCAAAGCGATCAGCGGCGCAGTGGCAAAGCCGAACTCTTCGGCACCCAGCAAGGCGGCGATGATCACGTCGCGTCCGGTCATCAGCTTACCGTCGGTTTCCAGAGTAACACGGTTGCGCAGGTTGTTGAGCAGCAGCGTCTGATGTGTCTCCATCAGTCCCAGCTCCCAGGGCAGTCCGGCGTGGTTGATACTGGTGCGGGGCGAAGCACCTGTGCCGCCGTCGTAGCCGGAGATCAGCACTACGTCGGCACAGGCTTTAACGACGCCTGCGGCAATGGTGCCGACGCCAACCTCAGAAACCAGCTTGACGCTGATTTTGGCACGTGGGTTGGCGTTTTTCAAATCGTGTATCAGTTCGGCTAAATCTTCGATCGAATAAATATCGTGATGGGGCGGCGGTGAGATAAGGCCGATACCGGCAGTAGTCCCGCGGCATTCGGCGATCCAGGGATAGACTTTACCTCCGGGCAGCTGACCGCCTTCACCTGGTTTGGCACCCTGGGCGATCTTGATCTGGATCTCATCCGCGTTGACCAGATAATTGCTGGTAACGCCAAAGCGGCCTGAGGCCACCTGTTTGATAGAACTGCGCTTACTATCGCCGTCAGGCTGGGGACGGAAGCGGGAAGGATGTTCGCCGCCCTCGCCCGTATTGGACTTACCGCCGATACGGTTCATAGCGATCGCCAGACATTCGTGCGCTTCCTGGCTGAGTGAGCCGTAGCTCATTGCGCCGGTTTTAAAACGTTTACAGATGCTGTCTACAGATTCTACTTGTTCGATAGGTATCGGCAGCCGCTGCGGAGTGAAGGTCAGCATACTGCGCAGGTTCTGATTGGCAAAAGCACTGCTGTTCAGTTCGCTGGAAAAGCGTTTGAACATAGTGTAATCGTTTTCGCGGCAGGCCTGCTGCAGTGCAAAAACAGTCTGCGGATTGAACATATGCCGTTCGCCGCCGCTGCGCCATTGGTAAACACTGCCGGATTCATAGCTGCACAGATCAGACGCATCAGCTTTGAAGGCCGGCAGATGACGCAGCTCTACTTCTTTGGCGATCTCGTCCAGGCCGATCCCTTCCAGTCGGGAAGGTGTGCCGGTGAAATATTTTTCGATCACACAGCTGCTGATGCCGATAGCTTCAAAAATCTGGGCGCCGCGATAAGACTGCACTGTAGAAATACCCATTTTGGAAAGGATCTTGGCGATACCGTGGGTGCAGGCGTCGATATAGTTTGCGGTGGCCTGCTCTACTGTAACTCCGGTGATCATACCGTTAGAGCACATTTCTTCGATCGTTTCAAACGCCAGGTAGGGATTGATGCCGCTGACGCCATAGCCAAGCAGCAGTGCAAAATGATGCACTTCGCGCGGTTCGGCCGATTCGATAATAATGGAAGCTTTGAGCCGGCTGCCGCTTTTGATCAGATGATGATGCAGGCAGGCGCCGGCCAAAAGGGCAGGAATAGCCGCCATTTCTTCGTTCATTTCACGGTCAGATAAAATCAGAATACATTTATCCTGTGCGATCATAGCGTCAGCCTGTGCACACAGACTGTCAAGTGCGTGTTTGAGCCCTGTGCCGCCGGCGGCTACCGGGTAAAGCATCGGCAGTGTCGCCGCCTGGAATTTAGGCTGCTGGATATTTTTGAGCTTGGCCAGCTCGATATTGCTCAAAACAGGCGATTCGGCTGAAATTTGCCGGCAGCTGTCAGGCTGCGGGTCGATCAGGTTTTTCTCCGGACCGATGCCACTGGTCGTATCAGTAAACACTTCCTCGCGAATAGCGTCTATAGGAGGATTGGTGACCTGGGCGAAAAGCTGCTTGAAATAGTTGTATAAAAGCTGCGGTTCTTCGGATAAAACGGCCAGTGGAGCGTCGTTGCCCATCGCTCCCAGCGGATCTATCCCCTTAGTAGCCATTGGTTTCAGAAACTTGGTCAGGTCTTCCAGCGTATAGCCAAAAGCCAGTTGCCGTCGCAGCAGGGTTTTGGGATCGGGCTTCGGCAGCTCGGTAGTGAGCTTGATCGCATTCAATTTAATAAGGTTTTCGTCCAGCCATTTGCGATAGGGCTGTTCGGTAGCTATTTTATGTTTGATCTCGTCGTTGCCGATGATGCGGCCTGCTACAGTATCGATGACCAGCATCCTGCCCGGCCGCAGACGGTCTTTTTTGACAATGGTCGCCGGATCCAGATCGACGACGCCGACCTCGGAGGCCAGAACGATCATATCATCCTGAGTTATGTAATAGCGGGAAGGCCGCAGGCCGTTGCGGTCCAGAGCGGCGCAGATAGTGCGTCCGTCGGTAAAGGCCATGGCGGCAGGTCCGTCCCAGGCTTCAATCAGAGAATTATGGTATTCAAAAAAAGCTTTCAGATCCGGATCGATATGGGGATTTTTGCCCCACGGTTCGGGAATCATCATCATTACAGCATGCGGCAGGCTGCGTCCCGACATGACAAGAAATTCCAGACAGTTATCGAACATTCCCGAATCAGAGCCGGTTTCGTCGATGATAGGCATGATATCTTTGATCTTGCTGCCCCAGAGGCTGTTGCCGCACATCGTTTGGCGGGCGCGCATCCAGTTGATGTTGCCGCGCAGGGTATTGATCTCGCCGTTATGCATCAGATAACGGTAAGGATGGGCGCGTTCCCAGCTGGGAAAGGTGTTGGTGCTGAAACGGGAATGGACTAAAGCCATTGCTGTTTCCATAGAACTGTCCTGCAGGTCAGAATAAAAAGAACCCAGCTGCTCCGTAGTCAGCATCCCTTTATAAACGATAGTCCGTGAAGACAGGCTGGCGATATAAAAATACCTGCCGCCGCGCAGCCTGCCATAGCGAATATGATTTTCGGCCTGACGGCGGATGCTGTACAGCTGCCGTTCAAAGGCATTATCGTCGATGCTCAGCCGGTCGATGACCTGCGGGCTGGCCTTGATAAAGACCTGCGCCATGAACGGCTGGCTCTGGCGTGATTTTTCACCCAGTACCTCCGGGTCGACTGGTACGTTACGCCAGCCTAAAAGCTCCTGTCCGTTTGCAGTAACAAGCTTTTCAAAATGACGCTGGGTGTTTTCTCTCTCTACAACGTCAGGCGGCAGGAACATAAAGCCAACGGCATAATGGCCGGGCTGCGGCAGTTCGATATCGAGCTTGGCACATTCTTTGACCAGAAAGGTGTGCGGCAGCTGAAGGAGGATACCCGCGCCGTCGCCGGAATTCATATCGGCGCCTTGTCCGCCGCGGTGGTCCATATTGCGCAGCACCACTAAAGCCTGCCGCAGGATCTTGTTGGATTTACGGCCTTTGATGTTGGCGACGACACCCAGACCGCAGGCGTCGTGCTCGAACCAGGGATCATAAAGCCCCTGCTTGGGCGGTAATGAAGTATACATGTGATTTTCCCCTCTCAAAGCAAATTATATCTATATACAAAACTGCAAGTTTAATTATAAAATACGCAAAAAAGAAATGCAAATTGTATACATTATATTTTAAAGTCTTTGACAAGCGGAATAAAATACTGTAAAAATTAAACAAAAACAGCTTACAGCAAGTCAGCAACTGTAAAAAGACAGAATATTGAAATGTTTGTGAAAAATAAGTAAGAGCGGCTTTTGCACTATACAAAGTTTATTTAATAGTGTAATATTAAATACTGTAAGGCAATGAATATTGCAGATAGGGGAGATGAAGATGAGTAAGGCCGCAAAATTTGATGAATTTTTAAGTTCCAATAATATCAATTGTTTTTCAAAGGAAGAAATCGATAACGAAATGCACAGCATCGTTTATCGTGCCCATATGGAAGTCAGCAGTCAGAATCTGCCGACGATGATCGTGCTGGACGACAGTATCTATACGATGATCCAGGTGCGCGTTGCCGCTGGCGTTGTCAATGCTGGCAACCGCGAAGGCGTTTTGATGCATATCAACGAGCTTAATAAAAAATACAAGGTTTTTAAATACTATGAAGGCGACAACGGGGATATCTGCCTTGACAGCTGCATCACTACGACTGACGAAGGCTTTGAAGCGCCTGTTATCCACACAGTGATCGATGTTATTTTAAAACATCTGGTAGAAGAATACCCTGTCCTGATGCGTAAAGTCTGGGGCAATTAATTTATAATCATAAATAGCAATGAAGCTGTGAGGCCTTGGGTCCCGCAGCTTTTTTGTAAGGAGGAGCAAACACAGTGAACAAGTTCGGCTTGACTACTGAAGAAGCGAGCAAAGCATTATCCGAGCAGGGCAATAATGCCCTGACTCAGCCCCCGCGCGAAACCTTTTGGGATAAGCTGTGGGAGAATTTTAAAGACCCTATCATCCGGATCCTGATCCTGGCGCTGTTGGTCAACGTAGTTTTTGTTTATATGGGGCACGGTGACTGGATCGAAACGATGGGTATTTTTCTGGCCATCATTCTGGCGACTTTTGTTTCTACTTATTCTGAGTACAGCAATGAAAACGCTTTCCAGAAACTGCAGGAAGAAGCCAGCCGTATCCGCTGCAAGGTTTGGCGTGACGGCGAGCCGGTTGAGCTGCATATCGATGATATCGTCGTCGGTGATGCGGTAATTCTGGAGGCCGGCGATAAAGTTCCGGTCGACGGTATCTTACTGGACGGCGATGTGAAGCTTGACCAGGCGGCCCTGAACGGCGAAAGCAAGGAAGCCCATAAGCTTATCGCTCCGCCCGATTTTACCTGGGGCGATGGTACTATCGATTTTCTGGACGAGCATAAGCTGTTCCGCGGCAGCGTCGTTGTCGAGGGGCAGGGCATCATGCAGGCCGTTAAGATCGGCGACAGCTCTATCTATGGTCAGCTGACCCAAGAGCTTAAGGATGATGAACGTGACAGCCCGCTGAAATTAAAGCTTAAGGGACTGGCGCATCATATCAGCCAGTTTGGTTATGCCGGCGGTGTGCTGATCGCTTTGGCAGTCATGCTGCATAAAGCCTATCTGTATGGCGATTTCGGCGCTTATTTTGCTAATACGCCGCTTTTGCTGTCTGATCTGGTGCAGGCTGTTATCCTGGGTATCATCATTATCGTTATGGCGGTGCCGGAAGGGCTGCCGCTGATGATCGCGATCGTTTCGTCGCTGAATATGAAAAAAATGCTGCGCGATAACGTACTTGTGCGGAAGCTGGTCGGTATCGAAACTGCGGGCAGTCTGAACCTGCTTTTTACCGATAAGACAGGCACGATCACAAAGGGCAAGCTGGAAGTCGTACGGTTCATTACCGGCGACCGTCAGGAATACCCTGCGTTTGACGTACTGCCTGCAAAGCTGAAGGCCTTTACTTACCAAAACGTTGTGCTCAATACCTCGGCAGCCGTTTCTGACGGCGCTATGGTCGGCGGCAATATGACTGAGCGGGCGCTCAGCAACTATGTAGGCAGCTACCGTATGGAAGAAATGCTGCACCGTGATAAATTTATTCCTTTCAACAGCGCCAATAAATATTCTTGGGCGGCAGTCAGCGGTAACGGCGAGCGTTACTGCCTGGCTAAAGGCGCTCCGGAAAAGCTGATTTTGCAAACCAGCCACTACTGGGATGCGGAAGGCAACCGCCAGCCGCTGACCGAAGAAATGAAAAAAACACTGGATGACAGAATGCTGGAACTGGCAGCAGATGCGATCAGAATGCTGGCACTCTGCACCTATGAAAGCGATATCGAAGGCGATGAGCTGCCGGCAGACGGACTGACGCTGGTAGGTATTCTGGGTATTCGCGATGAAGTCCGTCCCGAAGCGATCGAAGCGATTGCTGAAGTTCAGGATGCAGGCGTACAGATCGTTATGATCACCGGTGACCGCCGCGAAACCGCGGTAGCGATCGCTAAAGATGCAGGCCTGCTGCAGCGTCCGAACGAGTTGGTCTGGACCTCGGCCGAGCTTGCGGAAATGAGCGACGAACAGGTGAAACTGGAGCTGCATAAGCTGCGCGTAGTAGCCCGCGCCCTGCCGATGGATAAATCACGGCTGGTGCGCCTGGCACAGGAGATGAACCTGGTAGTAGGTATGACTGGTGACGGCGTCAACGACTCGCCCGCACTCAAAAAAGCCGATGTAGGCTTTGCGATGGGCAGCGGTACCGAAGTTGCCAAAGAAGCCGGTGACATCGTAATTCTTGACGATAATTTCCTCAGTATCAAACAGGCGATCTTATACGGACGTACGATTTATAATTCTATCTGTAAATTCATCGTCTTCCAGCTGACGATCAACTTCTCAGCCGTAGCGATAAACTTCATAGCACCGTTTATCGGCATCGATAAACCGCTCACCATTACGCAGATCCTCTGGATCAACCTGGTCATGGATACTCTGGCGGCACTGGCCTTCGGCGGTGAGCCAGCGCTGGAAAAATACCTGCGTGAAAAGCCAAAAGACCGCAGCGCACCGATAGTCAGCAAAAAAATGCTGTCTACCATCACTATGGGCGGTGTGTATATGACCTTTATCGCGATCCTCTTTTATAAGAGCAGCTATGTCGATCATCTGTTCCGCAATGCGCCCGACCATATCTACACATATACGGGCTTCTTCTGCACATATATCTTTATGGCGGTAGCCAACGGTTTTAACGTGCGTGTTTCCGGTCTTAACCTGCTGGAGCACATCGACAAGAACAAAGGCTTCCTGAATGTAATGGCGCTGATCGTGGCGATCCAGGTGCTGCTGACCTATGTCGGCGGCCGCATCCTGCGTACGACACCGCTGAACCTGCACGAATGGAGCGTAGTTGTTTTGTTCGGTCTGTCGATTATCGTTGTTGACCTGCTGCGCAAAAGCGTTTGCCAAATGCTGGAGAAAAAATAAAAGCCAACCCCTAAACAGAGATTATAAAAAATAGGAGTGATGACTGTATGGATCCTCTCGGGTCTATCAAAGAAGTATTTATTGTTATTGTTTTGATTTTAATGAACGGCCTGCTGGCCATGCTGGAAATGGCGTTGGTCTCGGCGCGTAAAAGCCGGCTGGAGCAGCTGGCTGATGAGGGAAGCAGCAAAGCTGCGTATATTTTAAAGCTTGCTCAGGAACCGACTGAGTTTTTATCAACGGTGCAGATCGGTATCACACTGGTCGGCATCGGCACCGGCGTATACAGCGGCGCCATGCTGGCAGCGCCTTTGGAAGGACTGCTGCGTGAGATCAGCGTACTGCGTCCTTATGCCGGCGTAGTGTCGTATACCTTCGTCGTGGCGCTGGTGACCTATCTCAGTTTGATCTTAGGCGAGCTGATACCAAAAAAAATGGCGCTCAACAACCCAGAAAAGGTTGCCATGAGCTTTGCTGGTTTTATCAAGGTCATTATTACCGCGTTTAAACCGCTGACTGTCTTTTTAAGCGTTTCGACCAGGTTTTTACTGAAGGCGCTGGGGCTTAAGCCCAGTGACGAACCTCCGGTCACGGAAGAAGAAGTGCGCGTACTGCTGGAGCAGGGCCGGCTGCATGGAGTATTTAACGTCGGCGAGCAGAAAATGATCGAAAACGTTTTTGAACTGGATGACCTGCGCGTAAGCGAGATCATGACGCCGCGGACCAAGATCACCTGGCTTGACGTCAACGATCCGCTTTATAAGCACTTGGAGGTCATTGCGGAAAAACAGTATTCCTGCTATGTTGTGGCCGAAGAAGATTTGGAACACGTCCTGGGAGTTGTCTATACGAAACGGTTTTTAGCCGATGTCCTGGGCGCTACCGGCGCTTCGATGCGCAGCTCGGTGCAGCAGCCGCTGTATGTGCCTGAAGGTATGTATACCCAAAAGCTGCTGGATATGTTCAAGGACACGCGGATCAAGGTGGCGCTGGTCATGGACGAATTCGGCGGGCTGGCAGGTATGGTGACCCTGCGTGATATTATTGAGCATCTGGTCGGCGATCTGCCTTCCTATGATGAAGAATTCAAACAGGAGATCGTCGAACGTGAAGACGGCAGCTGGCTGGTAGACGGCTTACTGCCGATCAGCGAATTTAAAGACTTCCTTGATCTGGATGAGCTGCCGCTGGAAGAAAAAACGGGTTTCAATACTGTGGCCGGTTTCGTCGTTACCAATATCGGGCATATCCCGACTGCCGGCAACTACTTCCTGTGGAATGGCTACCGCTTCGAGGTCGTCGATATGGACGGCACCCGCATCGACAAAATACTGGTCGAAAAACTGCCGGAAGCGGAAGCTGCAGAGACAGATGCAAAGGACCAATAAACAGAATAATAAAGCCCCGGCCGCTGGCCGGGGCTTTAATTTTATACAGACGCTGTTTTTAAAATTTAAGGGATGCGGCACGGTCTAAAAAGCCGCGCAGAATATCGCAGGAAGCGGCAAACTTGGCTTGTTCTTCGTCAGTGAGTTCGACTTCTAAAATTTCTTCCAAACCGTTTTTGCCGATAACGCAGGGGACGCCTGCCGCCACATCGTGCTGACCATATTCGCCGCGCAGCAGGGTCGAGCAGGGCCAGACAAGCTTCTGATCGTGGAAGATCGCGCTGATAAGCATTTTGGCCACATTGGCGATACCAAATTCGGTGCAGCCTTTGCCGTCGATTTCAATATCACCGGCTTTTTTGACCTGCGTTTGCAGATCTTCCAGGCTGATTTCTGCCAAAACCGGACGTTCCCGGCGCAGCTGCAGAAAGGGCTTGCCGCCGATAAAAATGCGTGACCAGACGATAAAGCTGGAATTACCATGCTCACCCATACAGAAGCCGTGAATAGAACGGCGGCTGTAGCCGGTGGCCTTGCTGAGTACCCGCAGCAGGCGATAGGTTTCCAGGCTGGTGCCTGTACAGAAGCAGCGGGAAGGCTGCCAGTCCATCTGCCGGCGGATGTATTCGCAGATGATGTCCGCAGGATTGGAAATACTGATCATGATACCGCGAAAATCGATCTGTTTTAAATGTGAAACAACTTCGTTGGCCATTTTGATCGAATCGTCGAACATATCCAGCCGGGTCTCACCGGGTCGACGGCTGCGGCCAAAGGCCATGACCATGATATCGGCATCGTGCAGCTCTTCATAGGAGCCGGCGCGGATACTGACATCTTTGCCGCACAGCGAGCCGCTGACACAGTCATCCAGATCCAGCGCCTGACCGATAGCTTTTTCTTTCAGGATATCTATCAGGACGATATCGTCGGCTTCACCGGATTGGATCAGTGCCAGTGCGACATGTGAACCAACGTGGCCAGCACCGACGATAACAACTTTACGGGTCTTGAACATAAATATTCCTCCTCTGCGATAAATGATTACTTATAGTATAACACTTTTTAGAAACATTGTTGAAATGAAGAATTTTACTGATTTTAGGAATAAGTTATTATTGGGCAGCAATCACAAAAAAGAACGGCAGCTATTGCTGCCGTTCTTTGATCATTATTTAAGCTGGTTACGTTATTGGATCACGCCGCCGGAAACAGTACCGATGATTTCTATATCCTTCATCGTAGCCTTATTGGCTTCAGTAACTTCTTCGGCCAGGACGGTAAAGTCTGCCCATTTGCCGGTCTCGATCGAACCGAGCCTGTCTTCCAGCTGCAGCAGCCAGGCGGCATTTAAGGTGATGCAGCGCATTGCTTCATCGGCGGTCAGGCACTGGTCTTCACCATAAACTTTACCGCTGATGCCTGATTTGCGGTTGCAGGCGCACCAGGCGGAAAAGAGCGGATTGACCTCTGTGATCGGGTCGTCGGAATGCACGCCGAAGCGGACGCCGTGGTTGACAGCGCTGCGCATCGGCTCCATGCGTTTGACCTCGTAAGGCCCTACGGTGTATTCAGCATGGACGTCGCCCCAGTAATACAGATGGTTGGCGAAGAAATTAGCGCCGATATTCAGTTCATGTAGGCGTGCCAGCTGGTTTTCAGTTGCCAACTGCACATGCTCCACAGTATGGCGGTAGATGCTGGTTGGGGTTTCTTCCCGCAGGCGTTTTACTACGCGCAGTACCTGCTCGGTAGCGCCGTTGCCGTTAGTATGGATAGAGACCGAGTAGCCGTGTTCCTCACATTCCTTCAGGATATCGAACATGGTATCGTCGTCGTAGATCAGCTTGCCGTTTTTGGCGCCGCTGTAATATTCCTTATTCAGTAAATTGGCAGTATAGCCCTGGATAGAACCGTCAGCCAGAATCTTGGCGTGGTTAAAAATGAAACGGTCATTTTCGATCTGCTGACGCAGCTGCTGCAGGCCATTCCAGCCGCCGAAGACACCATCCATATTTTTACTGTAGAAAGGTTCCACAACAAAACGTACAGGCAGCTGTTCTTTTTTCAGAGCGTTAGTATAACCGTCAATAGCCTTCGGGGTCAGGATAAAGCCGAAAGCCTTATCAGCGATCGTAGTGCAGCCGTTGTGTTTTGCCAGCTTGGCGATATAACGGGTCGCTTTTTCGGCGGTTTCCGCAGCGTCGCCGCTGATCCTCATACCGCCTGCCTTTAAAACATAGGACATAAATTCGGGTTCAGCAACGTTGCCGTTGCAGCTGCCGTCCGGATAACGGCCGATATTGTCGTCGTGGACAGCATCGATGCCGGACAGCTCAATCGCGCGGGTATTGACGGTCATCAAATGGCCGGAAGCATGGTTCAGGCAGATGGGTACAGTGCTGGAAACCTGGTCGAGCCATTTGCTGTTGATGTTTTCCAGCTTGGCGTCGCCCAAGATCAGCGGATCGATACCATAAGTACTGAGCCAGTTCTGATCGTTATATTTACCGGGGTTCTTTTCTATTACCTCGCGCAGCTTGGCAATGATCTCGTCCGGCGTTTTACAGCCTCTGGAAATCTCGCCGTCAGCAGTATGCCGGTCAAAGTAGCCGATATAAACATAATTCATATTATACAGGCCGCTTTGCTGAGCGTGCATATGGGCTTCGATAAAACCGGGATAAATAACATTGTTGATAAACGTATCATTGATCTGATAAGACGCAGCATGCGCTTTAAAATAAGCCTCCATATCGATAAAATCACCGACTGCGATAATAGTGCCGCCGGCAACGGCAACACATTCTGCCCACGGCATCTGCGGGTTCATGGTCACTACCTTCTGCGCGCGGTAGATAGTAACCTGAGCGTTCTGAAAGACTACCGGATCGGAAATCACCTGAAAATTTGCGGACATATACATAAGATCACCTCATTATAAATTTACTGATTAACAGTTAGAATCATTTAGTTATTTTTTCATTGGGCAGCGGTCCGGTGCTGAGCCAGAACAGAGCGCAAATGAAGCCCAGGACATACAGGCCCAGCTGAGTGGAATTTTGGCGGGTGCTGCGGTTGATAGCGGTCAAGACAGCGGCGTCATCGGCATTTGCCGCTTTATCCGCAATATATTTTGCGAAAGCAGCGTCTGGCATAAAGCCGATGGAAGCCTGCTCGCTGATAACGGTTTTGGAAGTACTGCTCAGATCGGCGCTGCTCAAAGCGGCGTCCTTAAAGGTGCCGGTGATGGAAAACAGCATGACTACGCCCAGAATAGCGACGCCGATCGCCTGACCGACATTGCGGGTCGCGGTCTGGATACCGCTGGACTGCTGAGCGTCGCGGGCATTGACTGCCCCTGCGATGATATTGGAAGACTGTGAAGCAACAAAGCCCTGCCCGGAGCCGAAGAAGAACAGGCCCACATACATCAGCCAGTTAACTCCGTAAGGATTTAAGGACAAAGCCATCGGGATCGTCGAAAGGGCAACCATAGCGATACCCGTGCGGCAGATCTTTTTCGGCGAAGCATCGGGACTGAACTTGGGGATACCCATAGAGAACACGATCATCGGGATCGCCATAGCGCTCATGGCTATACCGGTCATAATGGCGCTGAAACCGGCGACCAGCTGCAGATAAGTGATGACCAGGAAGAACGACCCGCCGAAGCAGAGGAACAGCATCGCTGTAAGATACAGTCCACTGCGTACCTGCGGTGTCGTTAAGAAGGAGGAAGGAATAAGACAGGAACCATAGGTTTTTTCAACATTACGTTCGATACGGACCAGGAGCACCAGAGTGATAAGTCCCAGCAGCGCGATAAACAAAGCCGGTGACATACCGAACAAAACTAACGGACTGCCGCCGATAACAGGCGGCGCGATCGGATCGATCAGGCCCCAGACGGGGATCTTGCTGATACCGATGATCAGTAAAAACAGGCCGGCAACGGCAACGACCGTACCTTTCAGGTCAAAACGCACTTTTTGTTCGGGCAGCGGTACATCGCCTACCAGCAGCGAACCAACAAAAACGATAGTAAAATAAACGGCCATGCAGCTAAAGGCTATGCGCCAGTCAAAAGTATCGATCAAAAAACCGGCGGCGATAGGGCCGAGGCAGGAAGCGATACCTGTAGCAGCGCCGATAGCCCCGAAAGCGAAAGCGCGGTCATTGCCCTGATACAAACCGGGGATCAGCCCGAGTACAGAAGGGATAAGGAAACTGGCGCCGATACCGACCAGCAGACGGCCGCCCCAGGTGAACATAAAAATGTTGCCGGAGAAAGCTACGACAAGTTCGCCGACGGCGCACATCGCAGCGCCGATGCGGAAAGTTTTTTTCCAGCCGACGATCAGGCCGACCATACCGCCGACGATCATCAGGCAGCCGGCGCACAAAGAATAAATAATGTTGGCCAGCTGGATGTCTGACATTGTCGCATTAAGACTGGCCAGCAGGGAAGCTGTAGCCACGGTAAGCACCGAATTGTCGCCGGAAGTGCCGATCTGGGCCATGACCAGAGGAAAGAGACCGAGAAACTTGTATTTACTGAGAGCAGAGTTAGTAGACATAATGACCTCCCCAAAACTTTAGAATTTAAATATCTTGCAAGATTTCTTCTTGTCTTTATTGTAAAACCTGGGGTAGAATAAGTATAATACTAGTTATTGTATGTACTCATAAGCTATTTGTTATGAAAGGTGACGGTCATGGATCTATTACAGCTCAAGTATTTTAAAGTAGTCGCCGAACAGGAACACATCACCAAATCAGCCAAGCTGCTGATGGTATCACAGCCCTACCTGAGCGCTATCGTTGCCCGGCTGGAAGAAGAAATGGGCGGGCAGCTTTTTGACCGCGACGGACGTAACGTAGTGCTGAACGAATACGGCAAGATCCTGCTGCACCATGCCAACGAAGCCCTGCAGCATCTGGAGGACGCCAAAAAGGAAATCGCCGACATGCGCTCGCGCGATACTAAATACATACGTCTTGGCAGCAGCAGTACCATGCTTTCCAAACGCTGGCTGGTGGATTTTCTTAAAGAACATGACGATATCAGGCTGGCGCATCTGCTGGCAGCGCATAACGAGATCATGGACGGACTTCTGAGCGGCCGCTTTGACTTTGGGCTGACAACTGGCAGGCTCGATCATCCTAAAATCATTTCAGTGCCGCTGTGGAAAGACCGTTATACACTGCTGGTCGGAGCCAGGCACCCTATGGCCCGCCGCCGGAAGATCTATCTGCAGGATATCCAAAACGAAAAGATCTGCGCCCTGCCGGAGGATCAAAGTAAGCTGCGGATCGTTGACGAGCTGTGTAAAAAAGCCGGCTTCGAGCCGGACTTTGTCCTGGAAGGCAATGTTGAGCTGCTGAGCGACTATATGCGCGAAGGGCTGGGCGTTTCTTTCGGATTGGCGAGCGTCAGAGATGCTTACCGTGATATCCGTTCCATACCGCTGGCTGACGAGATCGGTGAAGCCAGTATTTACCTGTCGTGGTGCGGTGAGCGTTATCTCACCAATTCCATGCTGACGCTGCAAAGCTATCTGCGGGACGTAGGCAAACAGATAGAAGCTGAAAGGTAAATTGCTTCATAGTATAAAAAAATAACGTATAAATAAAAAGACTGAGCTTAGGCTCAGTCTTTTTATTTATATTGCCAGGCAAGGCAGGAACTGCGCAGACGCCGATAGTTGTAAAGCCGCTGGCGTAATGCGCCGGGCAAGACTCGCAGACGTTTTACACAAACAAGCAGTTTGTGTCTTGCGGGGGGGTACAAACGTGCTATAATGACTGTAATTATTACAATAGATAAAGGTTTTGATGTTAAACAAAAGAAAAATATTTTATTTTCGATATTTTAAACTAAAATACTAATGTTTTTGAGGGCTGAGGTGAAGTATGTACGATGAAAGCTGCCTGCCGCGCATCGGCAGCAATATCCGTCTGCTGCGCGCTGCCTGTCAGTTCAATCAGCAGCAGTTTGCCGAACGTATCGGTATCAGTCAGACTCATCTGAGCAATATCGAGCATAACAATGTGCAGGTCAGCTTAAAGCTGCTGGTGCGCAGCGCCAATGTTCTGGGCTGCAGCCTGGAAACACTGCTGAACAGAAAAGCGGCGGCCGAGTGGGCACAGGCACATGATGCCGAGGCTGACGAACAGGAGGCGGGTACAAAAAGCAATAGTATGCCTGAAACTGCCGCCGCAGAAACTGACGAACAGGAGCAGTACTCGCTGGAGGAAGTGCGCCTGCTGCTGAAGCTGCTGCAGCTGAGTAAGGGCCGCTGAAGGCAGCGGCTGTACTTTTTTTACAGCTTGGATAAAGACTGGCAATACCAGCTCCGCAGTAATAACTGCGAGGATATAAAAAAGTTTTTCAAAGGGGGCGGCGCGGCAGAACAAAAAACAGCAAAGACCGAAAAAGACTGAACTGGGAAAGAAAGGAGGCGCAAAGTGGCAGAACAAATACATATCGGTTTTGGCATCGACAAAAACTTTGGCAAATTTGCGGGAGTAACGATAACCTCGCTGGTGCATAACAACATCCAGCACGATTTAAACATCCATATCGTCTACGACCAACTTTTGCCGGAAGATATGGACAGATTAAAAAAGACAGAGCAGCTATACCGTAACCTGAATTTGCACTTTTACCAAATCACCAGCACCGAAGGGATGACTTTTGTAGTACCGCCGGGTCATATCACCCAGGCCATGTATTACAGGTATCTGTTTGCCGAAATGCTGCCAAAAGCAGTGAAGCGGCTGCTCTATATGGATGCCGATATCATCTGCAAGGGCGATGTTTTGCCCCTGTGGCAGACTGACCTGGAGGGCAAGGTATTAGGAGCTGTGCGTGACTGGGGCGAAGACCGCAGCTGTGGACGCATTGGTCTTAAAAACGGCCGCTACTTTAATTCCGGCGTGCTTTTAATGGATTTAGTCAAATGGCGGCAGCAAAAGCTGACCCAAAAGCTGTTCCGCTGGCTGGAGCAGGTTGGCACTACCAAGATTCTTTGGGGTGACCAGGACGCCCTCAACGGCGTTATTGACGGCGATTTTTTGGAACTGCCCAAAATTTATAACGGCATCGTTATCAACAACACAACGCTGAATGAAGAACTGGACGTAGTGCTGGTGCACTATATCGACTATATCAAACCCTGGCATATTTATTATATGGACAGCAACGGGAAAGAGCTGTACTGGGAATATGTAAAAAAATCACTGTGGAGCGATATGAAGCCTATGGACGGTAAAACGGTACAGACGGCGCTCATGACGGCGCGGCTTTTGTACAAGCAGGGCAAATATGCCCAGTCGGCGTCGTATTACGAAGCTTTATTAAAGTATTTTTTGAAAGATAAATATCAATAAAACAGCAAAGAAAAAATTTGGGAAGGAAGTATGCAAATGTCTCGTAAAACAGCTTTAGCCAAAAAAGTAGCCCATACCCTGATGGCAATGTCCATCGTCTATTCCAGCGGTATCAATATCGTTGTCAATGAGGTGTACGCCGCCGAACGAACAGAAAATATTACCGGCAGCAGCGCCAGTTTTACTGAAAACGGTGTCAATGGCACTAATTTTGACGATTTTGCTGGTGTTACCAGCGGCGAAGACGCCAAACTGACAGGCACGATCACAGTGGCTGATGTCTCTGCTAATCCTATCAGTATTACGGCTAAAGGCGGTAACGGTGGTCTAGATAATGGTACTTCCCCGACAGTGATGCTGGGGGCTAGTGGCGGCGATGCCGTTGCTAAAGTAACGGTAGACGAAAGCCTGAGCAGTATTACCACAGGCAATATCACAGTAACTGCCACTGGCGGGGAGAACGGCAGTGCTTACCAGGGCTTGGGGGGCGATGCCGGTGCGGCAGCGGCTTACGGCCTGGAGGTCAAGCACGATTTGACCATCACGGCGGCTGATATCACTGTGAGCGCTCAAACAGAATATAAGTATAATAGCGTTGGCACCAATGTAGATATAGGTGCTGCTAAACATTGTGGGCCCACGGCAGTAGGTTTGCAGGTCGACAGCGGTACAGTTAGTTTTACAGGGACTACGATTAAAGTACAGGCAAAAAATACGGGCTATTCTGCTCGTGCTGATGAACTGCCTGCTGAGAAAACGAAGCTCTCTGACGGTGCTGATGCCAAAGCCTATGGCATCAGGGTCAACGACGGTGAAGTAACAGCCAAGCTGACAGATAATCTTGTTGTTGAGAATGTTGTTGGCGGCGGCGGTACTGCTATTGGTTATGGAATTATTGACAATACAGGAGTCGAGAGCAGTAAGGGCGGTAATGCTATAGCTTATGGCGCCGAGGTCAACGGCGGCATCGCTCATTTTGATCTGCAGGATATCATTATCGATTCACCCGGTGGCTCATACAGCAATTACATCAGCGGTGGCTTTGGTAGCAGCTCAGCCAGCCAGGTGAAGGACAGTGCCGGGACGATAATTAAAAATAGCAGCGCCGGTAAAGGCGGTGACGCCATTATTGCCGGTATCCATGTCACCGGCGGTAAGGTTGATGGGAACATAAAAGACATAACTATTGAAGTTGATAGCGAGCGAAGTAATGGCGGCTCCGGCAACGGTGGAACAAACTGTTTCGGCAGCAACGGTGGTGCCGGCGGCGATGCTTATGCAGCCGGTATCAGTAACGACGGCGGCGCAGCCAAGCTGACAGTAGCTTCCATGGATATCAAGGCGAGCGGCGGTACCGGCGGTACTTTAGGTAGTGTAAAAATAACTGACGCGAGCCTCATAACAGCGACAGGAAAAGTACAGGCAGCGGCCGGGAAAGGCGGCGAGGTGCTGACTGTAGGCGTAGATAACCTCAGCGGCAGCAGCAATGTTACAGTTACAGGTAATATCAAGCTCACAGCGACCGGCGGTGATGGCGGCGCTGTGTATCAGTTTGGTTTTGAAAATCCTACACCGGACAGCGTGGCACCAATATTAGCAACAGAGAGAGTAAGTGGTGAGGGCGGCGCAGCGACAGCCGTTGGTTTGCAGAATGTAGACGGCACCCTGACCGCAGAGGTGGCTAAACTGGAAATAAAAGCTGTGGGCGGCCAGGGCGGCGCAGGCGGCAGTACTTATAACACGATCAATGGCTTTAGTGCGGAAGGCGGGGCTGCGGCCGCTTACGGCATCAATGTTTTAGGCGGGCTGGCCGAAAGCCTGACAGTGGCCGAAATCACGGTAGAGGCCACCGGCGGCACTAGTAAGGTGCCTACTAGTGCCAATGCTGGTGCCAACTATAATGATGACGGCTCCGGAGTAAAAGGCAGCCAGGGTGGCAAGGGTGGTATCGGTGCTGCCTATGGCGTCAGCAACAGCGGCGGCAGTGCGGTCGCAACAGTTGGTACCATCACGGCCAAGGCTACAGGCGGCAAGGGCGGCGATGGTGGAATTGTAGAGAAAAAATACGATGCAACAGCAGCTGGTATTGGCGGCGATGGCGGTAACGGTGGCGATGCTTATGCCTATGGCGTTTTTGGTACCGGCAGCAGCAGCCACACGGCGATCGCTGTCGATGAGATCACTGCCAGTGCGACAGCAGGCGCCGGTGGCAGCGGTGCAGCTGCAAATCCAAATCCCAGTGCTGTTGGCAGTAATGGCGTGCTTACAGCTGGCAACGCTGGCGAGAAAGGCGAAGAAGCCAAAGCGTACGGCGTTTATGCCGCTGGCGGCGCTGTGATCGACTTAAGCGCCAAAACAGGCGGCGGAACGATCAAAATCAATGCTAAAGCAGCCGATGGCACTGTTGCCAATGAAGCCTATGCAGTTTATGCAGATAAAGGCACAGTTTTGTTTGGCAGTAATGCCGAGCTGAACTGGGATGGTTCCAGTGGTACAGATAATACTCTTGTTACCGGTCTGAACAATGGTACCCTGGGCTTTAGCGGTACAAGCGCTGATCGTACTGTTACCGGCGGCAATCTGCAGCTGACAGGCAGTAATGCCTTCCGCTTTACAACTGATTTGGCTAATAATAAAGCCGACAGTATGACTTTTGATACGATCGAGAATAACGGCTCTAAGCAATATATCCAGATCGGCTATGAAGAAGCATTTAAGGATGCTTTAAGCAAAGAGGACATCGTTACCATCAATGGCAGCGCTACTGTTTTAACGGTAACGAACCTGAATGGGCAGAACCTGAATAATTTTACCGGGCAGGCCAGCAGGCTGGACAGCCCGCTGGAACGCTTCAAGGTAACGCCTACCGTAGATGTTGTAGACAATAAGGTTAATATTACGGAAATCGCATTGGCGAAAGAAAACTCACCTTCCGAAACAGCCATGGTTGCCAGCGACGCGCAGATGGCGCTTGGCAGCATGTGGCGCATCGAAGGCAACAACCTGATGAAACGTATGGGTGAGCTGCGCAGTGATAAGGAAGCCGCTAAAGGCGGCGTGTGGGCCCGTTACTACCAGGGCGAGCTGAGCGCCGACAGCGCTTATGACCGTGAGTTCAGCCAGGATTACACAGCCTTCCAGGGCGGTATCGACAAAGTACAGGACTACAAAGGCGGCAAGATGTACACAGGTATCGCCGTCAACCGCATCGACAGCAACGCCGGTTATACGGCAGGCAGCGGCGATTTGAGCAGCACAGGCGTAGGCCTGTATGCCAGCTGGCTGGGCAGCAAAGGGCATTATGTAGATGTAATCGCCCGTGGCAGCAAGCTTGCTAATGACTTTAAACTGGTAGATTTGAGCGGCAACGCCGCCAAAGCCGACTATGATACTTGGGCTTACGGCATCAGCGCCGAATACGGCTATCGCCAGAACCTGAACGCAGGCTGGTTTGTAGAACCCCAGGCAGAACTGAGCCTGGGACGCATTGGCAGTGCCGATTATACCACCAGCAACGGTGTAACGATCAAACAGGACAGTGTTAACAGCGCTGTAGTGCGCCTGGGTTTCTTGGGCGGCAAGGAGTTCACCATCGGTGGGCGCGCCAGCAATGCCTATGTCAAAGCATCGGCCCTGCATGATTTTGGCGGCAACGGCAGCGCGATCGGTTACTACGAAAACAGCAGCCTGGCACTGCAAACAGGCGACCTGACCGGCACCTGGTATGAGATAGGATTGGGAGCTAACCTGGGCATTGCCAAAAACAGCAACCTGTATTTTGACGCGTTAAAAACCTTTAACGGCAATCTGCGTACCGACTGGCAGTTTAACGCCGGGTTAAGATTCACGTTTTAAATGACGGCTTGAGGCACTGTTTCTGTGAACCTCAAGATTCTTTCCCTTAAATGTTCATTTGAGCAGCGAGTGCAGCGTAATCAAAATATTAACAGTGCTGAAAGTTCTTTGTTGACTTTCTTTCAAGAAAGTCTAAAGCAATTTATGGCGTTAAAAGAAAGGAATATTTAAGATAAAATATAGTACTCTTTGATGCTCTTTACTGCAAGAAAGTCTAAAAACATTAAAAGAAAACATCGTGTTCTTTAAAAAGCAGCCCTTTTAAACAAGGGGGCTGCTTTTTGCATACCACAGGG